>Ga0209343_10002020_pt1 | contig 26694 bp, 16 predicted proteins | sample RifCSPlowO2_02_FD_184026 | JGI IMG/M metagenome (GOLD analysis project Ga0209343, IMG submission 184026) | Groundwater microbial communities from Rifle, Colorado - Rifle CSP2_plank lowO2_0.2 (SPAdes) (version 2) | ecosystem: Environmental > Aquatic > Deep subsurface > Groundwater | place... | reverse complement strand
CGTGTTCAAACGATTCGCAATGGTCCTGCTGCTGTGCAGCCTGGCCGCACAGGCCACCGCCAAAGACAAGATCAAGGATAAGGAGAAAGACCAGGACAAGGTCGCCGTCACCTTGACGGCGCCGGCAGCCCACAGCAGCGCCACCGCGCCAGCCACCATTACCGTGACGGCGGATGCCAGCGCCAAACAAAGCAATCACCCGGTGGTCCAGGTCGATTTCTTTGCCGGCGCCACCCTGATCGGCAGCGCGAGCACGCCACCTTATACGATCACCTGGCGCAATGTTTCTGCCGGCAATTATGTGTTGTCTGCGCAAGCGATCAATGACAAGGGCGACCGCGCCACGTCGGAACCGGTGCCGATCAATGTCAATGCGCCGCCGAGCGTCACGCTGACCGCGCCGGCGACCGGCGCCAGCTATACCGGTCCTGCCGACATTGCCTTGAGCGCCGATGCCACCGACAGCGACGGCAGCATTGCCAAGGTCGACTTCTTCCACGGCACGACCCTGATCGGCAGCGCTGCCAGCGCGCCGTACAGCATGACATGGAGCACCGTGGCGCCGGGGAATTACAGCATCACGGCAGTGGCCACCGACAATCAGGGGGCGGCCACATCGTCCGGCATCCTTCATATCAATGTCAATGCGCGGCCGACGGTGGCGCTCACTGCCCCGAACACCGGCACCCGCTATACCGCCCCGGCCACGATCGCATTGCACGCCAATGCGGCCGACAGCGATGGCACGATTGCCAAAGTGGACTTCTTCCAGGGCACGATACTGCTGGGCACCGCCGCCACCGCGCCCTACAGCGTGAGCTGGACTAACGTGGCCGCCGGCCTCTATACGATCACGGCGGTGGCCACGGATAACCAGGGCGCTGTCGGCACGACGGCAGCGCTGGTTGTCAACGTCAATGCGCCGCCGAGCGTCGCGCTGACCGCACCCGGCAACAATGCATCCTACATTGCCCCGGCCACGATCTTGCTCACCGCCAGCGCAAGCGACACCGATGGCAGCATCGCCAGCGTCACGTTCCGCCACGGCAGCACGGTGCTGGCCACCGTCACCCAGGCGCCGTACCAGTTCGCGTGGACCGATGCGGTGCCCGGCACGTACCCATTGACCGCCACGGCGACTGACAATCAGGGCGCCACGACCAGCTCGGTATCTGTGACCGTGACCGTGGTCGCGAACCAACTGCCCAGTGTCGCGTTGACTGCGCCAGTGAATAACCAAAGTTTCGTTGCGCCGGCGTCGCTGCTGTTGAATGCCAGCGCCAGTGACGCCGACGGGACCATTGCGCACGTCGCGTTTTATGCGGGCGCCACGCTGGTGGGCACGGTGCTCGAGGCGCCGTACATGTTCCACTGGACCAACGTGAGCCAGGGCAGCTATACGCTGACAGCCAAAGCGATCGACAACCTCGGAGGACAGACTATCTCAGCGCCGGTGACCATTGCCGTGGTGGCCAACACCCCGCCCAGCATTAGTATCACCGGCACAGCAAGCGGTCCGATGGCGCCGGCGAGCATCACGCTGGTCGCGCAAGCCGGTGATGCCGATGGCAGCATTGCCCAGGTTGCGTTCTTTAACGGGAATACCTTGCTGGGCACCGTCACGCAGGCGCCGTACGGGTTCGTGTGGAATGACGTTGGCGCCGGCACCTATGCGCTGTCCGCCAAGGCGACCGACAATGCGGGCGCAACAACGACCTCGGCAGCGGTAACCGTCACGCTGGCCGAGAAGGCGGCGGGGCTGGCGAAGGTGTACTTCATCGAGACCGATCACCTGAATACGCCGCGGCGCATTACCGATGCCACCAATCAGGTGGTGTGGCAGTGGGACAACAACGATCCGTTCGGCAACAATGTGCCGGTCGCCAATGCCGGATTCGAATTCAACCTGCGCTTTCCGGGCCAGTACTTTGACAAGGAAACCAATCTGCATTACAACTACTATCGGACCTATGATCCAGCGACCGGACGGTACATCGAAAGCGATCCGATTGGACTCGATGGTGGCCTCAATACCTATACCTATGTTGACAATGACCCTCTCGGTTATATCGATCCAGAGGGCTTAGTCAAGTTTCCTTCATTTGGAAAAAAACCACCCGGAATGAAGCCTCCGCGTTGGAGTCCAAATCGGCCAGGTGAAGGCAAGCCGAAATATAAACCGAACCCTGCGCATGACCCGAAGAGTTCGCAATATAACCCTAATAAAACTCCGGAGCCGAAGGACTGTCCAGAGGTCTATAAAAAGGCAGTCCCTGATGACCCATACAACCCCCGTCACTGGTGGGGGCGAAATGAAAAGGGGGAATTTTATAGATATCACAACTCGAATGATGGAACCACGCATTATTCAGGAACATACGATGCAAAGCATAGCCACGTCCCTCCATATGTTCGCTCGCGTTTGGGGTATTAAATGATAAATGGTGAAAAGTCGACATTTGCGATCGAATGTGAAATACATCACACATTCGAAAATTTTATCTACTGCAATTTCCGGTTCTGGATTGCAGGTGAGCAGATTGGAGATTGGAGCGAGGAATCTGTTCTCGGCGTTTTGATACATTCTGCGAAGGTATTTGCCCGGTATCAAGGCGAGAGATATCTAGAGCAAGCAGAAGGCATGAGCGCCATGTCGCTACGAAATTATATTGATAGAATTACGACTTCAGATGATCCAAACGATATGCAAGTATCGATTGAGGGCCATTATCGTCAACGGTTTTTACTGCATGAAATTGCGGACGATTCCGTAGCTAGAGACTTTGAAGTGATGGTTGTTGAGCGAGCAGATGGTGCTCAGAGAGTACTATCGAAAAGAAGAGACGGCGATGATCTTCAAGAAAAGACGTTACCAAAATTAACCGTTGATAAGGCGGTTGCGGAATTCCTTCTGTGGGCTGAGCAGCAAGCGTAGAACTCGTAGGGCGCAATGCATTGCGCCGGATGTGCAGCGGTAAAGTGTAGTAGTTTCGACTTGATCGTACAGTAAGGCCTTGCCAAAGGGTGGGCACCCGTGCCCACGCGATAATACCATTCTCTCCTTCTGTATAAAAAAAAAGCCATCCCACCCGCTGCTAATCGGGTAAAAGGATGGCTTCTTTTTTAGCTGCTTGTGTTTAAGTGTTCTTGTTCTGCGCCTTGCGTTTGAGCTGCCCGCGCTCGATAAATGCATCGATCAATTGCAATACTTGCCGCTTGTCTGCGGCATCCAGTTTCTCAATCTGCTGCAAACGCCGCTGCATCCGGGTATCGGTTGCTTTCGCACGGCGTTTCGCCGTCTCCACGCCCAGCAGTGCTTCCACTGACACATCCAATGCCTTGGCAAACACCGGCAACAGATTCGCAGGCGGGTAAGCGGTTGGGCTCTCGTAATACGCCATCATCCGCTGCGAAATACCGATCTCCTCAGCCAATGCCGTTTGCGTAATGCCAGCGGCCTTGCGCAGGTTGGCAAGCCGTTCACCAAAACCGTTCGCCGGTTCGCGTTTGATACGTGCGGGCATCGTGTGCAATGAAGTCATGAGAGATGCACTCGATTCTAAGGCCGGTTTTACAGAATTCATGATTTGCCCTTGACACAATATACAACGGTTGTATTATACGTCGAACGTAAAAAAGTTTATACATTTTTAATCTAACCTCTTGACAGCTTTTTTGAGCGAAGGCGGATTTATGGCACGGATACCCGAAACAGAAATCGAGCGGCTAAAGAATGACGTGGCGGTCGAACGCCTGGTCGAATCGGCCGGCATTGCCCTCAAAAAATCCGGCAAGGACCTGATCGGCACCTGTCCGTTCCACGACGATGGCGAGCCGTCGCTGGTGGTGACCCCGGCCAAGAACCTGTGGCACTGCTTCGGTTGCGGCGCGGGCGGCGATGCGATTGCCTGGGTGATGAAGCTGCGCGGCATCTCGTTTCGTCACGCGGTCGAACTGCTGCATGCCGACCCTGCCTTAGCCGCTGAAGCATTGACGCCGGTCAAGCGCACGACGGTGCGCACCTTGCCGGCGCCGGTCGCCTTCGACGCCGACGACCAGGCGTTACTGAACCAAACCATCGGCTACTACCACGCCACATTGAAGCAGTCGCCCGACGCGCTGGCCTATCTGAAGACACGCGGCCTCGACCATCCCGAGTTGATCGCGCATTTCAAGCTCGGCTATGCCAACCGCACATTAGGCTTGCGCCTGCCGGAAAAGAACCGTATCGCCGGTGCCGAGATCCGCACCCGCCTGCAAAAGATTGGCATCTACCGCGAGAGCGGCCACGAGCATTTCAACGGCAGCTTGGTCGTGCCGGTCATGGATGCGTCCGGCAATGTCACCGAAGTGTACGGACGCAAGATCACCGATGGCTTGCGCAAGGGCACGCCGCAGCATCTGTATTTGCCGGGACCGCATCGCGGCGTGTTCAACGTCGCCGCCTTCCAGGCATCCAAAGAAATCATCCTGTGCGAAGCACTGATCGATGCGATGACGTTCTGGTGCGCCGGCTACCGCAACGTCACCGCATCGTATGGCACCGAAGGTTTTACCGATGACCACCTGGCTGCATTCAAGCGGTACGGCACCGAGCGCGTGTTGATTGCCTACGACTGCGACGAGGCCGGAGAACGCGCCGCCGACAAGCTTGCAGAAAAACTCCTTGCCTGCGGCATCGGCTGTTTCCGCATCCGGTTCCCGAAGGGGATGGATGCCAACGAATATGCATTGAAGGTTGCGCCCGCAGCTAAAAGCCTGGGCGTATTGATCCGCAAGGCAGTATGGTTGGGAAAGGGTTATTTGCCGCCCGAGAACGCGCCGCTGCCTGTGCCGCTGATTGCACCGGCAGCAGCTGAAGCGATTTCCTCTTTAGCCGCTCAAGAAGAACCAAGCATCAGCACCGCGCCAGCCATTGCGCCGCCTTCGGCACCATTACCCGCATCGCCGTTGCCACCGGCACCCGCCGACACGATGGACGCCATGGTCGCCGACAATGAAATCGTGCTGGCGTTTGGTGAACGGCGCTACCGCGTGCGCGGCCTGTCAAAGAACCTCGCGTATGACGTGCTCAAAGTGAATGTACTGGCGTCCTGCGGCGATGCGTTCCACGTCGATACGCTCGACCTTTACAACGCCCGCGCACGGCATAGTTACATCGTGCAAGCCGCTATCGAATTGCGCGTGACCGAAGACACCATCAAGATCGATCTCGGGCGCGTGCTGCTGAAACTGGAAGCGTTGCAGGATGCGCAGATACAGGCAGCGGTCGCACCCTCGGTGCCGGAAGCGGTGGCGATGGATGCTGCCGAGCGTGAAGCGGCGCTCGCGCTGTTGCGCTCGCCCGACCTGCTGCAGAAGATCGTCGCCGACTTTGACGCGTGCGGCATCGTCGGCGAGACCACCAATAAGCTGGTCGGCTATCTGGCGGCCACCAGCCGCCGCCTCGATCATCCGCTGGCGATCGTGATTCAATCAAGCAGCGCTGCCGGTAAAAGCTCGTTGATGGATGCGGTGCTGGCGCTGATGCCGGAAGAGGAGCGTATCAAATACAGCGCGATGACCGGCCAGAGTTTGTTTTACATGGGCGAGACCAATCTGAAACACAAGATCCTCGCCATCGTCGAAGAGGAAGGCGCGAGCCGTGCCAGCTACGCCTTAAAACTGTTGCAGTCCGAAGGTGAATTGACGATTGCTTCTACCGGCACCGATCCCAAGACCGGCAACCTGGTCACGCAGGAATACCGGGTCGAAGGGCCGGTGATGATGTTCCTGACCACCACCGCCATCGACATTGATGAAGAGCTGATGAACCGCTGTCTGGTGTTGACGGTAGACGAAGACCGCGAACAGACGCGGGCGATTCATCGCCTGCAACGCGAGAAGCGCACGCTGCAAGGCTTGGTGAAGAAGGAACACAAGCAGCATATCTTGAGCCTGCACCGCAACGCGCAGCGCCTGTTAAAAAAGCTGGCCGTGGTCAACCCTTACGCCGAGCGCTTGACGTTCACCGACGAGCGCACACGCACGCGGCGCGATCATGAGAAGTACCTCACGCTGATCGACACCATCGCCTTGCTGCACCAGTATCAGCGAGAAATAAAAACTACCCGCACAGGCGGTCAGACCATCGACTACATCGAAGTCACGCTAGAGGATATTGCAGCGGCCAACGCGATTGCGCATGACGTGCTGGGAAGAAGCCTGGATGAATTGCCGCCGCAAACACGGCGTGTGCTGGCCGCGCTGCATGACTGGATCGAGACCGTCACCATCGAGCAGAAAACGCGCAGGCAAGACGTGCTCTTTACGCGCAGCGATGTGCGGCGCGTGACGAGCCTGTCCGACACGCAATGCCGCCTGCACATCGAGCGCCTGATTGCGCTGGAATATGTGCTGGTGCATCGCGGCACACGCGGCCAGTCGTTCGCCTACGAGCTGCTGTACGACGGGCAAGGTGCCAGCGGTGCGCCGTTCGTGGCCGGGTTGATCGACGTGGAGGCGTTGAAAAATACATCTACGATACCAAGTTCGCGGGGGCAAACCGGGCAGTTCGCGGGGTCATCGCGCCCCCATCGCGGGGGAAGTGCGGCCTCTGTGCGGACTACCGAATCGGGCGCAGCGCCAAGCGCAGCAAACGTTACTGAAGAATCGCCTGCTACCGACCAGAAAAGGCACCCCCTGCGAGCGAATGGAAAAACAGCGTCGTACCCGCATCTTCCTTTAGCCGCCGCCTCGGTTTAGCGCGATGGCACAGAAGGGAGAACGCGGCATCCGCCAGAAACAACGGACGCTGCGCAGAAAGCCGGTACAGCCGGTGCGTCAGCAAGTTTCCGATCCGGCGAGCGCCAATCCCTTGCGCGCCTACCAAAGTGCGTTCCTTGAATGGACGGTGACGGTCGGCCTGTCGGAACAGACCGCAAAGATTCGCAAGCGCGCTCTCGACGGTTTCATTCTGTGGTGCGACGAGCGCGGCTTGCAACGTCCGCACGACATCACGCGCCCGATCCTGCAACGCTACCAAAGCCACCTGTATCACTATCGCAAGGCCAACGGCCAGCCGTTGACGTTCAGCACGCAAGCCACGCGCTTGCTGCCCATCGTCGCGTTCTTCAAATGGCTGGCCCGAGAAAATCACATCTTGCACAATCCGGCGTCCGACCTGGTGCTGCCCAAGCCGCCACGTCAGTTGCCGAAGCACTTGATGAGTGTGGCCGACATCGAGACGGTCTTGAATCAGGCTGATATTGAAACGGCCTCCGGCATCCGCAACCGCGCCATGCTGGAAACCTTGTACAGCAGTGGCATTCGCCGCTCTGAGTTGATCCACTTGACGCTGTACGACGTCGATACCGAGCGCGGCACGCTGATGGTGCGGCAAGGCAAAGGCAATAAAGACCGCTTCATTCCACTCGGCGCACGCGCCTGCGCCTGGGTCAATCGGTATGTGCAGGAAGTGCGGCCGCAGCTGGCCTTGACGCTGGATCAGCGCACGCTGTTCGTGACCGACTACGGCGAAGCGTTCGAGAAGAATCGGCTGTCGGATATGGTCAAGCGTCACATGCAATGGGCTGGATTCAAGCATGGCGGCTGCCATGCATTCCGGCATGCGATGGCGACGCACATGCTGGAGAATGGCGCGGACATCCGCTACATTCAAGTCATTCTTGGACACTCGGAATTATCGACCACGCAGATTTATACGCATGTGGCGATTGGTAAATTGAAGGCGGTGCACACGTTGACGCATCCGGCGCGATTGGAGCGCGCAGGCGGCGAGCAAAGTAGCGCGGCAGGAGCAAGCATGGTCGAGGCCAAGCAAGCACTAGTGGAAGCGATCGGAGCCGAGCGTGACGAAGACGATGAGTCGGACGCCGTTACGTGTTAACCCGCCTGTCACGCGGCTTGCGTCGGTAACGTGGGGGAATTGGCAGGCAAGCCGCGCGCCAGGCTGAACGCCGGTGGTGTGCGACGGGCGTCAAACTCGGAAATGCTGGAACAATCATAGCCAGGTGAACGAAGCGCGCTCCTGCGTCGCGTGCCGCCGCGCTTCGCCGTTCATCAGAAAAGAGCCACGCAACGGCACAGCCGTTGCGGGGTAAATGTGCTGCGCACATTCAACATAACGCCGCATTCCGCAAAGTCGCTGCATTCACTGCGCTCGTTCCTCGCTTCGTTCGGTGCAACGACCGCTGCACGCCCTGCGGGTTCGCGGAACGGGGCGTTATGTCTGGCGCCCCGCAACCGCTGCACAGACTGATCGGTGCGCCACAGGGCGCAGGGATTGGTCAGGGTTACAGCACGCGCTCCTGCGTCGCTTGCGGCCGCGCTGCGCCGGCAGTCAGACCGAACGTAACAACAAAGCGCACGGCCACGACAACACCCCGTCGTCGCCGTGCTCAACTGCATAGCCAGTGTGCCCGCGTGCCGCCGGCACAATCAACGACAACAAATCAACCCCAACCCCGCGTCTGCACGCGGTGCAAGGGATAGACCCGCCTTGCACCGCATGACTGAGCGTGTCTCATCCCGCGCCGTCAAGGCCAAGCCCTGCGGGCGCTGCGCGGCCTGGACGGATCACCAATAACGGAAAAGTGAAGGAAATTACGCAGTTTGCATAAATAGGATGTGGGCAATTTCGCCTACACATTTAAAAGGAAAAAAACATGAAAAAGACCATGCTTATTGAACATTACGGCATCCCATTTAGAAGCAATCAAAACGCTCGGTTATTAGTAACTGGGCTGAGATATCACCTCGTTCTGTTGCTGTTTTAAACGTTAAAAATGGGCGGCTACGCCGCCCATTTGTTTCCATAGCGGCTAAAGAAACAGCTTGCCATCGCACGGGTGCGTGGGCCAAAATTGCGTCTAGGAAAAAATTTGTTCTTTAAGCAGTGTCTGGATCGGGTGTGATGTGCGCGAAGCCGCATGGCGTCTAGCGATTGGGCTGCTGGTACGACGAAGTCGTGTCAGAGCCAACACATTACAACTACTATCGCGATTACGATCCAGCCACAGGTAGATACGTGCAGAGTGATCCGATTGGACTGCAGGGCGGCATCAATACCTATGGCTATGTCGGGGGGAATCCGGTCTCGTTTACCGATCCTACTGGGCTCTATCTTTTGCCTGTGCTAGGAACGATTGCGGAGGCAGTTGCGGCAGCTCGTACTGCAAGCGCTGTCGTCAACACCATCGGAATAGTAGCGGCGGCATCACATGATTTAGGCCCGAGATCTAACGTCATCCCATTCCCGACGCCGACTAATAGTGACGGCACACAATGTCGAAAGGACGATACAGATGACGCTTGCAAAAAACTTCAAGAATGGCTAAATGCCTCCCGGAGAATTTACTTGGGAAAAATTGCTGCGGGATTGGCTAGCGGATGGATGATTGACGAGTTTAATCTCAGCGTAAGGTTGCACAATCAGAGATGTCCCAACTTTCCGGTCGAGCCAATTCGATGGCTGAACCCTGTTAAATGAATATTTTAGAGATAACTAAGTTAAGCCGGGCAGTGCAACTGCCCGAATTAGATTTTTTGCTTGGCGTGTTGCATGCCAATGGATATGGCGTCAATTTGGACAAAGAAAAATCACGCCAGTTTCTTTTAAAAGCAGCTCAAGGCGGGGTCAGTCTAGCGCAGTACTTTCTTGGCGATCAGCTATTAAACGAAGCTCAAAATGCCGAAAATTGGACAGCCGGGAAGAACTGGTTACGCGCAGCCGCAGACAAGGGCGTTAGCGTGGCGGCATATCGGCTTGGATTGCACTATCGGGAGTCACCTCCGCCGGAACAAAATGAGTCGGAAAGCGTTGCATGGAACTGGAAGGCCGTAGAACTTGAGTTTCCTTTAGCTGAGTATTTGCATGGAATGTTTTTGGAGACCGGTTACGGTGGTTTAACGGTAGACTTGAGAGCGGCAAAATATTGGTACGAGAAAGCTTCTGAGCACGGATGTGGTATTGCAACTTGGCGTTTAGCCGATGCGTACGAGAAGGGTCAGCTAAATTTAATTCCGAATAAGGAAAAATCTCAGGAATTAGCTACTGCAGCTCAGCGCAATGATGAGGTTAAACGAACATCGGAAACAGAAGACTGGATATCTGCGGCGAAGAATGGGGACCGATTCGTTCCGAAGTTGCTGGCCATGGCCTACCGCGAAGGCATATATGGCTTTCCGAGTGACCCTGAGCAAGCAGAGTATTGGGAAAAGCGCGTAGCGGACAATGAACGTTAGCATGCTTGAGGGTGATAACGCCAAGCATGGACACGACTTCTACGTTAACCCGAACGCCCGCAAGATATCTTCCTTGCGGCGATGTGGATACTGTCTTAGCAAATATGGCGTACCGCGAAAGCGCTCTTGACAAGATTTCAGTCTCAATTAGGGATATTGCAGGGCGACTGTGACAGGAACCATATTTCTGCCGTTTGGCAAGAGTACAAAATCAAAGGGGTCAGCTTCGCATTAAAAATTAAGAGGCGGGCCACGCCATTCACTCGAAGCATTCTTCTATTTCACATTAAAAAGCCACTGCCTCCGGACTCCCGGATGCAGTGGCTTCTTCTTATTAGCTGCTGCGGTCGGTCAGCTGTTCTTGCCCTGCGCCTTGCGCTTGAGCTGACCGCGCTCGATGAACGCATCGATCAATTGCAGCACTTGCCGCTTGTCTGCGGCATCGAGTTTCTCAATCTGCTGCAAGCGCCGCTGCATCCGGGTATCGGTTGCCTTGGCGCGGCGCTTGGCCGTCTCCACCCCCAGTAGCGCCTCCACCGACACGTCCAATGCCTTGGCAAACACCGGCAAAAGATTAGCAGGCGGGTAAGCGGTCGGGCTTTCGTAATACGCCATCATCCGCTGCGAAATGCCGATCTCCTCAGCCAACGCCGTTTGCGTAATGCCAGCGGCCTTGCGCAGGCTGGCCAGCCTTTCACCAAAACCGTTGGCCGGTTCGCGTTTGATACGTGCGGGCATCGTGTGCAATGACGTCATGAGAGATGCACTCGATTCTAAGGCCGGTTTTACGGAATTCATGATTTGCCCTTGACACAATATACAACGGTTGTATTATACGTCGAACGTAAAAAAGTTTATACATTTTTAATCTCACCTCTTGACAGCTTTTTGAGCGAAGGCGGATTTATGGCACGGATACCCGAAACAGAGATCGAGCGGCTAAAGAACGACGTGGCAGTCGAGCGCCTGGTCGAATCCGCAGGTATTGCCCTGAAGAAGTCCGGCAAGGATCTGATCGGCACCTGTCCCTTCCATGACGACGGCGAACCGTCGCTGGTGATCACCCCCGCAAAAAATCTCTGGCACTGCTTCGGCTGCGGTGCAGGCGGCGACCCGATTGCCTGGGTGATGAAGTGGCGCGGCATTTCGTTTCGTCATGCGGTCGAATTGCTGCATACCGATCCTGCCTTAGCTGCTCAAGCACTGACGCCGGTCAAGCGCACCACCGTCAGAACCTTGCCCGCGCCGGTGTCGTTCGATGCCGACGACCAGGTGTTGCTAAATCAAACCATCGGCTACTACCACGAGACGCTGAAGCAATCCCCGGAAGCGCTGGCCTACCTGAAGACACGCAGCCTGGACCATCCCGAACTGATTACCCATTTCAAACTCGGCTATGCCAACCGCACATTAGGTTTGCGCCTGCCGGAAAAGAACCGTATCGCCGGTGCCGACATCCGCACCCGTTTGGAAAACATCGGCATCTACCGCGCATCCGGTCACGAGCATTTCAACGGTTCATTGATCGTGCCGATCATGGACGCTTCCGGCAATGTCACCGAAATATACGGGCGCAAGATCACCGATGGTTTGCGCAAGGGCACACCGTCGCATTTGTATTTGCCGGGACCGCATCGCGGCGTGTTCAATCTCGCCGCCTTGCAAGCCTCAAAAGAAATCATCCTGTGCGAAGCGTTGATCGATGCAATGACGTTCTGGTGTGCAGGCTATCGCAACGTCACCGCATCGTACGGCACGGAAGGTTTTACGGATGACCACCTGGCCGCATTCAAGCAGTACGGCACCGAACGCGTCTTGATTGCCTACGACCGCGACGACGCCGGAGAACGTGCCGCCGACAAGCTCGCAGAAAAACTCCTTGCCTGCGGCATCGGCTGTTTCCGCATCCGGTTCCCGAAAGGGATGGACGCCAACGACTACGCGTTGAAGGTTGCGCCCGCAGCTAAGAGCCTGGGCGTATTGATCCGCAAGGCGGTATGGCTGGGCAAAGGCTATGTGCCGCCCGAGAACGCGCCGCAGCCGGTGCCGTTGGTTGCACCGACCGCAGTTGAAGCGGTTTCCCCTTTAGCCGCTCAAGAAGAACCAGGCATCACCGCCGCGCCCGCCATGGCGCCACTCTCTGCGCCACTACCCGCATCGCCGCTGCCACCGGCACCCGCCGACACGATGGAGGCCATGGTCGCCGGCAATGAAATCGTGCTGGCGTTTGGTGAACGGCGCTACCGGGTGCGCGGCCTGTCGAAGAACCTCGCGTATGACGTGCTCAAAGTAAATGTACTGGCGTCCTGCGGCGACGCGTTCCACGTCGATACGCTGGACTTGTACAACGCCCGCGCCCGGCACAGCTACATCGTGCAAGCGGCCATCGAATTGCGTGTCACCGAGGACACCATCAAGGCCGATCTCGGTCGGGTGCTTTTGAAACTGGAAGCGTTGCAGGAGGCGCAGATCCAGGCAGCAACCGCGCCATCGGTGCCGGAAGCCGTGACGATGGATGCTGCCGAGCGCGAAGCGGCGTTGACACTGTTGCGCTCGCCCGACCTGTTGCAGAAGATCGTCGCCGACTTCGACGCCTGCGGCATCGTCGGCGAGACCACCAATAAGCTGGTCGGCTATCTGGCCGCCACCAGCCGCCGGCTCGATCATCCGTTGGCGATCGTGATTCAATCGTCCAGCGCTGCCGGTAAAAGCTCGTTGATGGATGCGGTGCTGGCGCTGATGCCGGAAGAAGAGCGCATCAAATACAGCGCGATGACCGGCCAGAGTTTGTTCTACATGGGCGAGACCAACTTAAAACACAAGATTCTTGCCATCGTCGAAGAGGAAGGCGCGAGCCGTGCCAGCTACGCTTTAAAACTGTTGCAGTCCGAAGGCGAATTGACGATTGCTTCCACCGGCACCGATCCCAAGACCGGCAACCTGGTCACGCAGGAATATCGGGTCGAGGGGCCAGTGATGATGTTCCTGACCACCACCGCCATCGACATCGATGAAGAGTTGATGAATCGCTGCCTGGTGCTGACGGTCGATGAAGACCGGGAGCAGACCCGCGCCATTCACCGCCTGCAACGCGAGAAGCGCACGCTGCAAGGTTTGGTGAAGAAGGAACACAAGCAGCAATTGTTGAGTCTGCACCGCAATGCGCAGCGCCTGCTGAAAAAGCTGGCCGTGGTCAACCCTTACGCCGAGCGCCTGACGTTCACCGACGAGCGCACGCGCACCCGGCGCGATCATGAAAAGTACCTGACTTTGATCGATACCATCGCGTTGCTGCACCAATATCAACGCGACATCAAGACCACCAGCGCAGGTGGCCAGCCCATCGACTACATCGAAGTGACACTGGACGATATTGCCGCAGCCAACGCGATTGCGCACGATGTGCTGGGCAGAAGCCTGGATGAATTGCCGCCGCAAACGCGGCGGGTGCTGGCCGCATTGCATGGCTGGATCGAGAGCGTCACCGCCGAACAAAAGGTGCGCCGGTCGGACGTGCGCTTTACCCGCAGTGACGTGCGGCGCGTCACGAGCCTGTCCGACACCCAATGCCGCCTCCACATCGAGCGCCTGATTGCGCTGGAATACGTGCTGGTGCATCGCGGCACACGCGGCCAGTCGTTTGCATATGAATTGCTGTACGACGGACAAGGCACCGGCGGTGCGCCGTTCGTAGCCGGCTTGATTGATGTCGAAGCGTTGAAAACTACATCTACGACGCCGAGTTCGCGGGGGCAAACAGGGCAGTTCGCGGAGGTCTTGCGCCCCCATCGCGGGGGGCATGCGGCCTCTGTGCGGACTGCTGAATCGGGCGCTACGCCAAGCGCAGCCGGCGTTACCGACGAATCGCCTGCTGCCGAGCAGAAAACGCAGCCCCTGCGAGCGAATGGGAAAACAGCGTCGTCCCCCAAGGGGACTTCCTCCGGGGCGTACCCGCATCTTCCTTTAGCTGCCGCCCCGGTTTAGCGCGATGGCACAGAAGGGAGAGCGCGGCATCCGGCAGAAGCAACGCAAGCTGCGCAGGAAGCCCGCGCAGCCGCAGCGCCAACACGCACCCGATCCCGCTGCCGCCAATCCGTTGCGCGCCTATCAAAGCGCGTTCCTCGACTGGACGGTGACGGTCGGGCTGTCGGAGCAGACCGCGAAGATTCGCCAGCGCGCTCTCGACGGTTTCATTCTCTGGTGCGATGAACGCGGCCTGCAACGTCCGCACGACATCACGCGTCCGATCCTGCAACGCTACCAAAGCCACCTGTACCACACCCGCAAGGCCAACGGCCAGCCCCTGTCGCTCAACACGCAGGCCACGCGCCTGCTGCCGATTGTGGCTTTCTTCAAATGGCTCGCCCGGGAAAATCACATCCTGCACAATCCAGCGTCCGACCTGGAGCTGCCGAAACCGCCGCGCCAGTTGCCGAAACACTTGATGAGCGTGGCCGACATCGAGACGGTGTTGAATCAGGCCGACATCTCAACGCCGTCGGGTATGCGCAACCGGGCGATGCTGGAAACGCTCTACAGCAGCGGCATTCGCCGTTCTGAATTGATCCACCTGACGCTGTACGACGTCGATACCGAGCGCGGCACGCTGATGGTGCGGCAAGGAAAAGGCAATAAGGACCGCTTCATTCCACTCGGCGCACGCGCCTGCGCATGGGTGGCGCGCTATGTGCAGGAAGTGCGGGGGCAACTGGCTCTGACGCTGGATCAGCGCACGTTGTTCGTGACTGACTACGGCGAAGCGTTCGAGAAGAATCGGCTGTCGGATATGGTTAAGCGCCATATGCTATGGGCGGGATTCAAGAGCGGCGGCTGTCATGCGTTCCGGCATGCGATGGCAACGCACATGCTGGAAAACGGCGCGGACATCCGCTACATTCAAGTCATTCTTGGGCACTCGGAATTATCGACCACACAGATTTATACGCATGTGGCGATTGGCAAGTTGAAGGCGGTGCATGCATTGACCCATCCGGCGCGATTGGAGCGCGCAGGCAGCGAGCAAAGTAGCGCGGCAGGGGCAAGCATGGCCGAGGCCCAACAAGCGCTGCTGGAAGCGGTCGGGGCCGAGTGTGATGAAGATGATGAGTCGGACGCCGTTACGTGTTAACCCGCCTGTCACGCAACGTGCGAAACGTGCGGTGGAAAAGTCGGGGCACGGCACGTTGCGCGCCAGGCTGGACACTTGCGACATGCAATGTTCAGCGGTATCGGGAGCGCCAGAAAACAACCTAGCCAGAGGAACAAAGCGCGCTCGTGCCTCGCTTGCCGCCGCGCTTCGCCGTTCATCAGAAAAGAGCCACGCAAAGGCACAGCCGTTGCGGGGTAAATCGCTCGTACCTCGCGTTTTAACATAACGCCGCATTCTGCAAAGTCGCTGCATTCACTGCGCTCGTTCCTCGCTTCGTTCGGTGCAACGACCGCTGCGCGCCCTGCGGGTTCGCAGAACGTGGCGTTATGTCTGGCGCCCCGCAACCGCTGCACAGACTGATCGGTGCGCCGGAGAGCGCAAGGATTGGTCAGGGTTACAGCACGTGCTCGTGCCTCGCTTGCGGCCGCGCTGCGCCGGCAGTCAGAGGGAACGCAACAACAAGAGCACGGCCACGCATGGAACCGCGTCGCCGTGCTCTACACCTTGGCTGGTGTGCCCGCGTGCCGCCGGCACAATCAAAACCAACAGAAAATCAACAGCAACCCCAACCGCGTTATGCAAGCGGTGCAAGGGATACACCCGCCTTGCACCGCATGACTGAGCGTGTCTCTTCCATCGCCGTCAAGGCCAAGCCCTGCGGGCGCTGCGCGGCCTGGACGGAACCGGGTGCACGGCATGCGACCTGCCTTTAGCCGCTAAAGAAAAAATACCTTGCCTTCGCGTGCGTGCGTGGGCCAAAATCGTCTCTAGGAAAAATTTGTTCTTTAAGCGGTGTCTGGATCGGGTGTGATGTGCGCGAAGCCGCATGGCGTCTAGCGATTGGGCTGCTGGTACGACGAAGTCGTGTCAGGGCCAACACATTACAACTACTATCGCGATTACGATCCTGCTACAGGCAGATATGTGCAGAGTGATCCGATCGGGCTGGCGGGTGGGATCAATACGTATGCCTATGTCAAAGGAAATCCGCTTGGATATACGGACCCGCTTGGGCTGCAAACAATGGCGCGCGCGTCTGGGTCAACAGGCATGGGTATGCCAGGCGCGCTGTCGCCGGCGGGAATGGGTGCGGCAAGCGCTGTTGATAGGGCCGCGAAAGAAGCAGCAAATAATGCTCCCTCTACCCTGTGTAGAATATCTCTTATTGCTTGCGCGGCAATGGCATCAAGTGGTTGGCCAAGTGATTGGGAAGCGGAGTTGGAACATAAACTAAATGGTCCAAAAAATGAAAATACTCAATGTAAGAATGATTTTGACGAAGAATGTAAAAAGACATTAATGCAGCTACTTACGCTTTATGGAACAATTATCGTTGCACAAAGCCATGGAATCCCTGTTGAAAGCTCAAAACTTATGTATAACCGCCAAGCAGAAAGTTATCATAGGAATTGCCCATATTGGAAAAAGGTTCCAATGTTTCCGGGGTCTTATCTACAATGACAAATAATACAAATCCACCTAAGCGTGATTTGCAAGCTGCGATCACGGAGTTAAAGAGTTCGGAAAAAGATATTTTGGAACTGACTGCAAGTCTTATTTCAAAAATCAATCTTAGAGTCGATACAGATCGAATTGATCATGACAGACGGCTATGGGCCACATTATTGGAAACAGAGAACATAGTCCCAAATGATGAAGATAATGCATTCCGTAAGCGCTATATCGCTGGTGAAATAGATGCAGAAACCTTAGTGCAATACGTGGTTGACCGCTTGAAGTCAAAAGAGTCAGGATCGCATTAAAAATTGAAAGCCGGGTCTCGCCATTCACTCACGGCATTCTTGTATTTCAAAGTTAAAGAAGCCACTCCCTCCGATGCCCCGGATGTAGTGGCTTCTTTTTTAACTGCTGCCGATCAGTTATTCTTGCCTTGGCGGTTTGCGCCCGCGCATGCACGTGGCCAGAATGTGCGTCTAGGAAAAAATTTAGCGAAACGGGGGAAACGCCTACGCGTGCTGTGCGCAAGCCGTTGATCCGTCTAGGGAAAGTGGCGGTAGTTACGATGGCATGCGTCAGAGCCAACACATTACAACTACTTCCGCACCTATGATCCGGCCACCGGACGCTACATCGAATCCGATCCGATCGGGTTAAGTGGTGGCATCAATACCTATGCATATGTCAATGGGAACCCGTTAAGCTATATTGATCCAGAAGGATTAGATGGAAAAAAAGGCGGAGGAGGCGTGTTGCCTAGAAATTATGGGAAGAATAAGCCAATGGATCCGCTTCCCGACCCGTCAAAGGAGGCGAAAGAAGCGCAGGCTAGGACTCCAGATACAGATATTGGAGGCAATGGATTGCTTTGTGCATTAAGGATATTTGGCCTAAAGGGTTTCTGCCCTACGGATGATCCTGATCTGTATATATGTGTCACGATGCGATGCACACCTAAGTGCGGAAATCCATATGACGTTTCGAGCTCTACTGGGATGTACTTGTCGGATCCAGAAGCTGGAACTACTTGTGTTTGCACTCAAACGGGTTGGAATCCTCAGTTTAGGAAACCACTAAATAACGGTCTTTAAGGACAGTAAATTGAAAAAGAAAATTGGTTGGGCTGTACTTTTGGTCGTGAGTCACATACTCATTCTTATTGGTGGCTCGGTCATTGGTAGGCACGATGCTATAGACGACTTGTTTGGTCAGGCCGAGAAAGCAGATGCTCAAGTTGCCTTAGGGCGTTACACAATTTATAGAGATATGGCGAAGGATATCAAGACCGGCAGGTATGAACGTGCTCAGTGTAGTGCTAGGTTAGGCGCCAGTTCCATGTACGACAATGTGAAAACTTGTCTTGCAAAGTCTGAGTGCCGAGACTCGATAGAGAAAAAGGCACACGAAGTTGCACCAGAGTTATTAGGGGAGGTTCCATTAGAATTTGAATATCTAGAGAGTAAGAATGGCATCAGGCATTGTGGTGAAAACGTACCGAATATTTATGTGAAACCAGCGCGGTAGATTGGGCTAATGCTTTTTTAGCTGCCGCGGTGATGGTTAAGTGTCTTACTCGCCGGGGCACTGCTGACCAGTCACTCCCAGCTTCTTTGCAATCGCTGCCTGCCCCTGTTCGACGGTGATGACGCCGGTGAGCAGACGGCCCGCCATTTCGGCATCGTCCTCATCGAGTTCGATGTCTTCCAGCGCAAACGATGCCTTGATCTGCTGCCAGGTCTCGTGGGTATGGGCCAGCTCGATGTACCTGCGCCGTTCCCGCGCCGCGTCGAGTGACGTCACATTACTAGCCTAACCGTATTCATCGCTGTGCATGGTGTCTCCCTGTTGCTTCGTGTTTCGCATGATTGCGCAGGCTGGTGCCCGTCATCAATAGCCACCCTTGACAACGACCGCAGGGTTTGCGTGCTCTGATTGAAACAGTACGGCAATATCCAATATCCGCTGCCCGGTGTGTATGCATCCGGCTTGTGGAATATTCTTTTTCAACATCTCATTGCATCAACCGCGGAGAACCGCCTGTTTCGTACGCGCCCAGCTGAATCTGTTCTTCGGCGGTAAAGCGAGAGTCCCGCAATTGCTGTAATGCGTATATTTTCTGCTCGTCGGAGGCCGCGGCAGTGCCGTCACGCAGCCTGTCTCGCTCGGCAATATAGTCATTGACGCGCGCGTTCCATGTTTTTTCTGCCCGGTCCAGTTGCGCCAGGCGATCGGCCATATCCGGTGACAACGCGTCGGCGCGCAAGCGGTAAATCTGGTCGTCTCCGGCGCCCTGCGCGCGCATGTTTTGCGCGGCCGCTTCCACGCCGGCGATGTTTGTCGGCGTCAGTTGCGTATCGCGGGATGCGGCCGGTTGCGGCACGCTCAATGCACTGCTGTCGAGCGGCTTCAAAAAGGGAAACAGGTCCGGTTCGGCTACAGGATTCAGCGCCGGCATGCCACCTTGTCGAGCGGGCAGCGCAGCGGTCAGGACCACCGCGCCCAGCATCGCCGCGCCGATCCAGATCATCGATTTTCTTGTGTCCATTGCAAGCTCCTTTCGATTGTTCGACCACCTGGCGCGGCGCCGCCGAAGCGGCTTCGCGCCAGGTCGTGCATCTACATGCTTACAGGCGGTACAGGATCGTCGTCAGGTTGTTGAATATCGGATAGACCGCGGAGCTGGGCAGCAGCCAGCCGATCACATCGAAGTGATCGTACTGATTATAGTAGCCCAGATAATTCCACGTACCTCGCACCGACGTGCCGTCGTAGTTGCGCACCGGCTGCCCGGCAGGCGATCTCATACTGATCTTGTTGACCACGCCGTCGTTTTCAAACCAGCTGCTGTTGATGATGACCCGGCTCGTGTTGGACTGTGTATACGAGCCCATGCCGCGCTGGAAAATCGACGGCACCACCCATTCGCCGGCGGTCGGCTTCAGGAAAAAAATCATGTCGTTGCGCGCATACTGGTAGCTGCTGCTTTGGAACGGCGCGATGATGCGGTCGGTATTGTTGCAGCAGAAGCTGCCTTGCTCGGTGGCCTTGTTGCCGATCGAGTAGTAGTACACGTTCGGCGAGGTTTTCACCCAGTTGTTCAACTCTCTTGCGCCATCGGGACCGAGATCCCATTGCGCGGAATTGTGATGGGACAATGACCAGAAAGGCGCACCCTTGACGCGTTCGAGAAACTGCCGGAACGTCTCCGACGGCCCTTGCGCCAAACCGTATTGTTCCAGCTTGAAATTGTACAGCGGATTGGCGCTGCCGCCCAAGCCCGCCACTTCAACGATCTTTCCGGCCAGCTCCGAAATTTTCGGAATATAGTCGACGATCACATCGCGCAGCGTGGTGCCGTTGTGCGGCGCCGAGATGGTGCTGGCGCTTTTGATCCAGCCGGCCTTGCCTCCGGCGAACAGCGGTCCGTCGCCTTCATAGCCGTCAGGCGAACCGTTTTCCATCAACTGGATCAAGGTTCGGACGGTTTGCCCGCCCTGACTGTGCGATATCAGATGAATCGGATTGCCGGCGCTCCATGCCGGGTACAGCGCCAGCGGGTACCCGTTGGGATTGTTGTTCGGGTCCGCGGCCCAGCACTTGCCGGCCGGTTTCTGGATCGCGCCATAGCTGGCAAACTTGGCCGTGTGTTTGGCGCCATAGTCGGCGCAACCGCCCTTGATCTGATAATACAATTCGACGGCGCGGTCCCAATTGGAACTGACCGGCCCGACGGCGGCCGTCATCACGCGGTGCGTACCGTTGTAGGTTTTCAAATGGGCCGCGACATCATTGAAACCGCCCCAGTATTTGAAACCCGTCCCTTGCAGTTCATTGGGTCCGAACCCCAGAAATCCGTGAACCAGGACCACTGGATCATTGTTGGCCGCAACGGCTGCTTGCGTGGTGACCAACGCGGATACCGCGATCGTCACACTTGTCAGACACCTTGCTGCCCGCTTCATCGCTAACGAAATACTGCTCATGCTGTCTCCTTTGTTTGAATAATTGTTGCTTGGCATTTCCCTCGACTCTCTAGTAGAGCCTTGATCAAAAAAATCCAGTCGCAAACAAGAAACAAGGTGTGGCTATGGCAGCGTCTTTCGGCATTGGCTGACGGATGCGGCAAGGCGGCATGCGCGCAATGGGGCTGATATCAGGACTTGAATAAGTCTCATGGTTTTGTCTCCTGCTTGATTGAACTTGTGTTCTTTATTTTTAATGCCCCGCTTGTCACGACAGTGCGCGAACAATTTCGAGAGCATTTTGTCAAGCGTATCCGTTCTAACTAGTGCAAGTACTCGGTAGTTTTCATTTACTTTTCTACGAAAATAGGCTATACCGCGCGCGCCGCAACATGGAACGTTTACCAAAGGAATCGATTGACGTTCACGGCGATGCATTGCAGGCATAAAACGGATAGGCAGCCGCCGATCAACTATGCGGAGGCGCCAGCCTCAGTTGCGGATTAACGCGTGCAGTCATGCAGTCGAATTGAATCGTGCATGGCAATACCGTGAGGCCGGACCATGCGGTTTGTTATGTGTGCGTTAGCGTACAGAAAAGAAGAATTGCTTTCGATATCCTTGTTCAGGTCAAGAAGCGGATTTTCCCCGAACCGCCAACTCAAGCGCATCGGCAATTGCGCTGATGAACCGGTTGACGGACCCGAATCCGCGCGCTTTGACGATCACGTCACGGCATTTATTCCAACTGAAAAGGATTTACCATGAAAAGCATTCGTATTCTTTTGATCGCTGCCTCGGCATTGGCATTCGTTAATGTCGCTCACGCGCAGTCGACCCCTTCGTCCACCACTTCCGTTACCGTGGTCACTGCCGCTCCCGCGTACTCGAATGACCCGATGGTACAAAAGCGTCACGATGACAGTATCGCCAAGAAAGAATACAAGGCTCGTAAAAAAGCCGCGAAAAAAGAAATGAAAATGGAAAAGAAAGAAGCGAAAATCGAGTTGAAAGCCGAGAAAGCTGAATCGACCGAAGTCCGCAACCAAGCGCTGGCGGCAGATCCGATCTCCCGGAAGCCTTGATCAGACGCACCCGGCAAGGGAAAATCTCAACCTGCGCCTGAACCGGCGGGGTTTGAGATTCCCGTCTCCATGCGCGCGGATAGTTTTTGTCTCCATTCCCTGCGCAATGTCAAACTCCCGTAATAATGCATTGCTAAGATGTGCGACTGTTCTACAGGTGAGCAGTATTTAGAGCCACGTAAGATTGGCCTACTACCGGCGTCGGCGGTCGGGAAATATACCGACACCAATTCATGTAAAAGGCCCGCAGTGCGGGCCTTTTACATACCGGCCCGTGACAATCGAATGCATCTTTGCCGTGCGGTAAAAATGTTTATTGTGCCGCGGGCCAAACTGGAAATCCATGGCATCCTCGAAAAAACGGCAAGCGCGCTGCCGGCAAGACGGCCAAGAAACCGGTTACCCATCATGCCGAAGCGTGATGCGGGTCATCGGCATAGGCGGATCGTGAGCGGTCATCGTGTCGTTCTTTAATCTCTATCGTCACAACTTCGTTCGGATTGCCGCCGCCATACCTGAAGTGCGTGTCGCCGATCCGGTTTTCAACGCCGAGCAGACGATAGGCTTGATGAAGGAGGCTGCGGCGCGTCAGGCTCTTCTTGTGCTGTTTCCGGAACTCGGCCTGTCCGGTTACTCCTGTGAAGATTTATTTCACCAGCAAGCCTTATTGAATGCCAGCGAAGAGGCGTTGGCACGCGTTGTGACGGCATCCCGCGACATCCCGGTCATTGGCGTGGCGGGCATGCCGCTACGCGTCGAGAGCTTGCTGTTCAATTGTGCGGTGGTATTTTACGCCGGCCGAATCCTGGGTGTGGTACCCAAAACCTATCTGCCGAATTACCGGGAATTCTACGAATTGCGGCAGTTCACTCCCGGCGATTTCGCGCCAAGAGACTTGATCGATATCGCAGGCCAGCACGGCGTGCCTTTCGGCTCGCACCTCCTTTTTCGTCTCGAAAAGATGCCGCTATTTACTTTTCATGTGGAAATCTGCGAAGACCTTTGGGTACCGATTCCTCCATCATCGCTTGCGGCACTTGCCGGCGCTACCGTGCTGGTCAATCTATCCGCATCCAACATTACGGTAGGCAAGGCCGACTACCGCCGGCAATTGGTTGCAAATCAGTCCGCTCGTTGCATGGCGGTATACGCCTACACCGCCGCAGGCATCGGCGAGTCCACCACGGATCTTGCATGGGATGGGCACGGCATGATCTATGAAAACGGCATCTGCATCGCCGAGAGCCGGCGTTTCTCCTATCGGCAACAGCTTGTCACAGGGGACGCCGATCTGGATCGCATCAGCCTGGACCGCATGCGGCAGAACAGTTTCTCGCAGGCGGCGCACCGTTATCCCGAGACATCGACGTTTCGCATTGTGCCGGTTGCAGCCGAACCGCCTTGCGATGGCGCTGTTCCGCTCGAGCGCGTCTATGAACGCTATCCCTATGCGCCGGCGGAACCGGCTACGCGTGAAGAACGGTGCCGTGAGATCGTCGACATTCAAGTACAGGGGCTGGTGCAGCGCTTGCGCGCCATTCCAGCCGACAAGGTAGTGATCGGCATATCCGGCGGTCTTGATTCCACACAGGCGCTCATCGTTTGCGCGCGGGCCATGGACGTGATGGGTGCGCCGCGAACCAACATCCTCGCCTATACCATGCCAGGTTTCGGGACCACCCCGCGCACGCTTGAGCAGGCACGCCGGCTGATGGCGGCGATCGGATGCACCGCCCGCGAGATCGACATTCGCCCGAGCTGTACACAGATGCTCAAGGATATCGGCCATCCGTTCGCCGGCGGGCAGCCGGTGTTCGATATCGCCTTCGAAAATGTGCAGGCCGGCGAGCGCACCAGCCATCTGTTCCGCTTCGCCAATATGCACAATGCCCCGGTGGTGGGTACCGGCGATTTGTCCGAAATCGCATTGGGATGGTGCACCTACGGCGTAGGAGACCAGATGGCGCATTACCATGTCAATGCCAGTATCCCGAAAACGCTGATTCAGTATCTCATCCGTTACGCGGCCGGAGCCGGCGACCTGGGAGCGGCGGCGAGCGCGGTTCTGCTCGATGTACTGGGCACGGCAATCAGTCCGGAGCTGCTGCCGGCACGGGAAGAAGGACAACCCGCGCACGACACCGAGGCAGTGGTAGGCCCGTTTGCATTGCAGGATTTCTATCTTTACTACACGCTGCGCTTCGGTTTTCTTCCTCAAAAAGTGGCCTACCTGGCCTGGAATGCCTGGCATGACCGCAGCCGCGGCGATTGGCCCGATATTCCGGAGCACGAACGCCATCAGTACGGCATTGCCGAGATCAAGAAGTGGCTGGAAGTCTTTCTGAGGCGCTTCTTCGAGGAAAGCCAATACAAACGCAGCGCCCTCCCGAACGCGCCCAAGGTCGGCTCGGGAGGTTCTCTCTCGCCCCGCGGCGACTACAGGGCGCCGAGCGATGCCGGGGCAAGCACATGGTTGGCGCAGCTCAACGCAATTCCCGATAGCGATCCGCCACTGTAATTCGCCGGGACTGGCCGGAAGAATTTTCGTGCATTGTTCGGCACGCGGCTGTTTCGCCGACGTAAAGCTCGCAGTCGCCTATCTTTTCTGCGCAGCTGTCGCCAAAGCATTTCCAGCGGTTCCCATGTTCAGCGTCTCGCTTTTCAGATGCAGCGTTTGCTGGACCCGGGATGCGACTTCAATATAAGAAAGCGCCGCTTCCAGCGTAGGTGAAAATTTCTCGGCATGAACCGACATGTTCCGCAAATTTCGCAAATCGTTGAATAACACAAGCTCTTCCTGCGACAGCAATGCGCTCTTGGCAAGATTGCGGGCGTGAGCCAGGGGTGACGCCGCGTCATGGGAATTCATTTTGATTCCGGCTTGGGACAGAGCCCTGCGTGCCGCAAGTTCCAGCCGCCGCCATGCTTCTATGATCGCGGCCCTCGGGTTGATCTGGGCCAGTTGCTCCAACTCGTTTTGACTCGGCGTAGCCGGCGCCTGATGTTCCACGGCCGGCAGTTCCGCATCCGCGACTGATTTAAGCTCGTTGATCTCGCGCTCGAACTCGGCTTCGACCGGACCCGCCTTCACTTTCTTCACAATCGCGAACAGTGCACTCAATTCCTTTCGCAGAAGCGATACGATAATGAGCACTACCGCAGGCCAGGCCAGCACTTCTGCAAGCTTCGATACGAATGTCAGTAAATCCACTGCGTCCCTCCCGGAATATGCTTATTGTTAGCCGAAGGGTGCCAATTTAGCATGGAAATCTTGCATCTCGAATACCCGTTGGCCTGTCGACTCTCGTGGACGCATTCGGTTTAACCCGGGCAGCAGAGAGAAAGCCTTGTTCAGTCGCAAAGTCCGATCGGATAATGTGCCGAAAATTGTATCTGACTCGCGATACATGGCCGCCATTTCCGGGAAGACCCGGCACAGATCAATACCGGTCTTTACTGCAAGTATTCCGTACCAGGATTTGTCGGCCGGGAGCCGCAAACGCCCGGAATGCAGATCCAATGATAGTCGTGCAGATACATAGCGGTCTTGGAAATCAGATGTTCATGTATGCGGCCGCGCGCGCGCTCGCCCATAAAAACAACACCGACCTGTATCTCGATGTGGATACCGACTGCAGAGAGGGGGTCAATTACGGCGGTTATGTCGGACACTCGTTCCAGCTCGACAAATTCAATATCAACGCCGGCCGCTTCGATCTGTCGGCATTGAAGAATCACGGTCCTACGTCGACAGCCGGACTCTATATCGCAATCAAGTCCCGGCTTCGCGAGTTTACGGTCCTGAGAAACGCGGTGAGATTCCTGCGTTTCAAGGGTGTGGACTTGCCCGCGATGGCGCAGCGGATTTCAGAAACGGACAAAACGTTTTTCAAGGAAGCGCGAGGAGATTGGAGCCACAAGCCGCAATTTCTGGAATTACCGGACCAGACAATTCTGAGGGGATGCTTTTTCTCATATAAATATTTTGACTGGCTGCGCTACATCATCGTGCAGGAACTCTCACTGAAAAACAGTTTGTCTCCGCAAAGCCAGGCTGTTGAAGACCGGATTCTGGCCACGGACTCCGTGAGTTTGCATGTTCGCAGGGGCGATATCGTCACGAATCCGGAATACCGCAGCTGGTATGAGGGCGTGGTGACCGAGCGCTACTACCGCAACGCAATCGCATACTTCCAGGCTCGGCTGGAGCGTCCGCACTTCTTTATTTTTTCCGATGAAATAGAGTGGGTGAAATCAAATCTTGATATTCCCGGCAAGCCTACCTATGTCGATCACAACGGCCCGGAAGCCGGTTATGAAGACCTGCATCTGATGAGCAGATGCAGGCATAACGTGACTGCCGGCTTTAGTTCATTCAGCTGGTGGGCAGCTTATCTCAATCCGAATCCCGGAAAAATCGTGGTGAGGACAAGAAAAATGAATGCGATCGAGCACTTGAATCATCCGGAGGATTTTTTTCCGGATGACTGGATCGTGATCGATTCCTGACATCGGCAGGAGCTGATATTTTTTCGCGACTCGGCAATGAAATTTGCATTGAGATGAAAAAATGGAGGGATAAGCATAGCGTCTTCCGCCATGCTCCCTTCGAAAACGCAAAATGGTTTGTCCTTCGTGGATGCATGCCGGGTCTCGCCCCGGCGGGCGAGGTACTTTCTTTTGCGTCGCCAAAAGAAAGTACCCAAAGAAAAGGCGACCCTACAAAGCGCCCTGCGGGGTGAAGCAGGGAATTCGGACAGCATGCTGTCCGCCTGCGTAGCGGTTTGCGCTTGCA
>Ga0209343_10002018_pt1 | contig 26722 bp, 38 predicted proteins | sample RifCSPlowO2_02_FD_184026 | JGI IMG/M metagenome (GOLD analysis project Ga0209343, IMG submission 184026) | Groundwater microbial communities from Rifle, Colorado - Rifle CSP2_plank lowO2_0.2 (SPAdes) (version 2) | ecosystem: Environmental > Aquatic > Deep subsurface > Groundwater | place... | reverse complement strand
TAGAGGATTGCAAGGAACAAGAATTGAGATGAATTTGGTGAGTATAGCACATAATTTAGGGAAGATTTGGAGAATGAGAGGGGGGATTACTGCTTAAGGCAGGGGGTTTATTTTTTATTTGTGGATTCCGAGGGTTTAGAAAAGAATTGTGGGACGGCGTCAACTATTAAACGAGATAAACATTCGTTTTATAGCAAGATTTGGGATAAAAAGCGAGAATTTAAAGATGTGGCGATAAGGGTATTTTTTGATACGTATGCGTTTCATGAGTTGATTGTAGGAAATGGAAACTATAAGAAATTTAACGAGGGATACAGCATCTTTACGACAAAGATGAATCTTCCGAATGTAGAGTTCTTAAAATAAAGTATTCGACGAGGAAGGTTCAGGCGAAGAGATGATTTTTCTTGAGCTCCGCGAGCAGTTTCAGCCTGTAAGCACGCCCGAGTTTTTTGATGGCCTTCTTGTTGGGTGCTGAGAGAAGTTCTGCTAAGTGTCGGCCTGCGAGGTATTCCGGGAAGAGTACTAAGTCTGCGCCGAGGCGGTGAAGTTCAAGGCTGTCAAGTGCTGTTCGCGCGATGAGGATGATGACTGGCTTGGGGTGGAGTGTTTTGAAGGTTGAGATTAAGAGTTTGTTGTTCTTCGCGTCTGGAATGGTTGACAAAACAAACCTCGGTTTGAGGTTGGCGAGGGAGCGCATGACTTCTTGGTCTTGGATGTCTGCGTAGAGGCTGTCTATTTTTTTGCGTTTAAGGTCTGCGATAGTGTAGGGGTTGTAGTCTATGACAAGAAGGTCATTCTTTGGAAGGCTATCTGTGAGTGTTGATCCTATTCTGTGGCAGCCGAAGAGGAGAATGGAGTAAGTTTTGGCTTTTGGCAAGGCGGTAATTTCTTTGAGGTGTCTTCTTTCAAAAAGTTTGAGTGGCCTTTGGAAAAAGGTGTAGAGGGTGTTTCCATAGGTGATGAGGTAAGTTGACGCGGTGATGGTGATTATTCCGACCGTGGTGATGAGAACGACTGCTTCTTGAGAAAGATGGCCGAGGGTGAAGCCGAATGCGGCGAGGATAAGGGAGAATTCGCTGATTTGCGCGACAGTTAAGCCTGTAAGGAAGCTTGTTCTGCTGCGGTAACCGAAAAGGACCATTAAAAAAAACACGATGAGTGGATTTCCGACAATGATGAAGAGAGTGAAAATGATGATGGGAAGGAGAAGTTGGTTGATTAAGGTGAAGGACATGCCGATGCCGAGGTTGATGAAGAAAAGTGCGATGAAAAAGTCCCTGAGGGGTTTTATTTTTGCGGTGATGGTTGCTCCGAATTCCGATGGTGCGAGGCTGAATCCCGCGAGGAACGCTCCTATCTCGAGGCTGAAGCCGAGTTTCGTTGAGATGCTTGCCGCGATAAAGCACCACGCGATGGCTGCGAGGAAGACGAGTTCTTGTTCGGTTGAGAAGAGCTTGGCGAGTGCTGGTCTGAGGAGAAAGTTGTATCCTAACCAAATGAGAAGCAACAGCCCTGCCGCTTTCGCGAGGGAAAAGAGGAGGGTTGTTCCTAAAGGTATTTCTTGTTGGAAGCTGCTGATAAGGACGAGGGCGAGGATCGCGATGAAGTCCTGGATGATGAGGATGCCTACTGAGATTCTCCCATAGAGGCTGTCGATGTCGTTCTTGTCTGTAAGCAGCTTAACAATGATAATAGTGCTGCTGAAGGTGAGCGCGACGCCGATATAGACAGACGCGATAGTGCTGAATCCGAGCGCTTTCGAGATGAAGAATCCTATAAATGCCGTGAAGATAACTTGGCCGATGCCTGTAACGAGAGATATTTTTCCAATGTCTTTGATGCGCCTTGGGTCAAGGCTGATGCCAACGATAAAGAGGAGAAAGGCGACGCCTAGTTGTGAGAAAAGTGCGAGTGGTTGTGATGTTTCTATGAGATTGAGGACGTTTGGTCCGAGGAGAATGCCTGTGGCGAGGTAAGCTAAAATGGGTGGTTGTCTGAGGAGTTTTGCGATGAACCCAAGGATGACCGCGACAAGGAGGAGAATGCTGAGATGAATGAAAAATTCTGTCATGAAGCCTCTTTTTTCTTGTCAGGGGTGAATAGCTTTATAAATTTTTGTAAAATCTATGAAGGTACGATGGGCCGCTACAGGTGGGATATCTCTTTTTAAGAACAGATACAAGGCTAGATGGGGGCATGAGAAATTTTCTTGGAGAGGTCGCTGTTGATCTTTATATGAAGAATCTTTTGATGTTGGCGGTGATGATTTTGAGGGGAGGGTTTTTACGAAGAGAAAGTAGGGCTTGGTTTGGTGTTATGGCGACCAGATTTTTTACGCGGAAGTCAATCAAGATAGAATTGGAAAAGCAAATCTTGTTTTTATTGTAAATGAGCGGGAGGGAATGGTCAAAGAGAAGAAAGAAAAATGGGTGAATGAGTTTCTTGGGATCATCGCGTTGTTTTTTTAAGTTTGGTGATGTAGCCTGCGATGAGGTTTCTGAGTTTCTTGGTTGGGACGTCCGCGGCTTCTGTGACAGCTGGCTTGTTCAGGGAGAAGTCTGTGGAGAATTTGTCTGGGTGTCTTTTGATGAGTTTTTCTGCTGTTCTCTTGATAAGTGTTGTTCTGATTCTTCCCATAACAGCCAAGGTTAAAGTAAGAGCTATTTAAAGATTGTGCCATGAGAATGACTCTGATAATGGAAGTAATTTTACATTAAGTTTTTGCGTTGTTTTTCTGTAAGTGGTTAGTTCTTTCTTAAAACGTAGATTTCTCTTAAGAGCTTGTTTTCCTTGCTGGCGTAGGGAAAGCTGCATTCTATGTCAAAGGTGGTGTCTTCTGCCAAGTCTCGGAAGTTGATGAAGACGGTTTTTCCTTCTTTTGTCTTGAATTTTGGAATGATGATGATGACTTTTTTCCCTCGTTTGACGACCTGGCTGAGTTGTTGCAAAACTTTTAAGTAGAGACTCGTGAGTTCTTTAACAGTATTCTTTGCTTCTTCAATGCTTGGCAGTTTTCTTAAGTAAGGCCCAAGGTAGGGCTCTGTCGCGACTGAGTCGATGCTTGAGATTTTTATTTTTTCTGTGAGGTGTCTTGCGTCAGAGTAATATAACTTATAAGAATGCCTTGGTCGGTAGGTTCTTGTCGCCCAGTCAAGGTTGAGTCTCGCGTTGTGGAAGCTTTCCTGATCGCTTTCTATACCTATTGGTCTGCATCCGAGGAGTAATGCCTCTTGGAGGATGGTTCCGTTGCCGCAGAAGGGATCGAGAAAGACTGAGTCTTCCTTGGCTTCGCTGAGGTTGAGGAGGATTTTCGCTAATCTAAGGGAAATTGTCTTCTTATGATCGACTGCTGGTCGTTGGAGGTCTCGTTGTTTGAGATCTTGCGGTTGAGTGATGAAGAGTGTTTGGCTGATGTGACTTCTGAAAAGAACAAAGTCAAGGTGGTCTTGTCGTTGTGAGAGGCTTGTTGGGGTTGGTTCTTTTTTAAGGAGTGCTTTGAGATGCTCGTTTTTGAATCTGTTTTTGAGGTAGTCTTTGAGGAAGCTGTCGAGGTCTGTTTCGAAGCCGGTGAGAGAGTAAGTGATTTTGTTTTTTGTTCCTGTGTAAAGCGGCTCTTGGTCGAGGCTATACTCGATCCTGTCTGTTCTTCGTTCTGAGCTGAGGACGCGTCCGATTGTGACAGTGCCGCCGAGTTCTTTGATAATAGTCGTGGGAAGGATCGTTGTGCTGAGGACTATCGCGTGCCCTCCTGTTTCAACGATTTTTATTTGGATATTTCTCGCGGTGAAGTAGCTTTCTATTTCTGCTATAGACAACGCTGGGTCTCTGCCGAGAGCGAAGAGGTAGGTTTCCATCGGTGTCAAAGGTAATAAAAGTTTAAGAATCTTGCTACAGCTCTTTGTAGTGGACTTGTCCTTGGAGTTTCTGCTCAAGCAAGGTTGTTGCTTTCTTTGTTGGTTTTCCTGTTACAAGTAAAATGCAAGGTAATTTCTTGAGTTGTGCCTCGCTGTGCGCGAGAGACAAATCTGCCTCGTTGATAGCCTTTTTGTCTTTTGCTTTGATGTAGTAAAGGAGGCCCCCGAGGGAGGAGGGTATTCTTGCTAAGAAGTCGAATTCTTTGTCTTTCTTGATCATTTCTTCTTTGATAATTTCGATGTTGTTTTTGTGGAGGTAGCTCTTGATGATGGCGTAGAATTTTCCTTCTGGAATTTTTGGTTGTGGCTCTATGAGTGTTTCCTGTTTTGTTTCTTTCTTCGCTTGTTTTCGTTCGAGGCGGGGTTTGATCTCCTTGAGAAGTTCTTCCCTAAGTGTTTGCATGGCCCTTTCTAGTTCCAGGGGCTGTGGTCTTGGTTGTTCTTGGACGGTGATCTGTTGTGTCGATTGGGGTTGTTCTTGTTGCGTGAGAGGTTGTGACCCTGGGTTTTCTTCTATGTGATGTTCGATGTGGGGTTTTGCTTCCTCGTCTGTGAGGAGATGGAACTTCCAGAAGAGTTCCGCTGCTGGTCCGAGAGTGACAGTGATGGGAACTGCGAAGTCTTTGAGTTGTCTGCAAGCGACGCGTTGCCAGGGTTCTAAGAGGGTGTCTCGTAAGACTTTATTGTCGCGTAAAAGTTCGTATGCCTCTTTTTCCCTTCCTTTGAGGCTTGAGCGCATTTTTTCGCTCATCTGGGATTCTTGACCTTTGAGGTAGTATACTTTTGATCCTCCGATAGGTAAGTGGGTGATGAGAACCTGCTTGCGTTCGACGAGCTCTGCGAGGACTGCTGAGGCGAAGAGGATGTTGGTGTTGAGTGTTTTGGCTATCTGTACGGGAAGTGCTGGTCCGTTGAGCTTGAGGTGATTCAAGGTTTCTTCGCGCTGGTCTGGCATGGGTTTTTTGAGAGAGTTTGGATTTTATAAGAATTATGAAGGTGGAGACGGGGAATGTCTTTCTTTCAAGAAGTCTTCGAATCTTACTGCGAGTTCCTTCAAAGAGTCTCGTTCTCTGGGGAAAGATATCATAAATGGAGCGGGAAGGAGAGGTCTTCTTTGTTGCGAGGATGCTGGCCGCTCTTGCTTTGGGACGCGTGGCGTCCGGATAGAGGTCGGGGATTATTTAAGAATAGTTGGTTCAGGGATTATGGCCTTAACCAACGACATTCGTAAAACGTGCATTCAGTCTCTGCGTCCACGATTGCAAGTAAGAGCCTTTTTCTTGTGGAATGCGCGACCCTATTCTTTGCTGAGAACTCAAACCAAGTCAGGGTGTCTGCCTCCGCGACAGGAAACACGATCCAGCGTGCGTGTTCTTCTCCTGGCTTGACGCCTCGTTCATACACACGAAAGTCTGCGCCGAATTTGAGGGCTGTTTTGACGATGTATCCTCTCTTTCTGAGGTCTTTGAAAACTGCGTACCTGATCATGAAGTTTGGCTCTGCCTTGAGGGATTTTTTGAGGAAGGCTTCTTTGGTAAGAGGCCTCTTGTTCATGCCTTGAAGAATCATTTTTTCTCGTTCAAAAAGGTAGAGCGCCTCTAAAAGAGAGTAGTGAAATTCTTTGGAGTCTTGGGGTTCTCCGTACCTGGTTTTGTTGTACAGATCTCTGGTAATGTCGTTGTCTTCCGCGATGACGACTTCTCTGGTGAGTGTTCCGGCGATTTTTGGTCCTTTAAGGAGCTCCTCTTGGATTGGCGCCCCGAGGATTTCTTCTTCCGGCGGTTCTTTTTCAGTCATGGTTGTTCTGATTCTTTGAATAACTATTTAAAACCTTGTTGGTTGAGAAGGTGAATATGAAAATGACGTTTTTGGGAACGCAGGCGATGCAGCCGACAAGGGAGCGAGGCTTGTCTTCGATCCATCTAACTGCGGATAGCGAAAGCTGGTTGATTGATTGTGGTGAGGGCACGCAAAGGCAGATGAAGATCGCTGGAATAAAGCCTACAAAGCTCACAAAAATTTTTATTAGTCATTTCCATGCTGATCATGTGTTGGGGTTAGCTGGGTTGATGAGGAATTTGTCTGCGAATGAGTACAAAGGAGTGCTGCATATTTACGGCCCGAAGGGTCTTCCAGTTTTTTTTGACCACTTGTTGAGATCAAGCTTGTACATTCCGAAAGTGAAAGTGAGGCTTGTTGAGATCAAGCCAGGAAAGATTGTCGAGACTGAGAGGCTCATTGTTGAGGCGTTCAGGTTGTTTCATTCTGTGGAGAGTCTTGGTTTTGTGGTTCAAGAGAAAGCGAAAAGAAAGATAAATCCTGAGGTTATGAGGAGGATAGGCTTAGTGCAGCATCCGTTACTGGGAGAGCTGCAGCGTGGAAAGGATATTGTGTGGAAGGGGAAGAAAGTTTCTGTGAAGAAGGCGACGTTCCTTGTTGCTGGAAGGAAGTATGTGTTTATTCAGGATACTGGCTTTGACAAAAAGCTGGTAAAATACGCGAAGGGCGCTGATCTTCTTGTGTGTGAGTCGACGTTTGAGAGTAAGGATGAGGAGAAAGCGAGGGAATGCAGGCATTTGACTGCTGGCCAGGCTGGAATGATTGCGAAAAAAGGAAAAGCGAAGAGGTTAATAGTGACGCATTTCAGTCAGAGGTATGCGGATCTCTCTCAGATGAGGAAGGATGCGAGGAAGGCCTTTCCTAAGGCTGAGTTGGCTGAGGATTTCATGACAGTTGAGGTGTAGGGTTACTTTTTTAGTTCATAGCTTGCCATGATAAAGCTTGTCTCAAACACCGTGTGGATAAGGTTAACGATTCTTGTGAGAAAGAAGTAGAGTGTGCTGAAGAGTCCTGTGTAAGAGAGGAGTTTTGCGGAGAAGGCGAGAGTGATCCACGCTTGGGGAAGCAGAGAGAGGAGGATGCTGAGAAAGAAGGAGATGAAGGCGAGGATCACCATAACAATCAAGATGTGCTTCGAGTGGCGTTTGGAGTAGGAGACTGCTTGAGGAAGTGCTTTGATGCTATTTGTTTCTAAGTAAAGGAGGGGGTAAGTGTAGAAGGTGAAAAACCTGATCAAGAACCAGAGGATGAGAAGCCCGGTTAAGGTGTAGGGAAGCATTGTTTTTGTTGGGATGGTGGTGCTTGCGAGGATGAGAAAGAAGAAAACAACAGGAAGAAGGTAGAGGATGAAGAGGAGAAGTTTGGTGAGAAAGACGCTGATGAAGTAAGGTGTTGAAGCCTTGAACGCCTTGCTGAAAGAGAGTTGTTCTTTGCCAAGGAAGCCTTTGATGAGGAGGTATCTTGTGGTGAGAAAGGTGATGCCGAGGGATAAGTTGAAGGCGAGAGTGAGGAGTGCGCTGAGCGCGAGTTTGAGAAGTGTTGGTGTTGTTTGGATGATGCTTCTCAACGTTGTTGCGAGTGTTTGGGTTTGTTTTGTTTGGATGGTGTGTAAGAGTGGAGCGTAAAGCTCGTTGAAGGTAAGGAATGCCCAGAGCGAGAAGGCTGTTGAGAGAAGGAGGAGTGTGTCTGGAAGATAGATGATGGGATGCTTAGTAAGAATGCCCCAGCTTTGGGAGAGGCTCTGGATGTAGACGCTGTAATCTATTCCTCTTTTCTGCATAAGGCCTTTTGAAAGATAAAGCTATTTAAATGTTGCTGTTAAGGCGGTGTGATGGTTGATCCTGTTGCGTTTTCTCTTGGCCCGTTGCAGATTCGGTGGTATGGTATTTTATTAGCGATAGGATTTTACCTTGGGTATCTTCTCTTGAGGAGGATTGGTCGTGAGAGGAATATTGAAGAGGGGGTGATTGAGGATTTGTTCTTGTGGCTTGTTCCTGCTTCGATTGTTGGCGCCCGGTTATTTGAGGTTGTTGTGTACGAGCCTAGTTATTATTTCAGCAACCCTTTAAAGATTGTTGCGGTGTGGGAGGGAGGGCTGGCTTCGCATGGAGGGTTTCTTGGCGCGTTAACTGCTGTGTTCTTGGTCGCGAAAAAGCATAAGGTAGGTTTTTACAAGCTTGCTGACTTGGTGCCTGTTCCTTTTTTTGTTGGCGCTGCGCTTGGAAGAGTTGGAAATTTTATCAATGGAGAGCTTGTTGGAAAAGTTTCTTCTCTTCCGTGGGCTGTTTCGTTCTCTGGCTATGAGGGCTTGCGTCATCCTTCTCAGATCTATGAAGCCTTGAAGAACGCGTTGTTGGCTGCGGTTTTTTGGAATATAAGAAAAATAAATCTTCCTGATGGTTGTTTGTTTTGGTTGGGTGTGGGCGCTTATTCTTTGTTGAGGTTCGTTGTTGAGTTTTGGAAGGACCTGCCAATTTATTATAGCCTGACTGTTGCGCAGTGGTTGAGTCTTCCTTTAGTGTTAATTTCAGCCTTTATGTTCTATAGATTAAAGAAGAGAAGTGCTTAAAAAGAAGGAAGGAAAGATAAAGGAATGAGCGAGGATGATAAGGTCTTTAAAGAAGGCGTTGTTTTAATAAAGGGACCATTTGCGCCTAACCATTCTTTAGCTGTGGAAATTGCCAAGAGCGCCCAACGTCCAATTAAGGAGACAGTAGAACACCTTCATGCTAAATTAGCAGGAGGCCTCGGTGAAAGGATTGAAAGATCAAAATCAGTAAGTATGCATAAAGCATACATTGTAGATCCTAATAATAACTTCTTGAAAGGAGGAAAAATTTACCGCGCTAGCGAAGATTACAAAGCGATTGTGGAGATGATGAGGGATCTGGCACGGCGAGGAAGTGGGAATCTTCTTGCGAGTGAGGAGTATAATAGTGAAGGGAAGCATTTTGAAACAAGGTTTGCGTACGCACAAGCTGCTGAAGAAAAGGTATTTGCAGAGTTGTTGTTGAACAGGGATAAGATAGGCGCTCAGGATGTGATGAGTTCTGCGAACATTTTTGTGAGAGCGACATTAGGACCAACATTGGAGCGGATTGTGGGGAGATTAAAGAGGGTTGACTCGATTTTTCTTCCAGATGAAAGTCAGTTTTACTATTGTGATCTTTCAATGGTCGATGGAAAACTTCGTATTGATTAAAATACCGAGGTTAAGTGAAAATGGCTGAAAAGAAATTGGAAGCGGAGAAAAGAGAATTAATTCTTCTTTAGTTCACCTAAGAAAACGTTTGTTACATCCTTGACATTTTTAATTCTTTGGATGAGATCTATGAGAGTTGTAGTGTCCTCGATGTGTAAGGTAAGGAAGCATTGGGCGTTGTTTCCCGGAACGGTTTTTGCGCGTGCGTGGAGAACGTTGAATCCTCTTCGAGAGATGGTGTTGAGGATTTCCGCGAGAAGCCCCACTCTGTCGTGTGCCTCGATAACAAGTTCGATGTCCGAGGGAAGCCTTTCAAGCCAGCGTGCGTTGACTTCTTTCAGGGGCATTTTTGAGAGCGAGGTGCAAGAAGGAGTGTGGATGGTTACTTTGTCTTGACCTGTTCTTATTCCGATGATTTTTTGTCCTGGAAGTGGCTTGCAGCAGGATGCGAGTTTTATGGCTGGATTCTTGGCTCCTTCGATGGCGATGAGCCCTTCTTCTACGTCGTGTTTTTGTTCTTGGACGAAGGTTGTTCGTGACGCGAAGGGTCTTCCTTTTGTTCTGAGCGAGTGCCTGATCTTACTGCGCGCGTTAGCGGTTTTCACGAGGCTGAGCCAGGCTGAGCCAGGCTGCTGGGTCTTTGAAGTAACGACCTCAATGATATCGCCGTTGTGAAGTTCAGTCCTCAATGAATTGTATTTTCCGTTGATAGTTGCGCCGATGGCCTTGCTTCCAAGATCTGTATGGATTGCGTAGGCGAAGTCTAAAACTGTTGCTCCTTGGGGGAGTTCAACAACCCTTCCTCTTGGCGTTAAAACAAAAATGGTGTCGCTGAAGAGGTCGAGTTGGAGCGCTTCTTTGAATTCTTTGTCTGTGAGGGACTCTCGTTGTTCGACGAGTTGTTTGAGCCAGCTGAGTTTCTTGTCAACCTCTTGTCCATGGGTGATGCCTTTGTAACCGTAGTGGACTGCTGCTCCTTCTTCTGAGGTGAGGTGCATGGCCTTTGTGCGTATCTGGAATTCGAGTGGCCTGTCTCGTGGTCCGACAACGACGGTGTGCAAGGATTGATACCCATTTTGTTTTGGGGTGGCGATGTAGTCTTTGAAGGTGTCTGGGAGTGGCCTCCAAAGGGTGTGGATGATGCCAAGAATAGTGTAGCAGTCTCCGGCTGTTGCCGTGATAACGCGGAGTGCCGAGAGGTCTTTGATGTTTTCAAATTTGTAGGCTCTATCGACGATTTTTTTGTAGATGCTGTAGATATGTTTGACTCTTCCTGTGATTTCCGCGTTGATGCCTTGCCTTTTGAGTTCTTGCTCGAGGGTGTGGTGTGCTTCGTACAGCCTATAGGCGCGTTCTTTTTCGCTTTCGTTGATTTTTTCTAGGATCTCATGATAGAGTTCTGGATGAGTGTGTTGAAAGGCGAGGTCTTCGAGTTCTGACTTAATTGAGCCCATGCCGAGCCTGTAGGCGAGGGGAGAATATAAGTCAAGAACTTCCTGGCTGATTCTTTTTCGCTGTTCTTCATCTGGAAGGAAGGAGAGTGTTCTCATGTTGTGGAGCTTGATGCAGAGTTTGACGATGAGGATTCTCACGTCTTTAGCTGTTGCGAGGAGTATTTTTCTGAGGTCTGCTGAGGCTGGCGTGTTCTTGGTTGCTGCTTTGAGGCTGCTAATGCTTTGCAGTCCTTGGATGAGGCCAGCTGTTTCTTTGTCAAAGGCCTTGCTGATGTCATCGATAGTTATACCAAAATCATGGCAGTGGTGAAGGAGGCCTGCTATGATACTGTGCTCGTCGAGTTTCAAGTCTGCGATGATGAGTGCTGATGTTACCGTATGATCGAGGAGGGTATCTCCTGAGAGCCTCTTCGTGTCCTTGTAGGCGTGTTGGCTGAAGGTGTAGGCTTTTTGGATGAGTTCGATGTCCGCATGGCTGTTTGTTCTGAGGACGCGCTTGACAAGTTCTTTGAAGGTCATTGATGCTGGTGTAAAAAGAAGATTTTTATAGTTTGTGCACGCTCCACTTTTTATGAGGTTTGAGAAGCAGGTGTTGTTTGCTGATTTTGGTATGAAAGGTCAGAAAGCGTTATCAAAAACGCATGTTGCTGTGGTTGGGTGTGGCGCGCTTGGTTCTGTTGTCGCTGAGCTGTTGGCTCGCGCTGGTGTTGGCAAGTTAACCTTGATTGATCGCGATGTTGTGGAGCTTTCGAATTTACAACGCCAGTCCTTGTACGGTGAGGGAGATGTTGGTGAGGTAAAGGTTGAGGCGCTTGCTCGCAGGTTGGCGGACGTGAACAGCGCTGTAAAGATTGTTCCGTTGTGTGCTGATCTTGACGTTGAGAATGTTGATTGCATGAGCGCGGATGTTGTCGTTGACGGCACTGACAATTTTTACACGCGTTTTCTTGTGAATGATTTCTGCAAAAAGAACAGGATTCCTTGGGTGTTTGCTGCTGTCGCTGGCGCTTCGGGGTTTGTGTTTCCTGTGCTTCCAGATGGTCCGTGCCTGGGATGTGTGTTTGAGGAGCCTGCTCATCCTGTCGGGTCGTGTGATACTGAGGGTGTGTTGAATGCTGCGGTGCATGTGATTGCTGGGATGCAGGTTGCTGAAGTGTTGAAGATAGTGGCGGGGAAAAAGCCCAGCTCAAGGTCGGCGTTTTTGAACGTGTGGTCGCACGCGTTGATAACGGCTCAGGTGAAAAAGAAAAAGTCTTGTCGCTGTTGTAAAGGAGTGTATGAATTCTTGGAGGGAAAGAGAAAGAGGGAGATCGTGAAGTTGTGCGGAAGGGAAATGTTTCAGATCAAGGGAAAAGAGGTGAAGTTAGAGAGCCTTGCGAAAAAGTTGGAGAGGGTTGATGAGGTCAGGAGGGGGAGGCAGTGTATTTTTTTTAAGGAGTTGGTGGTGTTTGGGGATGGCCGGGTGTTGGTGAGGGCGAAGTCTGAGAGTGCTGCGAAAGCGTTGTATGGAAGGTATGTTGGATGAGGGTGTTTCTTGAGAAGTCAAAAGAGGAAAAGGAAGTGAATGCTGTTAGCGTGAAGGAGTTGCTGAAAGTGCTGAAGTTGAATCCTACAACGGTGTTAGTGGTGGCGAATGGGAGGCTTGTGACAGAGGATGCCCCTTTGAGGAAAGAAGATGAAGTGAAGATTCTTTCAGTGGTATCTGGTGGTTGAAAAATAAGATTTTAAAATGACACTTTAATACGACAGAACCAAAAATAAAAAGCTATATAAATGAATGCGTATCTAGAAAAGGAAAACTAAAGGAGCGTAAAAAAAGATGGCGAAGAAACCGTTTGGCGGAATTACAGTTAATTTTAAGGGGAGGAGTGAAACATTAGAGCAAGTGTTTGGGTCGAAGCCCTTGCCTCCAAGCCAGATGACGAAGAAGATCTGGGCTTTTGTCAAAGGGAAAAAATTACTGAAGAGGTAATTTTTCCTTTTTTAAGAATCCGTGAGATTAATCTAGAAAGTTCTTCATAGGGTGATTTGAATAGCCTTATAAATTTTCTAGATGTTTCTTTTGGATGGTGTGTAAGAAGTGCGTAGTTGAGCCTGTGATGAGGCTTCCGAATAGTAATGTTTCTTTGTGCAAGCAGTGTTTTTTTAAGTATTTTGAGAGGAAGGTGTTTAAAACAATCAAGGAGTACAAGTTGGTTGAGGAGAATGATCACGTTGGCGTCGCGTGTTCTGGCGGAAAGGATTCCACAACAATATTATACTTAATAAAGAAGTTTGCGAAGACAAAAAAGAATGTCAAAGTGTCTGCGTTGGCTGTTGATGAGGGCATCAAAGGGTATAGGGATAAGTCGTTGGAGTTCTTGAAAGGCCTTTGTGAAAAAGAAAAGATTCCGTTGCACATTTTTAGGTACAAGGATGCGTTCGGAAGGGAGTTGGATGAGATTGTGAAGGAGTTTCCAAGACCTTGTTCGATATGCGGGGTGTTTAGGAGGTACGTGTTGAATAAGGGCGCGAGACTGTTGAAAGTGTCGAAGCTTGCGACGGGACATAATCTTGATGATGAGGCCCAGTCGATTTTGATGAATCAGTTTCGGCGGAATGTGAAGGTGTCCGCGCGTCTTGGTCCGAAGACAGGTGTTGTGAGGAATGAGAGGTTTGTGCCAAGGGTGAAGCCGTTGTATCTGTTGACCGAGAAGGAAACTGCTTCGTACGCATTTCTGAAAGGGTTTATGGATGAGTTTAAGGAGTGTCCGTATGCTAGGGGTGCGTATAGGAATCATGTGCGTGAGGTGTTATCAAGCCTTGAGGAGCGTTTTCCTGGGACGAAGCATAATGTCGTGTTGTCTTTTTTAGAGGTGCTTCCGTTGTTAAAAGGAAATGAGAGGTATTCGGGGAGTATAAAAGAGTGTGAAGTATGTGGTGAGCCTTGCTCTCAAGACATCTGCCAAGCGTGCTTTTATGTTGAGAGTGTGGTGAAGAAGATTTAGCCTTCTCCTGTGAGCGTCTTCCAGTGTTCTTTATAATAGTGAAAGCGTCTGTCAAATTCTTCTCGCGTGGTTAAAGGGATATTGAGTAATGCAAACCTTTCTTTAAGAAGATTGAGAGTTTGCTCTCGAGCGTCTTCGGTGCACATCTTTTCAAGTTCCAAAATATATCCATAACTTTTAGTAAAGTCGAGACATACCTTAATGCCTTCCCATTCAAATTCGTGGCGTTTTCTGAACCACTTGATTCCCATGGTATATCCTAATATCGAGAAGAGGTGTTGAAGTTCTGGAAAGCTTTCTCGTGACGTGTGGATTTCGATTTCTTCTCGAGTGTTATCATGGATCTTTCCAAAGTGAACATTCAACAAAAACAAAATTTAGGACAGAGCCTGTGCTTCTGAAGAATTAAAGGTTTTAGTTTAAGATCTTCTAGTATAGATCCGTAATGAACACCATATAATGCTTTTGCACGTTCATCAAGGTAAAGCGGAGGTATAGCTAAGGTCGCAAATATTTAGCCAAGATATAGTTAAATACTTACGACCTTAGCTATAGTAAAAACATCAAGGCGAGAAAACGATTATTCATGAATTAATTCAGATTTAATTCATACCAAAGCATTTCAAGATTTGGTGTTACTTCTTCTTTTTTTATTAATATGAATTTATTTGATTCAAAGAAATCTTTGTTTTTCATAAATTCAAAAGTATCTGTTATTATTTTTTTAATATTTCTTAATTTACATTCTTTAATAAACCGGTCCAACAATTCTTTTTTTATTTCAATTTCATTAGCAGTAATATAATGAATCATTGCACTATCATTTAAAGTATCTTCATAACCCACAATGAATCCTACAATCCTTCCCCCCATTTTAGCTACAAATGCTATCAATCCAGGATTTTTAAATTCTTTTAGTATATTTTCTTCTTTAGCATGTTCTCTAAAACTATTAATCAGTTTTTTTGGAAATTTAGAATTTGGATTTTTTAAGTCGGATAACATTAATTTGGAAATCTCCTTTGCATGTTCAACTACTGCTTTAACTATTTCCATTATTCATACCTCAATTTCGATGCTGTTACTCTATTTAATTCATTGATCCCAAACATATCGATATATTCTTTCCAGGCAGATTCCCACGCCCACGAACAATTTCTATTAATTAAACAATCATTGCAGTAATCTGGCTGAGCTACATCTAAATTTCCAAAAATAGTTTCTTCAGGCGAAATGTAAATCATTTCTTTTGTCATTTGTTTCCAATTAATACTCAAATATTTCCAATAAGATGGATCTAATGTGCAGGACGGAATAATAAAAACTCCTAAATTTTTATCTCGCCTAATTGCTTCATCTAGCGCGTCTTCAACATAGGGTGTCATATCTTGATATCTCACAACGAGTTGCTCACGATTGTCATTCGCATGACCTCTCATAATCAAACCATGAATTGAAACCCACGCAGAAGGAAAGGTATCATATGCAAAACTAACAAAATCCGGAAGTTCTTGATAATTTTGCTTTAAAACTATTATTTTTACGGAGATAGGTAACCCTATACCATCTAAATTTTTTAATCCTTCCACAGTATCTAAAAAACTTCCTTTTCTCTGAGTAATCATATCATGTTTTTCTTCGTATGGACTATAAAAAGTAGTCATTACTCTGTCAACACCAACAGCTTTTATTTGTTTACTGAAAGACTTATCTTTAAATTTACGACCATTAGAAAGAATAATAAGGTTTGTATTATAATTTGATTTTTCATCTAGTTTTTTTGCACAAGAAATACATGCGCTGTTACAAGAATAATCTATAACTAAAAAAATCTTTCTCATTTTTGTACCTCCAAGACAGGAGAGAAATAAATGCAAAGAGATTCTTTCCTGAGAATGTTAACCCTACATGACTATATTTTATGGGTTTATCAAAATTAAAACTATGGAACCCCTCAATGTACTCTTTTAAATATCTGAGAGACTCCATTTTTTTGAAGATAAATTTAATACCAACTTCCAGGACCCATACCTATATTATATTTTTGTATTTCGCCTTTTGGGTTTCCTGAATCTAATGCTACATACCGGTCTAATTTCGGTGAATATATCTTTGGTTTGTCATTTTTCTTTATCTCATATTTTCTGTCCTCTGCAATGGGACTTACATTTTCTTTCTCAACGATTTGTGTTAAACTCATTTTGTTTTCCCCCTCAAAGTTTTTTAGTCGATTGACTGATATATTGAGTGTAAAGTATAACAACTATAAATAATTTGCGGTGATTTGTCCGTAGATTTCCGGAAATAGTTTTCTTGCCTTTAAAATAGTAAAATTGTCCACTTCTACTTTTTAGCCCTTGAAAATAATTGCAACTAATGCCTGTTAAATTCCTTCCCAGTTACGAAGTTCTGGGAAATTTCGTTCCGAAAAGTAAAAAAATCGGTGTATAAATTGCGAAGCACCATTAGTTAAAAGAATCTAGGATTTGGGGCGTTATATTAATTAGGCACTTGTTAGCGGTTACAAATAGAAAGATTATGCTGAATATGCAGTATATTGATCGAGATTATAAAAGATCTTTCACCTCTTCTTTACAAAACAATAGGAAAAGAAATCGTAATCGGAAGCTTTTTATAGTGTTTACTACGTTTAGGTTACAGAGAGGGAATGGGAAGATGTTGGAGCGCTTGGTTGGAAAGAGACGGTTATCTGGGCTTGCCTTAGCGCTTGCTCTTGGTGGTTCTGGGTTTGTTTCTTGTGGTTCTGAGCCTGTGAAGAATCCTCCTGGAATGAGAATTGTTGATTCTGATGGCGACGGCATGCCTGATGAGATGGAGCGCCGGATGGGCACGAACCCGCTGAACAGGGATTCTGACAACGACGGCTTTGACGACCTCTACGAGGTGCAACACGGCACTGATCCGATGAATCCAGATGATCCTCCCAAAAACAACCCTGACGCGGGCTCTTTGGACGCGATGGTTGATGTGTATGACACTGGAAGACGATCCGACACTCAAACTTCTGATAACGGTTACGATGCTGGCGTACGACCCGACACCAGACATCCTGACGCCGGGTTTCAGGATAGTGGAGAAAGGGATGCTGGCGCTTCGATGTACCCTATCTGTAGAGTAGGTGGTCCTTATGAAATAAATGTTGGACGCGTATTAAAGTTTAATATGAGTTCTACACCCTGCAACTGCAGTGCAGATCCTCCACTCGGAAGTTACGACCCTGAAGGCATTACCCGTTATAGAGTGAGATGGGGTGACAGTGTTGAGAACATAAATCAGGGAGAATTTGGAGGATTCTTTCATATTTATAGCCAACAAGGACAGTACTCAATTATAGGGGAGTGTACAAATAATAGGGGTCAAGTGAATACAACTAACACAACTGTTATTGTGCATTAGTTTTGAATAGTTTACACAGCTTTTTAGGGGGTCATTTTGGGGAAGAGAAGGGGGTGTTTGGCGAGTTGTATCCATGGGAAAGTTTTTTAGGAAGATTAGTTTGTTCCTTTTCTTCTTTCTTTTTGAGGAGTTCTTTTAGTTTTTTGTGCCAGTAAGGAATATTAGTTACTCACCATAATCTAATGATTTTTCGCCATTTCTAACGCTTGGGATTTAACAGATATTTTTAAAGTCTCCGATTAAAGACTAAAACAAAAATAATCTCGTCCTAAAAACATGTTTAAATAATTTACTACTTAAATGGGCGGCGTTTGATTTTCTTCATTAATTTTCAAAATGAGAATAAGATTTCCGATAGAAGAGAGTTCTTTGAGAATGTTTAAGAAGTAATGACTTATGACTGGATTCTTTTCTTTCAAAACTTCGAGAATATCATCAAACATTGCATCTCGCTCTTCGAAGAAAAGTCTTGTTTTTTCTACATCTAAATTCATATAAGCAAGAAAAAGATTATTATAGAATGCTCTTGTTTTGAGAATAAGGTCAAGTTCATTGTGGGTTAGCTCAAGTTTGTCTGCTTTTTTTACATACTCATACGAATAAGTAATAAAAGAGGAAATATTAAGTAGGGTGGTAAGGAAGGTGTAGACATACTTAGAAGTCACTGCATCATAAGGAGACTTTTTGTTGATAAGCCTTCTGCAAAGATTGTTAAATCTGGAAGCGCTTTTGAAGATTTCATTAATTTCATCGTACATCGTTGGTTTTTTGTTTTTTGCATCTTCAATAAGATAATCAAATTGGGAAAGAATGAGCCACATGATTCTCTCAACAATTTGCTTGTATTCTTGCTCAGGTGCTGAAACAATACACTTGAGTCGGCAATATTTCTGATTACTTTCAATAACATCAAATCCGGTAAGCGAATCTAGTCTTTTACGAACAAGGCTCAAATATTCTTTTTTGGTGTAGTTTATTTTTACTTCATCGTAACCATAAGTGTATAAATGTCTAAGAATACGATAGACATACCATTCTTTGTCGCTTGAAAGAGATGTTTCTATCTTATCAAAATGTTCTTTTTCGAAATAAATGAGGAGTCCTTCAGAAGTTGCTTCTAGGTTTAAGGTTTGTCCATTTTTGATTTTATTTGTTTTTACCCATTTAGAAGGTAGAGAAACGCTAAGGGTGCTTGGTCCGTGTTTAACGACTTTTCTATGCATTTTAATAAGAGATATGCGAATATATTTAAAACTTTTTAAATATGTACATACGTATAAACTGTATATATGCACACAAAAGATACTTATATCTTCGTCCTTTAACTAAAAGGGTGAACAGACAAAAAAACATCAACTTCACAAGAAAAACATTCAATCATCTTATTATAGAATTATTCGAAGTCAATCTAAAAAATAAAGAAGAACTTTTAGAAAAAATAAAAAAATTTATTGAAGAACTCAATCTTACTGTTGTAAAAACAGTTGAGCATGAATTCACTCCGCATGGACTAACCTGCGTATTCATCTTATCTTCCTCCCACTTAATCGCCCACACATGGCCAGAACACAATTACCTCCATTTAGACCTTTTCTCCTGCTTGAATCGTATTGATGAAAGCCTCCCAAATAAGATCGTAAAATGTTTCGGAAACAATTATCGGGTAAGGAGGATTAATTATGATAGCAATTAATTACGAACCCATCATTGAAAACGAATCAGAGAGAGCTTTTTATGAAGAAAAGCATACACACATCTTAAATCACTTAACTAGCTTTAACGATGCAACCTTTTGGCAAATCGTCCGCGAAGTAGGGGGAAGCGACAGAAGAACATTAAGACTGCTTAATCAGATGGTTAAAATCGGTGAACTAGAATTTTCTCCCACAAATAAAAAGTTTAATCTTCCAAACAAGAAGGAAGAGTATCAATTCTCGAGTATAGAACGGATCAGATGTGGAGAATGTGGGGGCAAGATGGTTAATCTCTGGAGAGATTACTTATTAACTTCACAAACATTAGAAAAGATTTATACAAAAAAACCAACACCCACCTTCTTATTCGACCAAAGACCAGTTACCTTTGAAACGACTGAGAGAAGGGCAGCTTATCTTTTAATGCGAGGAGACCTTATAGGAAAAGAGATTGTTTTTATCGGAGATGATGATCTCACTTCCTTAGCTATCGCTCTCACTCAAAAAGCAAAAAGGGTTGTCGTATTTGATATTGATATGAGGCTTATTGATTTTATTAATAATGTTGCCAAAGAGGAAAATATTGCTCTTGAAGCACATATGTATGATCTTACAAAACATATTCCAAATGAGTTTTCAGGAAAGTTTGATGTATTTTTAACAGACCCCACCCCAAATAGAGAAATGTTCTCTCTGTTTGTCTCCATAGGCCTGATGTTGCTTAAGGGGGGTAAAGACAAAATCGGATATGTTTCCTTCTTTCCCTCACACCAAGAGCGAAGCCTTGACTTTCAAGAAGTCTTAACCGAAAATAAGCTGATCGTTACAGATATGATCCCCCAGTTTACCGAGTATGACTTTTTGAAAACAACATACAAAGAAAAAGATTTAGAACTACTCAAAGAATTTGATTCTGGTGAACAAAGACTTTCTTTTCATGAAAATTTTACAAGATTTGAAACCACAGAGGAAACTCCCAGAAAAGTAGTAAAATTAAATCCAGAGTTCTTGAAAGTACCTAAAGCAACAAGAAGAGTATTAAAAGATTTGAGTAAAGACCCGGCTTATGCAAGCGGAGAAGTTGAATTTGTAAAAGGCATTGCAAAAAAAATGATGGGGGTAGAAAATGAGTAAATTCTTAGACTATTACAATTCCGAAATAGAAAAATATGGCGGCGTGAAAAATTATATTATTGGAAAAGCAAAAGAGAAAAAGCCGTTAATGGATAGAATTTATGCATATGCAGAAAGAGATAAACTCATTCTTGAAGCAGGTTGTGGCACTGCTTCAAATTCCATCTTTTTAGCAAGTAAAGGATTTAGGGTTGTGGGAATAGATCGAGATGGAAAGATCCTTGATTTAGCAAGAAAAAATGCAAAAACTTTTGGAACTAAAATCGACTTTGTTGAAAAAGAGGTCCTTAACCTTGACTATCCTGAAAAACATTTTGATGTTGCTTTCAGCCATGGTGTCTTAGAACATTATCCTGATGAAGAGATCATACGACTCCTTAATCAACAGTTAAAAATAAGTAAGCATGTTATCTTTTCTATTCCTTCCAACTTTTTCAGACAAGAACAAGTAATTAATGGAGATGAACGCTTTCTATCCAAAAAACACTGGAAAAACTTGATCTCTAAATCCAACGGTCATTTAATCGAAAGCTTTGGATATTTTTATGATTCTGAAGAAATAAAGATTTGTGCTTTGAAATTGTTATCCAAGACTACATCTAATATTCTTCCATTGAAGAAACCGTACTTAGGATTTGTTGTGGGGAGCAAATAAAAATGTATACAATCTTAAAACCAGAAGCAAGAAGATATCATCAAAAGATCGATAGAAACTTTATAGAGGAAGGTTTCAAAATCTCTTCGCGATATGCCCTCAACGATTGGGATCAACTAGCAAATAAGTTGTATGCACCCCAAATTAGCGGAGACCCAACTTTTGCTTCTGAATTTCATTCTTGCCTATGGCTAACTCAACAACTTTTCGGAAATAATGGAGCTATTCTCTTACTCGAAAGAGAAGGAGACTTAAAGAGAAATCTCGAAGACCTATGTAAGATTAAAAGAAGATTTAGAGAACAGCTCTTTTATGAAATAAAAGATGCCCTACGATTCTTATTGGATATAGATGCCGTTGATCCTGAAGGCAAGCTTAATATTGGAACCAGAGGCAAAATTTACATAGCAGATCAACTAGCAATCTCTAATGACCGTGAAGGAAGATGGGATTCTTTTTTCTTTAAATATATACATACCCCTGATCCAGATGTTGAAAGTTATAGAAAAGAAATTGCTTTACTAGAAAGAGAAGGCGTTCTTCATCATCCCCTCTCCGAACAAGAATGGGAAATAATGTCTTCTCTAGAAACACTCATTCCCCCTGGACTGAAGAAAGGAAGGAATAATTAAGAAAGATGGAAACTCCAGGAATAAGATTTATTGTTACTTCTCTATGTAACTGTGATTGTACCTACTGTCATAATGAATGGGAGCCTAAAACAGGTCCCGTTTCAGCCTTAGAACAGGAAAAAATTGCGGAACTTATTGCAGGTGCTAAAAAATTAGGCGCAACTGAAGTTGCAATAACAGGTGGAGAACCCTTATTGAAAATAGACCGAGTAAAAACAATTTTAAAAATCGGTCAAGACCTTGAAATGTGGAGCAGTATCACTACAAACGGATTTCTGATAAATAAATATGCAGACTCTCTTCGAGAAAGAGGATTAAAAGAAACACATGTTCACGTGCCAAGTTTAGATCCCGAAACATATAAACATTTAATGGGGAAAAATGCAGACTTAGGAAGAGTCTTAGATAACTTGGATACTTATCGAGAAAGTTTAGGAATTATCAAAATCAATGTTCCCATTTTAGATGGAACAAACAATAGAGAAATTCCTGATTTTTTAAACTATTTTAATCCGAGAAGGATAACTCCTCGCTTTATAGAATCCATGTCCACAAATTCGTTCAGAGCAGGAGCGCAGCAAACTTTTGATGACCTCATAAAAAAAGATTTAGGTGATGTAGTATTAACCGGGTCTTATTTATGGGGAATTAATAAATACGATTCTTCAAAAGGCCCTTTTGAAATATTAAGATGTATCTGTTTTGATAGGAAATGCGATGTTTGCCCTGAAACGAATTTCATTCACGTTGACCAAGACTATAACGTACGACCTTGTAATCTAAGACCTTACAGAATTCCAACGTTCGAAGGTAAAGCTGAAGAAAATTTAAGGGAAGGATTAGAATTCCTCAGTCAACAGACGGACATTCCTGAAGAGTATAAAAGCGTATGGGGACATGATTACGTTCCACTACGCGGTTTGAGGGGAGAGACGTAAGATGGAAAGCTATGATATAGCTTGGTATTTTGAAGAAGGAGCTAAAAAATCGGCTGTCTTGCTTGATGATGCAAACTTTTGTAAAGATACCTTTCCCTTATTTGACCCATTAAAAAAAGAAATAAACCAAGCCTTATCAGAAAATGAAAAATTAGGTTACACTTATCCGGGAGGTAACAAAGAATTGATTGCCCTCATCGCTGAACATGAATCCTACAAAGAAAACATAACTCTAACCCCCGAAAATATCGTTGTTCATAGTGGCGGCTGCACTGGAGCAATTGATAATATCTTCAGAACGCTTTTTAGATTAAGCACAAAAGTAGATATTCTTTTTCCAATTCCCACTTATCCAGAAATTGTTAGATCTGCCTTATATAATCAATTAAATGTAGTTCCTGTAAAAACGAAAAGAGAATATGGATTTCAACCAACATTTGAAGAGATAAAAGCCGCTTTGACCCCAGCCATTCTAGCAATCTTCATCCTTAGTCCTGGAAATCCAACCAGCCTCTACATAAACCAAGAGGATTTAGCAAAAATAAAAAAGTTATGCAAAGAAAAAGGAATTTATTTGATTGTCGATTCCATCTTTGAAGAAGCAACCTTACAATTCCAAAGACAAAATATCTTCAAAGAAGTAAACCCTGGAGATAAAATAATAAAAATAAAAGGATTTAGTAAAGACCGACCACAATTGAATGATCTCCGCTTATCATGGACAGTTTCAACAGATAAAGAAATGAATAAAAAACTCATAGAAGTAGAGCGCGTTTCTAAATATTCCGCCTCAAAGCTAGCTCAAAGAATTGCCTTAGTTGATCTTAAATATCGAATTTTACAAGATAAAAAAGAAGCTTCTTTAATATTATCCCTGGAAGAAGAAAAGTCCCTTAATGAATATCATTCTCACGTTGTGAATTTCCAAACAACAATAACTCAAGCATTAGTTCAGACGAAGAATCTAATCAGTAAAAACTCTTCCGTTAAAGACTTTATTCTACCAGATGCAGGAAATCTTATTTTTATACAGGCGAATGAAAATCAGAAAATAAAAAACTCCCACGAATTATTCTTCTACATTTTAGATAAAGCAAATATAGCAATTAGTCCTGGGCACTTATTTCTTACAGAAAAGAACGAACTATGGTTCAGAATCACGATGGCTAAAAATCCTCATTTGTTTTTAGAAAGTGTGCAGAATATCTTAAATAGCCTGAATCAATTACAAAAGGAGACAAAATGACAAACAACCAAGAAGTAGAATATATCGGAGAACTTTCAGATAAGCAATATAATAATTTGAAGTCTAAATTTGGACAACCTATTAAAACCAAGAGAAGAATTTCCTTTATGTACTTCAAAAACGGAATACCTTTCGAATTTTCGCAAGCTGAAGACGATGGAACTGATCTGCGGCTAAGAGTAACCAATGGCGAACCGGAATTAATCCTCAAACAAGGATCTTTCACAGCATCACACAACAGAAAAGAAACATCCGTTCATTTCAAGTTATCTGAAATTCAAACATATATTGATTTACTCTCCGGATTAGGATGGAAAATTGTTGTTGCATACGGCGCAGAGACCTCAGTTTACAAATACAATAAGATTGAGTTCTCTCTTATCAAGATAAAAAATTATGGCTACAACTTTGAAGCGGAAATACTCACAAGCGAAGATAAAGTGACAGAAGCAAAACAAAAAATCGAAGCAGAACTTTCTAAACTTGAATTAAAACCATTTGATGAACAAGGATTAAACAAACAATGCAATGCAATCAATAATAAAAAAGAATTGCAATTTGATTTTTCCAAACAGCAATTTAAAGATATTGAAGTAAGATTCAAAGAATTTTTATAAAATTCTCAAAAAGAGGTGCCAATGGAAAAACCAATGGAATCCGAAAGATCAAAACTAGCTTTTAGAAAAAAACTGCGAAGGCGACTTTATTGATGGAAATATCTTATAGCTAAGGTCGTAAGTATTTAACCATGTCTTGATTAAATTCATTAGTTTTTAGGAATGACCTTAGCTCTCTTCTCATTGTTTCAAAGTCTTTATGTACTCTTCCACCATTAACTTCTCTTTTTGATTGTCTCCAACATTCTTCCACAGGATTCATTGTGGTGAATGTGCATTTTTCTAATAATGATAAATCTGCAAAATTGCATTTGAAAGAGACGTTAGTGTGGTGTAAGGAGAACAATCTGAAGCCGGTTATTGCAGGGTATTTTAATATCAAAATTGTTGAAGATCTTATAAAAATTGCAGGTAAGGATTATGAAATTTCTTACCATATCAAGCCTTACAAGTCCTTTATGCCGACTAAATTTTCTCACAATAGCGAGCCGATTACGTTGGATTATATCCTTAGCTCTAAAGAAAGATTTGTGATGGAGACTGTTGAGTGTATAGAGAAGGATAGTTCTTCAGACCACAAGCTAATTATTGCTATGCTAAGCATAATTTAAAAATTAAAACTTTAAATTGATCTAACCCTGACTATTTCTCCTGAACGCGCAATAAGCTGACCTGTAGTACCACCTCTTTCCAAATCGCGCCTATTTAACACTGCCTGTTGTCCATCAATAGTGAGGACTATCACTTCAGCTCCTCTTACATCAGTCTGGCTTATTTGGCCGTAGGCGGTGATGGGCACTGAGACTGTTGTTCTTGTTGTGAAGGTTCCGAGGTTAAGAGTGAGGGTTCCTTGGGACTCGTCAGTGCTGGAGAGGAGTCGCAGTGTTGATTCTCCCGAGGGAAAGGCAACAGCGTTTCCTGCTGTGTCAACCGCGGAGAGCTCTATTGATCTTCCGCCCGCTAAGAAGTTTCTGATGGTGATGGTGCTTCCGTCTGGGCTGAGAATGGCATAGAATCCTCCGAATTCTGGCTGTCTTTCTGAGGTGTAGTCCATGAACCTGTCCGTGAACCTGGCGAGCTCCGCTTCTGGGCTGTCTCCGCCAAACAACGCCTCGTTGATGACGATGGGTTGTTCTGACGCGTATTGCTCATTGAGTTCATCAAAGTCTTCCAAGGCTACCTGGACTTTAATGGTGTTGTACTGCGCGACGACGGTGAAGAAAACCATGATGACGATGACCGCCGCTACTAAGAAGAATTGTCCTTTCTTCGCGCATTCCTGAAAGAAGAGTGTTTTCGGATGCCTTACTCCATACATCACCCCTACATAAGCGCGCTTCATCCACTGAAGATTATCATCCTCTCGTTTCTTCCTCTTTCTCATCGCAAAGAAATCCTGCCCTCCCACTTTTATAAACCTGTTGCTTGGAACGGCTCTGTCCTAATAGCCTAAGGGTTTTTATAGGAATTTATAGAAGTAAGAGTATAGCTATGTTGTATAAAGAATGGATTTGATATTTATTGGGAAGTATCCTTTCATTTAAAATTGGGAGAGCAATAAAGCGTATTGGTTGTCGAGAGAATTAGGAGAGTTCCATCACTGAAGGTTTACAAGCTCTTTCATAATCTTTATAAAAAATCTGTTTTCTTCTGTCGAGCTTACTGCTATTCTTATGTATTTATTTTCTGGAACTTTGAAAAAACTTGCATCTGTTACCAGAATCTTATTTTGTTGTAATTTTTCTATTACATTTTTAACAGAACCTATTCTACTGACATTAACAAGAAAATTAGTGGTTGTCGACTTCGTGCAGGGCAATCCAATTTTTTCTAATTCGGAAATAAGATAATCCCTTTCTTCGTTTAAAAAATCTATAGATTTTTTAATATGCTCTTTATCTTGTATTGCTTCGATAGCAAGCTCTTGGGCAAATCCGTTAACTTTGAATGGGGATGAAACTTTTCTAATAACGCGTATTAAGTTTTGATTAGCTGCAATATAACCTATCCTTAGCGACGCTAATCCGAATGATTTTGAAAATGACCTCACAACAATAAGATTGTTATTTTTTTTAATAAGATGAGAGCCATTTATTGAGGTAATATCTGCTAGCGCTTCATCAACAACAACTATGCCTGGAAAATTTTCAACGAGTTTTATTTTTTCTCTTTTATCTATCTCTAATCCGGTCGGATTGTTTGGATTGCAGAGAAATATCATTTTAGCATTATATTTTTTTGCTTTTTCCAGTATCAAATCTGCATCAAATAAAAATTTTTTCATTGGAACAAGAATGCAATTTCCGCCCATAAGTTTTGTATGAAATTCGTATCTGTGAAAAGTAGGAATCGGAATAACAACGTTATCATTTTTTGCTATAAAAGTTTTAGCTATCATTTCTAGACATCCATCGCAACCGTCGCCAATAAGAATGTTTTCTGGGTTTACTTTGACATAATCAGCAATTAATTTTATAAGTTTTTTATTTTCAGAATAATAGTGGTAAATTTTTGTAGCTTCTATTTCTTTTAGCTTCTTCATTACCCGCCTTGAAACTCCAAAAGGATTAATGTTAAGACTAAGATTTGCTTTAACGTCATCTGGTTTGCTCTCTAGAGCATACTCTTCGGTTGGGATTGTTTTAATCTCCTCCCGTACATTTTGCGAAGCATTTTTTATCATTTTGTAACATCCTCCATGAAAGTTAGTTTATATCAATAGAGGTGGATCTACCACCAAGCCCATGTCAATAGGGAATCAAGAAATATACCCTTAGAAATACTAAAATCTTGAAAAATTCTGTTTCTCGATATCGTTTTAACTAAATCAGCCATACATTAATTAAAATCATAGAAGGTTATATAAAGTTTTCTACTGAGCCTTTATTTAAATTAAAATGAAAATTACAATAACATGTCCTAGGTCAGTTGGGAAAACAACAGTTGCAAAAATAATTGCAAAGAAGTTAAAACTAAAATGAGACAAAAAC
>Ga0209343_10002008_pt1 | contig 26850 bp, 23 predicted proteins | sample RifCSPlowO2_02_FD_184026 | JGI IMG/M metagenome (GOLD analysis project Ga0209343, IMG submission 184026) | Groundwater microbial communities from Rifle, Colorado - Rifle CSP2_plank lowO2_0.2 (SPAdes) (version 2) | ecosystem: Environmental > Aquatic > Deep subsurface > Groundwater | place... | reverse complement strand
GGTTCCGATCATGCCGGCAAGCAGCGGGAAGGCACAGTCTTCCAGTTCCATCATCACGGCTTTCAGGGCCTGCTGCGCCTTGTCCACGGGCAATTCGAGCAGCTGCAGGATGACGGGCTGGTCGCGGCCAAGCATCTCGCCGCTGGCGATTCGAAACAACAGCGCGTAGCCGATGTGTCCGGCGGCGCCGGTCACTGCGACGCGTATGGGGGCTTTGGTCATGAAGATATCTGAATATAATAGTTTTAATGTTCGATGCGATCACGGCTGCACCGTAAGTGAACCGCGATGATAGTCGGTATTGTTGCAGGGTGTAAATATCCGGGAACCGTTTGGATCGAAAATCTCGCGTGTTTCGCTCTTTAACCCTAAAAATTACGTACCTTTAGCGTGAAGCTGAAAGATCATAATCGGTTTTTTTTCTCTTACCCTCTTGTCAATCTTTCACAAACATCTTTATAATTCAATTCGCGAAAAAAAAGCACCCATAAAAATCGAAGTGCCGGAGCAGATTTGCTCACTACACTCAAGATGTTCTCCCCTAACTCCAAGATGTTGGCTCCGGCCGCTGTGCGGCCAAGGTTCCGTATTGGAACTAGTTACAGGATGGAATGTCGTAAAAAAATAAGCAGGATTGGGGAAACGAAACCACTTCTTTGCCAAACTTTAAAGGTATTCATTATGACAAGCGTGAAGGCAGAAACAACCAAGAAGAAATCGGCTTCACAGGCTGACGGGAAGCAAGATGTGGTGGAACAAAGCCTGATTACAGCCTATATCATGGGCAAGGCCTATAAAGTGCCGGCCGATGCGACAATCATGGGCGCCATCGAGTATGCCGGACACCAGATCATACGGGGTGCAGGGTGCCGCGAGGGCTATTGCGGTGCCTGTGCCACCATCTACCGTTTGCCCGGAGATTACAAGATACGCACCGGTCTGGCCTGCATGACCCTGGTCGAGGAAGGCATGACGCTTGCCCAGATTCCTTCGGTTCCGGCCGAAAAGGCGATATACGACATTGAGCAGCTTAAACCCAATGTCACCGCCATCCAGCAGATGTACCCGTCGGTTTTCCGTTGTGTCGCGTGCAACACCTGTACTAGGTCCTGCCCTCAGGGGCTGCAGGTCATGGACTACGTGCAGGCCGCTAAGCGGGGCGATATTGCGACGGTGATGGACCTTTCCTTCGATTGTGTTGTCTGCGGGATGTGCATGCTGCGCTGCCCGGCAGAGATCACGCAACCTTTGATGGCTATCATGGCAAAGCGCCTCTATGGCCGCTACCTGCGCCAGGACAGCCCGGAACTGGCGGAGCGGGTCAAAGCTGTAGAGGGCCATGCGTATGACGCTGAATACGCCGAGCTGATGTCGATGAGCCGCGAGAATTTATCGAAACGCTACTACGCCCGCGACACGGAATAACAGCACACGGAATTCAGAGAGGATTGAAAGATGTATCCAGATTACATGGCAGAATCGTTGCGCAAAGTGGCTCAAACGCGCGCAAAGCGCTTGGAATTGGCCAGGAAAACCGAACCCGTATACCCACCAATGAATGCGGAAGAGCGCCAGGCGGTTTTGGAGGGCTTTCATCCCGATTACGAACCCAGTGCCCGCCGTCCGGTGCGCGTCGGTCCCAACAAGGGCGAGACGCTGACCACCGAAGTGTCCGAATTGCTGGAGTCGCACTCCTGGCTGCGCGGCGTACAGGTAAACCTTGACAAGCCGGATTTCGAAACCGATCTTTTAATTATCGGCGGTGGCGGCGCAGGCTGCAACGCTGCGCTGATTGCGATGAAGGAACACGGAATACGCTCGATCATCGCCACCAAGCTGCGCATGGGCGATGCCAATTCGATGATGTCGCAGGGCGGCATGCAGGCCGCCGTGTCGCGTACTGACTCCCCGACACGCCACTACCTCGACGCCATCGGTGGCGGCCACTTCGAGAACAAGCCGGAACTGGTCAGGGCGCTCACCGAAGACGGCCCCGGCGTGGTCAAGTGGCTCGAAGACCTGGGCGTGGTGTGGGACAAGGAGCAGGACGGTTCGATGAAGGTCATGCACGGCGGCGGCACCTCGCGCAAGCGCATGTTTTCCTGCCGAGACTACACCGGTGCGATGATCATGCGCACGCTGATGGACGAGGTACGCAACCACCCCGACATGATCGATATCAAGGAATTCATGCCGGCTGTTGAATTGATCATGGACGACAACGGCCGCTGTGCCGGCGCCATCCTCTACAGCATGGACAGCGAGGAGTTCTTCGTCGTCAAGGCGAAATCCACTCTGATCGCTACCGGCGGCTACGGCCGCCTGCATATCCGCGGTTTCGACACCACCAACCACTATGGCTCTACCGGCGACGGGCTGGTGATGGCCTACCGCGCGGGAGCGAAGCTGATGTACATGGACTCCGTCCAGTACCACCCGACGGGGGTCTCGTTCCCCGAGCAGATTGCCGGCTTCCTGGTCACCGAGGCGATCCGGGGCGCGGGCGGCCAGCCGCTCAATAAGGAAGGTGAACTGTTCGTCTTTCCGCGCGAGCCGCGCGACATCGAGGCTTCAGCCATCATCCGCGAGTGCGTGCAGAACGGCGGCGGCGTTCCGACACCCTCCGGCCGCGTCGGCGTGTGGCTGGATTCGCCGCTGATCGACATGCTGCACGGCGAGGGTTACACCGAGAAGCACTTTCCGGCGATGTATCGCCAGTTCATCCGCTACGGCATCGACATCACGAAGCTGCCGATGCTGATTTATCCGTCGTTGCACTACCAGAATGGCGGCATCGAAATCAACGAGCGCTGCGAGACCGACATTCCCGGCCTCTACGTGGCAGGTGAAGCCACCGGCGGCCTGCATGGACGCAACCGGCTGATGGGCAACTCGGTGCTCGATTACAACGTATTCGGCCAGCGCGCCGGACGCTATGCCGGTGAATACGCCAAGACGGTCAAGCTCGGGAAGCTCAGCCTGGCCCATCTCGACAGCTACGAAAAAGAACTGGCGAATGCTGGTGTGAAGACCGATCTGGTCACACCGGTGCTGTTGCCATCTTATGCGCCCAAGGATGTCAAGAAGCGCCAGTTGCTGCGCGGCAACAATGTGCTGCCAGGTTCTTCGGTGCTGCAAAACCGCCTGTTTGATGAAAGGCCCGACGCCTGAGGCGCCGGGGTTAGACCGATGACACATATCGACGACAGAGTGATCGAGTTGGCGCGTACTGCGCTCAGTTTCGAGTACGGCGAGGGGCATTTCTACCGCCACGCAGCCGAGATGACGCAGAATCAGAGCGGCAAAGCCATGTTCCTTCGCCTGGCGGAAGAGGAGTCAGGGCGCATGGAAGACATGCACAGGTTGTTTGGCGCCATCATCGGCAAGGATGTCTGGCAGGGCCTTGCCGATCATGCCGCGGCTAACGCTCATCCGTCAACGGTGGTCTCCGAGATGGAAGCAGCTGTTGCTCGCCGCGGCATGATAGCAGTCGCCGACGATACCCAGGCCCTGCGCATGGCTATGGAGTTGGAACGACGGATCATCCACGTGTTGAAGGAAATATCTGAACATACCCAGGATCCTGACGTTATCGAACTGATAGGCAAGATGATCATGGAGGAATGCGCACAATATGATGCTCTCCAGGCACAGCTGGACAGCATCCTGAATGTCGGATTGTGGCTCGACACCCCCGAGTTCCGCATGGACGGAAAGTACTGAACGGGCGATCATGGAACCTACCTTGCGAATAACTACGGCTCGTACCGAAAGAGATTTTGTCGCCAAGATCGAAAAGATCAGCGGCCAGAAACTGCTTGCCTGTTACCAGTGCGGCAAATGTTCTGCCGGATGCCCGATGGCGTCCCACATGGATGTCCTGCCGAACCAGATTATCCGCCTGGCACAACTGGGAATGAAGGAGCAGTTGCTGGCAGCGCGCTCGATCTGGATGTGCGTGTCCTGTCTGACCTGCAACTCGCGTTGCCCGAAGGATATAAAAATCGCCGAGGTCATCGAATCGTTGCGCATGACAGTTCTGCGCGACGGCGAGCGCAACGACTACCTTAAAATCATGGAACTGTCACCCGAGGCGCGCAGCGTATTGCCGCCTATCGCCACGATCAGCGCCATGCGTAAACTGACCTCATGATGGATTGCGAAAATTAAGCCAATGAAGCTCATTTATTACCCCGGTTGCACCTTAAAAAACCAAGCCAGGAACTTCGACGTTTCTACGGTCTCGTCGATGGAGAAACTGGATGTCGAGGTCGAGGAACTGGATCGCTGGAATTGCTGCGGCACGGTGCATGCGTTGGACTCCGACAACGTCATGAACCGGGTGGCCCCGATAACCAACATGATTCGCGTCAAGGAAACTCAAGCCAAGACCGAAGGCATGGCCAGCGAGTTCATGACCTCCTGCGCGATGTGCTACAACACACTCAAGCGCGCCAATATCGACGTAAAGCAACGCGCCGACGCGCTTGCGACCATCAACGATTTCCTGTCCCTCGAAACAACCAAATACGAGGGCGATGTCGAGGTGCTTCATCTCCTTGAGTACCTGCGTGACCGGGTTGGTTTCGACAAGCTGGCCGAGAAGGTTACAAGACCGCTCAAAGGCCTGCGCGTGGCCTGCTACTACGGTTGCCTGCTGATGCGCCCGAAAGAGGTCGCCTTCGACGATGTCGAAAATCCGACGATCATGGAAAACCTGATTCGCGCCCTTGGCGCCACGCCCGTAGATTTTTCGCACAAGGCCGAATGTTGCGGTGCATTCCACACGGTCGGCAAGCCGGAGATCATCGCCGAACGCACTGACAAGATCATGGGTTCGGCGCAGGAAGAGCAGGCCGATCTGGTGGTGGTGAGCTGTCCGCTTTGCGCCTTCAATCTGGATTTCAGGCAGGATGATGCGAAGCGCCTCAATCCGGATTTCCAGAACATGCCCGTACTTTACTTCACCCAGTTGATGGCGATAGCGTTCGGCTGCGACGACGCAGCGCTACGCTTTGATCTCCACCATATCGATCCGCTGCCGGTGCTGGCGGCTCGCGGCCTGGACTAAGGAGGAAAGCATGTATTTCAACGACCTCAAGCAGTTGCGTGGCAAAGTCTACATCAGCAATGATTGGTGCAAGGGATGCGGTTTCTGCGTGCAGTTCTGCCCCAAAGGGGTGCTGGATATTTCTCCCGAGTTCAACGCCAAGGGCTATCACCCGCCCTATGTAAAAAATCCTGATGCCTGCCACGATTGCATGTTTTGCCAGATGATCTGTCCGGAGTTTTCCATCTTCGTGACAATGGAAGAAGTAACCAATAAAGGAGAAACAAATAAGTGAAAACGAAGCTAAGCGGAGTTTCAGAGCAGGCTAATGTTCGCTCTAGCGGACGTTACGCCGGAACTAAAACCGTCACCGCTGATCCCAAAGGGGTCGACTCCGGCCCACATTTCATGGATGGCGACCACGCGATTGCTGAAGGCGCGCTGGCGGCAGGTTGCCGCTTCTTTGCCGGTTATCCCATCACTCCCTCGACCGAAGCTGCCGAGCGTTTCGCCGAGCGGGCACCCGAGGTGGGGGCGCTGTTCATCCAGATGGAGGACGAGCTTGCCTCTATCGCCGCCCTGATCGGTGCGGCCTGGGGTGGACAAAAATGCATGACCGTGACCTGCGGTCCCGGCTTCTCCCTGATGACGGAAAACCTCGGCCTGGCATGCATGACCGAGACCCCAATGGTGATCGCCAACGTGCAGCGCGGCGGACCGTCTACCGGTCTGCCCACGCTGACAGCCCAGCAGGACATGATGCAGGCGCGCTATGGTCCGCATGGCGACAACGCCATCATCGCCCTGTGTCCTGACAGCCCGCAGGAATGTTTCGATCTCACCGTCGAGGCTTTCAATCTGTCCGAGTTCTACCGTGTTCCAGTCATCATCCTGACCGACGAAACCGTCGGTCACATGCACGAGAAAGTAGTCATTCCGCCGGCCGACCAGATTCAGGTGGTTCCGCGCAATAACTACAGCGGCCCCAAGGAGGACTGCCGTCCCTACAAGTTCGACAGCCAGGGCGGTCATCCGATGGTGCGTGCGGGCGATGGATACAACTTCCATATCACCGGACTGACTCACAATGAGAAGGGTTATCCGGTCATGACTGCCGATCAGAACAAGATCGTCGTGACCCATTTGATGGAGAAGATCAACGGCAATGCCGACATGATCATTCGCCTCGATGAGGACCAGATTGATGGCGCCGAGGTCGTGGTGGTGTCCTATGGCATCACTTCCCGGATCGCCGTCAAGGCCATCCAGGATGCGCGCAAGGAAGGTATCAAGGTTGGCTCACTGCGCATGATCACGATCTGGCCGTTCTGCGAGAAGCGCATCCGTGAAATATCCTCCAAGGTTAAGGCCATCGTAGTACCCGAGATCAACTATGGTCAGATGGTACTTGAAGTTGAACGCAACGCCGGTGGCCGCTGTAAGGTAATCAGCGTCAATCACTGCGGAGGCGCGGTGCATGATCCAGAGGTCATCCTGGACGCCATCAGAAAGGCAATCCAATGAGTACTGATATCAAATCATTCAAGGCTGGCAGCCCCATGTCCGACGTCCTGCGCATGGAGCGGATGCCCCATATCTGGTGTCCTGGCTGTGGCATCGGCTCCGAGGTGAACTCCTTTGCCGAGGCCGTCAAGCGCAGCGGCATCGATCCCAAGAAGCTGGTCGTGGTGTCGGGCATCGGCTGTACCGGACGTGTTGCGGGCTATGTAAATTTCGATTCGATCCATACCACACATGGCCGCGCCATTCCCGTGGCCACCGGCGTCAAGCTGGCCAACCCCGATCTGACGGTAGTGGTGTTCAGCGGCGAGGGCGACCTGACTGGCATCGGCGGCAACCACCTGATCCATGCCGCACGGCGCAACATGGACCTGGTGGTCATCTGCAACAACAACTTTACTTATGGCATGACCGGCGGCCAGGTAACACCCACCACGCCAAACTCGGCCATCGCCTCGACTACGCCCTACGGCAATTACGAATATCCATTCAGCCTGCCTTTCCTGGTCGATGCAGCCGGTGCCACCTATATCGCACGCTGGACGTCGATGCATTCGCGTAACGTCACCCAGTCGATCGAGGAAGCGCTGCTGCGCAAAGGCTTCTCCTTCATCGAGGTTATCTCACCCTGCACGACGCTCTACCTGCGCCGCAACCGCCTCGGCGATGGCGTCGACATGCTCCAGCATTACCAGGAAAACTCGATTCTCAAGCATGGCTGCGACACCCGCGAGACGGCAATCGACTACCAGGGCAAGATCGTTGTCGGCAAATTTGTCGACAAGAACAAGCCTACTTATCTGGAAGGAGTCGACAAATGCTGCGTCAAGCTGGTAGGGGATGATTATCAGCTCTACGGTAAGACCATTCCCGAACGGGAGGCCGAGGAAAAAGCAGAGAAGGAGAGGATCGCCGCTCGCCGGGCCGCGATGGCGGCAACTGAAGCGCAGGGAGAGGAGGCAGTGCCCGCAAAACCGCGGAAAGCCCTTGCAGCCAAGGTGAAGAAGGCTCCAGCAAAAGCTCCGAAAAAGGCTGCTGCCGCTCCCAAGGCAGCGAAGAAGGCTGCGGTCAAGCCTGTGAAAAAAACCGCGGCAAAAGCTCCGGCCAAAAAGGTCGCGGCCAAGGCAGTGAAAAAGGCTGCACCCAAGGCAGTGAAAAAGGCTGCACCCAAGGCAACTGTCAAGACCAAGGCTATGGCCAAGGCCGCGCCTAAAAAGACCCGTAAGTAGGAATCGAGCGCATGAGCACACAAGAAATCAGGTTTTCAGGGTTCGGCGGCCAGGGCATCATTCGCTGCGCCCTGATCACGGGCAAGGCGCTGGCCCTGTACGACGACAAGTTCGCCACCATGACGCAAGCCTTCGGGCCTGAGGCGCGCGGCAGCGCCTGTGCCGCGCAGCTCGTGGTTTCCGACGAACGTGTTCTGTATCCATACATCACACAACCCGGGGTTCTCGTGGCGCTGTCGCAGGAGGCTTACGACAAGTATTACGGCGAGCTGCCAAAAGGGGGGATACTGATCGTCGAAGAAGATCTGGTGAAGTTGCGCGGCGAGCATCCGGATCTCAGGTTGATGAGGGTGCCGGCAACCCGCTTTGCCGAAGAACTGGGCAATCGCCTGTTCACCAATCTCGTTGCACTCGGCTTTTTTACTGCGGTCACCAATGTGGTCACCGCCGAGGCCATGAAGAAGGCACTGCCAGGCCTGGTTCCCGAACGTTTCCTGAAAATCAACGTCAAAGCTTTTGATAAGGGCTATGAATACGGCGTACAGATGATAAGCAAGAATACTCGTGGAGACGTGTCATGAGCAAAAAGCGCACCGGCGTTTTTGTCTGCCATTGCGGCACCAACATCGCCGCCACCGTCGATGTGGCGAAGGTGGCCAAGGAGATGGCTGGCGAAGACTCAGTTGCCTTTACCCAGGAATACGTCTACATGTGCTCGGAACCGGGCCAGGAGTCGGTGGTTCAGGCGATCAAGGACAATAAGCTGGACAGCGTCGTTGTTACCTGTTGTTCGCCTAACCTTCATGAAAAAACCTTCCGCGATAACGCCAAGCGGGCCGGTATAAACAACTTTACCTGCGAGATCGCGAATATACGCGAGCAGTGCAGTTGGGTTCACAAAGACAAAGCCAAGGGAACCGAGAAGGCGATCAAGATTTCGCGCAGCGTCGTGCGGCGGGTTAGCCGCAACCAACCCCTGGAATCAATCGCCGTTAACGTTACCCGGCGGGCAATGGTGATAGGTGGTGGTATCGCCGGTATCCAGGCTGCCCTCGATATTGCCAATGCCGGCGTTGAGGTAGTGCTGGTCGAGAAGCAGGCTACGATCGGCGGCCGCATGCTGCAGCTCTCCGAGACCTTCCCGACACTGGATTGTTCGCAATGCGTCCTGTCGCCCAAGATGGTTGAGGTAAAGCGTCATCCAAATGTCAAACTGCTGACCTACAGCGAAGTGCAGGAACTCGCAGGCTCAGTGGGCAATTTCCGGGTCAAGATACTCAAAAAACCCACCTTTGTGGACCCGGACAAGTGCAAGCTTTGCGACGAATGTACTGTAGTCTGCCCGGTAGTGGTACCGAATGAATACGAACTTAATCTGTCCGCGCGGCGCGCCATTTATATTCCATATGCACAGGCCATCCCGGCCAGTTTTACGCTGGACGAAGAAGCATGTTTGGGTTTGAATCCCGTAGTCTGCGGCAAGTGCAAGGATGTCTGCGAGGCCGATGCCATCAATTACGATATGCGGCCCGAGACAGTGACCGAGGATGTGGGCGCCATCGTGGTGGCAACCGGCTTCGATCTCTACGATCAGGCGAATATGCCAGAAATGGGCGGAGGCAAGGTTGAAGACGTGCTTGACGGCCTCCAGTTCGAGCGCCTGTGTTCGGCCTCTGGAGCGACCGGTGGACATATACTCCGGCCATCCGATCACAAAGAGCCAAAAAATGTAGTCTTTATCCAGTGCGTCGGTTCGCGCGATCCGGCGAAACATTGCGCTTACTGTTCCAAGATCTGCTGCATGTACACCGCCAAGCATGCCCAGCTTTACAAGCACCACGTTCCGGACGGTCGCGCTTACGTGTTCTACATCGATATTCGTTCCGGCGGCAAGGGCTACGAAGAATTCGTGCAGCGCACGATGGAGGACAACGACACGCTCTACCTGCGTGGCCGTGTCTCCAGGCTGTACCGGCATAACGGCAAGGTTCGCGTACTCGGCACCGACACGCTGTCCGGCCAGAACGTGGAGATCGACGCCGACATGGTGGTGCTGGCACTCGCGATGGTACCGTCGAAGGGAACCACAGAGATTGCCAAGGTGCTCAAGATCGGCCGCGACAAGGACGGTTTCCTTGCAGAGGCTCACCCCAAGCTAAGACCCGTCGAAAGCGTCACTGGAGGTATCTATCTGGCGGGAGCCGCACAGGCTCCCAAGGATATCCCGGAGACCGTATCCCAAGCTGGTGCCGCGGCAGCCAAGGTGATTGCGCTGCTCTCGCAGGCTACCCTCAGCCGTCCGCCGTTGATAGCCAAGGTGCGTCCATCACACTGCACCGGTTGCGGGATGTGCGTCGACGCCTGTCCTTTCCTGGCGATTCGGCTGGAAAACGGAAAGGCAATTGTCAATGAGGCGCTTTGCGAGGGTTGCGGCAGTTGTTCTGCTACCTGCCTGCGCGCCGCTATTGACGTCAAGAACGTTACGCAGCTGCAGATCTTCGAAATGATCGAAGCGTGCCTGGCTTGATAGAAGGAAAACCGGATTGAGAGAAGGAATATAGATGTCGGAACAGCAAAATTACGAACCCAGGGTCGTCGCCTTTTTATGCAAGTGGTGCTCATCGGCGGGCAGCGATCTGGCCGGTGTTTCACGGATACAGTACCCTCCCAATGCGACGCCGATAACCGTTCCGTGCACGGGTGCCGTTTCGCCTATGTATATCCTGTCGGCCTTCAACAAGGGAGCGGATGGCGTCCTGGTATCGGGCTGCCATATCGGCGATTGCCACTATATCGAGGGCAACTTTCTGGCGCGGCGCAAGATGCAGTTGATCATGCAGTTGCTCGAATTTATCGGCGTCGAGCCAAACCGATTCCGGATGTCCTGGGTGTCGGCCGCCGAGGGAGCCAAGTTTGCCCAGGTCATCACAGACTTCGTCGATGACCTCAAGCCGCTCGGGCCGCAGGAGAAGTTGAAGAAGGCGGATCGCATATGATCAATATCAAGGACATCCGCGACACAGCGAGGGATATGCTCGCAAAGGGTGAAGTTCGCACGGTCATCGGCTACCGGCGGGGCAGCCGCGGTATGCCCGCAGAGCCCGCTTTCATCACCAGTCCCGAACAGGCTGACGAGTTGATATGGGATCCAACCTGCTATCACAATTTGTCACTGTATCTGGTACATGACCGCAAGATTTCGGCTCACCTCCAGAAGAATTCTGGTTTGCCCATCGCCATCGTCGCCAAGGGATGCGATGCCCGCTCCATTGTCGTGTTGATGCAGGAGCATTACTTCAAGCGCGAGGACGTTTACATCATCGGTGTATCCTGCGAGGGCACCGGGGTGCTCGACGAACGCAAGCTGGCTTCCCATCTGAACGGTGTCCAGCCTACACTCGCCGCTTTTGACGGAGACGATTACGTATTCACTACTGCGGAAGGCGAGAAGCGATTGCCAGCCCGCGAGGTGATGGCAGACCGCTGTCTGGAATGCCGCATCCCCTTTCCCAAGGAACACAACCTTGTGTTCGGCGACGACAAGACAGGGCGTCAATTGGCAGAGCCGTTCGCCGCGCTGACCAAATTCGAAGAGCAGGGGAACAGCGAGCGCTGGGACATCTGGAGTCACCACTTCGATCGATGCATGCGTTGCTTCGCATGCCGCTCGGTGTGCCCGATGTGCTACTGCGATGAGTGCGTGGTTGACAGCATTACCTTCCCGGTAACACAGCAGACTTCAGCGGCGGAAAAAGCCGATCGTGTTCGCTGGATCGAGCGTTCGGCAATGCGTTCCGAAAATATCACCTATCTCATGACGCGCGCCATGCACCTGGCCGGACGATGCACCGACTGCGGCGAGTGCGACCGTGCCTGCCCGGTCAACATCCCGATCCGGATGCTCAACAACAAAATGGAACGTGAAGCCCGCGAAAAATTTGGCTACGAGCCTGGCGCAAGCATCGGAGGACCTTCGCTGGTAGCCTCCTTCCTCGATAACGACCCCGGCGATTTCATCAGGTAACAGCATGGAAAAGATTTTAGATAAAAAACGCATCGACGACTGGATTGCCGCGTTGACCGACTGGGAGGTTCTCGCGCCCGCGCTGCAAGACGGCATCTGGACGTACAAGCCGGTCAGCGGTGCTGCCCGGCTTGACCATCCCAACACCAGGCAGTCGCCCAAGGAGCTCACCTTTCCCCAGCGCGAGATATTCTTTTCTTTCGAGCAGATCAAGGGCGAGCCTCCCAAGCTGACGCAGATATTGCCGAAGGAAACGCGTCATGTAGTGTTCGGCGTCCGTTCGTGCGACGGCAAGGGAGTGCCGCGCATGGACAAAGTATTCACCGACCATGTCGAGGACACTTATTACACTACGCGCCGCAAGAACGTGGCTTACGTGGGTCTGGCATGCAACAAACCGCCCAGCTCCACCTGCTTCTGCCTGTCAGTCGGCGGATCGCCGGTTTCCACCGACGGTCTCGACGTTCAGATGACCGACCTGGGCGACCGTTACTTCGTGAAGGCGATCACCGAAACAGGCAAGGCGCTGATGAAAGCTGCCGGCAGCCTGCTGGCCGAGGCTGCAGCCGCCGACCAGAAACAGGTTAAGCAGGTGCATGCCGACGCCGTGGCTTATCCGCAACGCAAGATTAACGACCCGGACGGAGCGCCTGCCAAACTGAAGGCGAGCTTTAATTCGCCGCTGTGGGATGAGATGGCGCGGGCCTGCATCGGCTGCGGCATCTGCACATTCCTGTGCCCGACCTGCCATTGCTTCGACATCAACGACGAAGTTCAAAGCAAGGCGCCATTGAAGGGCCAGCGGGTACGCACCTGGGACAACTGCCAGTTCCCCGACTTCACGATGCACTCGTCCGGGCACAACCCGCGTGAGAACACCGGTGCGCGTCTGCGTCAGCGGGTGAACCACAAATTTCAGTATTTCCACGAGAATTTCGGGATGCATCAGTGCACCGGTTGCGGCCGGTGTGTCAGCGAATGTCCGGTGGGGATCGATATCGTCGCTGTAGTGAATAAGGTAACCGAAAATGTCGGATAACATCTATCTTCCCCAACTGGCCAGGGTCGCTTTTATCAAAGATGAGGTGGTTGGCGAGCGAGCCATCAAAACTTTCCGCGTTGAGGCTGCGGACGGAGGTGATCTCTTCGAACACGAGTGCGGCCAATGCGCGATGCTCTCCATTTTTGGCCGCGGTGAATCGATGATTTCGATCGCCTCCTCGCCGCTGATCAAGGAATACAAACAGTTCAGCATCATGCGTGTGGGCCGCGTATCCTCAGCCTTTCATGATTTGGCGGTGGGCGATGTCATCGGCATTCGCGGACCTTACGGCAACGATTTCCCGATCGATGATTGGCGCGGAAAGAATCTCTACTTTATCGGCGGCGGTTGCGGCCTGGCGCCGATCTGGCCGTTGATCACCACTGCGGTGGCGCAACGCGCCGACTTCAAGAACATCACCGTGTTCTATGGCGGACGCACCTCGCGCGACATCATGTACCGGGCGGAACTCGAGAAGCTGCGCGAGTCAGTCGATGTCCATCTGTCCATCGACAAGGCAGAGGAGGGATGGGAGGGCTACTGCGGTTTTGTGCCGGCAGCCGTGATGGACAAGGATCCTGTGCCCGACAACTCCGTCGCGATCACATGCGGGCCGCCGATCATGATCAAGTACGTGATAGAGAACCTGAACAAACTCGGATTCGCGGACGAGCAGATATACACTACCATCGAGAACAAGATGAAATGCGGTCTGGGAAAGTGCGGCCGCTGCAATGTCGGCAAGGACTATGTCTGCGTCAAGGGACCGGTCTATTCGTGGGCAGTGCTGAAGAATCTGCCAGAAGAATATTAAGATAGCTGGTAGCTCGTAGCTGGTAGCGAAAAATAATCATAATGCTGACTTTGCTACAAACTACGAGCTACAAGCTTGTATAGAATTTAATAATGTTAAGGGGGTAAGGGAATATGAACGTCAGTGGAATGCTCCACGGAGCCAAGCTGCTCAAGGCAGCTGGTTTTCCGGTTGCGGAAGTGCTCGGGCCGGAAGCAAGCGAACACGAGATTCACAGCCTGATCGAGCGTTGCGGTGCGGTCTTCGTTAAACCCATCTTCAGAGGAGGGGTAGGCAAGAAGGGCAAGTCCGGGTTGATCGGGCGTGCCACCGACCTGAAGTCGGCACTGGCCGAAAAAGAGCGCCTCTACTTCGCCGAATATAAAGTCGGCAATGCCGTGTACAAATCCCGGGGTGTTACGTTCGAGGGCGCTGTTCCGGCCGAACATGAGGTTTACTTCTCGCTCACCGACTCGACCCGCTACCGGGCGCCAGTCATGACTCTCACTCACCACGGCGGTATGGACATCGAGGAGCTGGACAAGACCCAGATCATTGAAGTTCCTTTTGACCCGCTGACAGGGCTCAAGTCCTTTATCATCTCCAACGCGCTCTCCGATCTCGGTGCACCGCGCGAGATCGTGTCGCCGCTGGTGCAATACCTGCCCAAGCTGTGGGACCTGTTCCACCATAATGGCATGTCGACACTGGAACTCAATCCTATCCGCATGATGGAGGGCAAATCCGGCTCACTGATTCCGGTGGCCTGCGACTTCAAGTGCGGTTTCGACCGCGATGATCCGCGTGTGAGCCGCCTGAACCTGCCTAGCGACCTATTCGTTACCGAGGCCAACGACTTCGAGCAGGAAATCAACGAGCTGCGCACCTACCAGGGACAGAGCGACGTTTACGTGATCAACGAGAAGGGCACGATCCTGGCGCCCACCTTCGGGGGCGGGGCAAACTCCCTGGTAACCGAGGTGCTGGGCAACGATGCCATCATCTCGTCCGATTTCGGCGGCAACCCGCCCTACGAGAAGATGAACGAAGTGATGCGCATCTGCCTCAAGTACTATCTCAAGCAGTCGAACGTTCTGTTCATTATCGGCGGCAAGGCCAACAATACGGATATCTTCGTCACGTTTAGGGCGATGGCCGATGCCCTGCGCGATTACTTCAGTGAGCACGGCCCCACACCGCTCTATGTGGTGATCGGCCGCGGTGGTCCCAATGTGATACGCGGCATGGGCGCTTTCAAGGATGTGCTCGACGCGTTGCGGATACCCTATAAAATCTTCGGTTTCGACTCCGCGATGACTGATGTCGTGAATTACGCCCAGGAAGCCGATCGCTGGATGAAGAGCGGTGGCCGCGCTGAAGTGGCGAAAATGCTGGGTTTGCCAGCCGACGCGTGATTTCTGAGCTTGTAGCCCGTAGCTTGTAGCGAGTAGCCAACCGGTTTTGCTACAAGCCACAAGCTACCAGCCACGAGCAATAAAATTTAACAAGCAATGAATTAAGCAAAGGTGATATGCAATGAGAAAGCCTGGTATCGATAAATTCAAATATTATGTTGGCATCCGGTCGCTGGCAGACATCGCGACGCGCGAGGATCGCATCTGTGTGCTGAATATCACGGGGAACGAATCACGCTCCGTGACACCGGTCAGCCATGTCTATTCGGGCGGTAATATCGTTTTCGGTACCTCGCCGGGCCGTCGCGGGCAAGTCGTTGAGACCTCGCTGGGCAACATTCCAGTCTACAACAACGTGCGTGAAGGCCTGGAAGCTGGGCACAAATTCAACGTTGGTGTTGTCTATTTGCCGCCTGCCGCCGTGCGTGACGGCGTCGCCGAACTGATCCGGATCAATCCTGATGTCGAGAAGGTAATCATCCTTACCGAGAAGACCTCGGTGCACGATGCCCGCGAGATCAGGGCGCTCGGCCAGCAGCGCGGAGTGGATATTTTCGGCGCAAACTGCCTGGGTGTCGCTGACTCGTGGAACCATGTGCGTATTGGTGGCGCGCTGGGCGGCGATAATCCCGCCGAAACTTTGCGCAAAGGCTCAATCGCCATCTATTCCAACTCCGGCAATTTTACGACCACGATCGCCAACTACCTGTCGATTGGCGGATGGGGGACGACGACGCTGATCTCCAGCGGCAAGGACGTCTACATCAATTACGCCACCCCGGAGTTTGCCTACGGCATGGCCAACGACGCGCGCACCAAGGCAGCGGTGATGTACTCTGAACCGGGCGGGTATTACGAGGAAGAGGTTACCTTTGAAAAACCGGTGGTAGCCTGCGTGGTCGGCCGCTGGAAGGCGAACCTGACGCGTGCCGTGGGTCATGCCGGCGCGATTGCCGGATCGGGCGATGATGCCCGGGCCAAGGAAGGCTGGTTCATGAAGAAATTCGGCGTGACCGATCTCTTCACGCCCGAAAACCCGGTATGCTCGAAACTGGGTGCTGTTGTCACCAATATCTCGCATATCCCGATGGCACTGACTGCGGTGATGAAACTGAACGGCGTCGAGAAGGACTTCCCGCCGGAAGGCAATCTGGAATTGAAGCCGTGGTTTGGCGACGACCAGGGCCTGAAACTCCCGCCCAAATTGAACATTCCCGTGGTCAAGGCAATGTCGCCTTACGATGCACAAATCGCCGAGTTGCTCAAACATGTCGGCGCCATTTTCCCTCGCCAGTCGATGAAAGACTGCTCGGGAAGCTCGGTGATGGATGCCAAGACCCAGGTCACCAAGGTCAACAACATATCCATTCTGGACACCGCCAAGCAGCCGCTGGAATCCAACCTGTGCATGGCACTGGTGCGCGAGCTCAACGATGCCAACGATAACGCCCTGTTCAACATCGCAGTGGCGGCGCGGGTCAACCTCCATGGTGAAGCCATGCTGGCTGCCGCCGATGCGGCACGCGAGGCCGGCAATGCCCCCAACACGGCAATCAGCGCGGCAGTCGCGCTGCTCGGGCCGAAGCGTATAGATGGCGCACGCAATGCCGCCGATACACTGGTCGAGCTGTTCGCCCATTCCGGTCTCCTCATCGGCGACGACGAGAAGGCAAAAGTTACGCCCGCCACGGCCAGCGCCGAGCAACTCGCGACCCTGTTGGGCAAAACGCCGGATGCACAAGCCGAAGCGATGCTCAAGGCGTTCGATAAACGCGGGGCCAAGTCGGTCTTCGTGCGCTACCTGCGCAGCCTGAAAGGCCACCCGACAGCGGATGCGGTAATTGCCGCGCTCACCACCACCATCGCCTGGGAGCCGTTGATCCGCAAGCGTATCTCGCGCCTGACCGTGCGTAATATGCCCTGGTATACCAACCTGTTCTCAGCCATCATCGGCGCCGCAGCCGAAGGCAAGCACCACCAGCCGGGCAAGTTCTGCGGAATCAGCAACGAAGAAATGCTGGAGTCCTGGACCACTACCCAGCTGGCCTATCTTTCCCTGCTCGGCGAGCGGCCAACACCGGAGAATTTATTCCCGTTCCAGGTCATACTGGGGCTGATCATCTCGAACGGCGTCGGCACCATCTCGGCCCAGGGCTGCAAGGGCGCGGTGTCGGCAGACGGCCCGGAATCGCCGGAGCGTGTGCAGATCAACAAGGGCATGATCGGTTTCCTCACCCACACCGGCTTCGCCCACGGCGGCAATGGTTACGAGGGTATCCAGTTCCTGATCGAGAGCTTCAAGAACACCCCGCTGGCCGATGCCAGCACCGCCAAACACGGCATCGATCTCAAGGCAATGGCAACCGCCTACGCCAAGGCTTTCAACGATGAGAAGAAAGCCAACAAGACGCTCGGCCTGCCGGTGCGCAGCATCCCCGGTGTCAATCACCCGGTATTCAAGGGGCATCCGGTCAACAAGGATCCGCGCGAGGTCTACATCGCAAGCCTGTTCGAGGAACGTGGCGAGAAAAATATTTTCCACGATTATTACCGGACGCTGGTACAGGCCTTGTACGATAACGGCGTGACCGCCAACGTGTTCTGCGTCAACATCGATGCCATCATTGCCGCGATGCTGCTGAAACTCCTGTGGTCGCGTTACCGCAAGGGCGAGTTCAGCGAAAGCTCGATGGAAATGGCGGCATTCACCGCGTTCCTGTTCGGCCGCATGGCAGGATGCGCCGGAGAAATCGACGACCACATCAACCGCGGCCGCAACATGGATACCCGCACTCCGGCATCGCAGTGCACTCACGTTTCGTAGTATCCAGATAACACACTCCCCAGCTTGTGGTTACAAGTAGAGGGAGTGTGTCGTTAGGCGAATTGAGCGAACACTCCTGTCAGCATCCCTTGAATTTTTTAGCCGTACATTTTTTGGACAGTGCCTGCGCTTTGGCAATTTGATCGGAAGTCATGGATGCAGCTATTGAATCCCGATCCACAATAAATTCCTTCCTGGCTTCATCTTCAGCATTGGCAATCGCAATATTGAGCCACATATATCCCTTGATAATATCTTGAGGAACGCCTCTTCCTTTGGCATAAATCCATCCAAGGTAGAATTGGGCTACAGGATGACCCTGTTCTGCGGCCAGCCTATACCACTTCCTGGCCTCATTGTAATCCTGAGGAACACCACGCCCGGCGCGATACATCATCCCGAGAACATATTGCGCTTCAGCGTTTCCCCCTTTTGCCAACGGGCTATATAGCTTTGCGGCTTTCTCATAATCACCCGCATCGTATACACGATTTGCATCTGATAAAGAATCAGCCATTACCTGCCCGGTCAATGCAAAAAAGCACACACATACCAACAACACCCGCTTTAGCAACTTATTCATTTTCATTTTTCCGCTTAATATCGACGCCGAACTTTGAGAGCGGGTGGCGCCTTTCCCGCACATGACCAATATAGCAAATTATGCAGGTAAATATTTCGGGACTATGCCGCTGCTCACGCATCGATTGAACTATTGGCGAATGGCGGCTATGGGCAACGATCCGGACTTTGATTATCGTAATAGCCATGCAGAAAGCTGCCAGCGGAATTTTGCGTTCAGGACAATTTGTTCAGGCCACCCTTAAGCTGTCGCTTGCGACATGCGGCCCCGACCACCACCGCTTTGCTTTATTAATGAAAAACTCGCCAGGTTCTGTATAGTTTCATCATGCACACGCTTTCATCAATACGAGCCGGCAAATTGGCCGGCATCAAACGCCTCGATCTTTCCTGTGGCTTGACCGATTTCCCCTGCGAAATCTTCGAGCTTGCCGATACGCTGGAAATTCTGAACCTGTCCGGCAATGCTTTATCCGGCTTGCCCGATGACCTTCACAGGCTGCACAAGCTGCGCGTAATTTTTTGTTCCGATAACCGTTTCACTGTACTTCCTGAAGCGTTGGGCGCTTGCCCGCATCTTGAGATGGTGGGTTTTAAAGCCAATAAAATTCGGCACGTGTCTGCGGCAGCCTTGCCGCAAAATTTGCGCTGGCTGATTCTGACCGACAACCAGATTGGCGAATTGCCGGGCGAGCTTGGCTCTCGTACTCGCCTGCAGAAACTGATGCTGGCGGGCAATCAGTTGCAGGATTTGCCAGGCCAGATGGCAGCCTGCGCTCAACTTGAATTGCTGCGTATTGCAGCGAATCGCTTTACAAAAATACCCGACTGGTTGTTGTCGTTGCCTCGCCTTGCATGGCTGGGTTATGCCGGAAATCCATGCAGCAATGCCAATGAGGTTGCTGCAATGGCCAGGCAGCCGATCAAACACATCGATTGGTTTAGCCTCGAACTGCAGCAACCATTGGGTGAAGGGGCATCCGGTGTGATCTACCGCGCAAACCGGCAATTGGCGGACAACGTCTTGCCGGTGGCGGTCAAAGTATTCAAGGGCTCCATGACCAGCGATGGTTTACCGCGCAGCGAAAAGTCTGCCTGCATGGCTGCCGGTGAGCATCCCGGCCTTATTCCGGTTGCAGGGAAAATCAGCGGGCATCCTGAAAATAAACCCGGATTGGTGATGTCGCTGATCGATCCCGGCTTTGTCAGGCTTGCGGCTCCACCCAGCCTGGAATCCTGCACACGCGATATATATTCGACAGAAACACGATTCACCCCGGCGAGTGCGTTGAGCATCGCGCTGGGCATTGCTGCTGTAGCCAGGCACCTGCATGCGCAGGGTGTAATGCATGGCGACCTGTATGCGCACAACATATTGTGGAATAAACAGGATGATTGTTTGCTGGGCGATTTCGGGGCGGCATCTTTCGTTCCGCAACACGAAGCGGTTACCGCCACCAGAATGCAACAAATCGAAGTGCGTGCATTTGGATGTTTGCTTGAAGAGCTGCTGGATCGTTGCGACGCAACATTTGAAGCCAGCAGCGTCTTCGATGCGCTAAGTACCTTGCAGCGCAACTGTCTCCGGCCGGACGTCAATGCGCGATCTTTGTTCGATGAAATCTGGTCCTCATTAACGTCACTGGATGCATTAATGCACAATGGTTGAAGCGGAATTGAGGACGCGGTCTCGCTACGCGAGTTTCACGTTAAAGCCCCCTCAGCGAATTTCCCCCGCCAGTTCCGGATACCTATCCAGAATGCGAAACAGGTGATTTTATTGAAGCCTGCAAGATTGATTACAAACCATTGGAAAACCCCAAACTTTTACGCGATAATCTTCTTTTTTGAATGCGGCTATTTGGAGCGGAACGCAGAATGGGTGGAGCACAGCGCGGAACCCATCATACAGTTCATCAATCTCCGATAGGTTGCGCTGCTTTACCCGTCCTTTGAGGACACTGAATTTTTATTTAACGCAATTATTATGGAGAAACCATGGCAGCATTAAACGTCGCACAGAAAATCCTCCTGGCTAACGCAGCCGGGGGGGTGAAACAGCTCCCCGCAGAGGGACAACCGCTGGAAATCCAGTTTACCCACACCCTTTATCAGGACGCCACCGGCACTGCCGCCGCGCTCGCCTTCGAGAAGATGGGCGTGGATCGCGTGAAGACCACTTCGGTCATCGTCGTGGATCACAAAACTTTGCAAGTCGGCTACATCGATGGCGACGACCATCGTTACCTCGAGACCTTCAGCAAGAAATACGGCTGCTGGTTCTCGCGCGGCGGCAACGGCATTTGCCACAGCGTGTTTCTGGAGGACTTCGCGGCTCCCGGCAAGTCGGTGATCGGCTCAGATTCCCACACCACCAATGCCGGCGGCATGGGCATGCTGGCCATGGGGGCGGGCGGTACCGACGTGAGCTTTGCGATGGCAGGCACTTCCTACAAGATCGAAATGCCGAAAGTGGTGCAGGTGAACCTCACCGGCGCGCTGCACCCGGGCGTGCTCGCCAAGGACGTGATCCTGAACGTGCTCAAGGTCATCGGCATCAAGGGCAACAAGGCCATCTGCCTGGAATACACCGGACCGGGCCTGAAGAGCCTGAATGTCACCGACCGCGCCACCATCTGCAACATGGGCACCGAGGCCGGCGTCGCCTTCTCGATCTTCCCGTCTGACGATATCACCAAGGCTTACCTCGAAGGCCGCAAGCGCGCAAACGACTTCAAGCCGCTGGCCGCCGACGCGGGCGCAACGTATTCCCGCACTGTCGAGATCGACCTGTCGGCGCTGGAGCCTACCATTGCGCTCTATCCGCGCCTGAAGTCCATGGAGCCCGTCTCCAAGCATGCCGGAACACCGGTCGACACCGTGTTCATCGGCAGCTGCACCAACTCCAACTACGAGAACCTGGCACGTGTCGGCGAGCTGCTGCGCGGCAAGAAAGTCAAGGTCGATACCGCCATTGCGCCCGGCTCGCAGGCCATCGCCCGCCAACTGGCGGCGGCAGGCTATATGGAAGTTTTCTATGCCGCCGGTGTGCGCATCCTGGAAAACGCCTGCTCCGCGTGTATCGGCCAGGGTTTCAGCCCGCCCAGCAATGGCGTGATGCTGTCCACGGCCAACCGCAACTTCGAAGGACGTTCGGGGACCGAGAGTGCTTCCGTGCATCTGGTCAGCCCGGTCACTGCGATAGCCGGCGCGTTGACGGGCGTTATTACAGACCCGCGCACTCTGTTCAGCGGCGATCTCGCCTTCAAGCAGGTTCCGCCGGTGGTCGACATGGGCGCCTATACCGCGCCGCTGTCGCCTGCTGAAGCCGCCAAGGTGGTGATGCGCTACGGCCCGGACATCGCGCCGCTCCCGACGCTGGATCCATTGCCGGCCAAGCTGGCAGGCGAAGTCATGCTCAAGCTCGGCAACGAGATCACGACCGATCATATTCAGCCTGCCGGCAAGTACCTGTCGTTGCGTTCCAACGCGGACGAATACGCCAAGCAGGCTACCTTTGTCCAGGTGGACAAGACCTTCAGCGCACGCGCGGCGGCAGTGCGCGATGCGGGCGGCCATGGCTTCATCGTGGCCGGCGACGGCTACGGCATGGGCAGCTCGCGCGAGCACGCCGGTCTGTGTCCGCGCATCCTCGGAATTCGCGCCATCGTGGCCAAGGGTTTCGAGCGTATCCATCTGGCCAATCTCGCCAACTTCGGCATCCTCGGGCTGATCTTTGAAAACCCGGCTGATCTCGATCGCATCCAGCAAGGTGCCAAAGTGTCTCTCGATACTTCCGGTCTGGAAAGCGGCCAGCTCAAACTGGTGGTCGAGGGTCTCGGCGATATTCCTCTCAAGCTCGCTCAAGGGAAGGAAGATATCCCTATGATCCGTGCAGGCGGAGCGCTTTCGTTGTTCGCCAGCCAGATGAAGGCGGCTTAGCGATGTAGGGTGCAATAAGCGTAGCGCATTGCACCATGTGCATTTCATTCGGCGCAATGCCCGTTGGTTATTGCGCCCTACATTCTTAATTGATGAGGAAAAAATTATGACAACAGCAAAAATTATTTACACGATGGTCGATGAAGCGCCGGCACTGGCAACTTACTCCCTGCTTCCTATCGTCCAGGCATTCACCAAGGCAGCCGGCGTTGCCGTTGAAACGAGGGATATTTCCCTGGCGGGACGTATCCTTGCGAACTTCCCCGAAAACCTGACCGCGAGCCAGAAAATCGCTGATGAGCTGACCGAATTGGGCGAACTGACCCTGAAGCCGGAAGCCAATATCATCAAGCTGCCGAATGTCAGCGCATCGGCCCCGCAGTTGAAAGCGGCCATCAAGGAATTGCAGTCGCAAGGCTATAAAGTTCCGGACTATCCCGAAGATCCGAAGAACGATGCCGAGAAGGAAATCAAGGCACGCTACGGCAAGGTGCTCGGCAGCGCCGTCAACCCCGTGTTGCGCGAAGGCAATTCCGACCGCCGCGCGGCTTTGTCGGTGAAGAATTTCGCACGCAAGCATCCGCACCGGATGGGCAAATGGAGCTCCGACTCCAAGACCCATGTGGCACATATGACAGCCGGTGACTTTTACGGCAGCGAGAAATCGGTTACGGTCAGCGAAGCTGGCCCAGTGCGTATCGAGTTCGTCGGCGCGGATGGCAAGACCACGGTGCTGAAGGAAAAAACCACGCTGAAGGCAGGCGAGGTGATCGATGCGTCGGCCTTGAGCTGCCGCGCGCTGCGCAAGTTTTACGCAGAGCAGATCGCGGAAGCGAAGAAAGAACCAAACGTGCTGCTGTCTTTGCACCTCAAGGCCACGATGATGAAGATCTCCGATCCCATCATGTTCGGCCATGCCGTTACCGTTTACTTCAAGGAGGTGTTCGACAAGCACGCCGCGACCATCAAGGAATTGAACGTCAACGTCAACAACGGTTTCGGCGACCTGCTCGCGAAAATCGCCACGCTGCCTGACGCCAAGCGTAAAGAGATCGAAACCGATATCCAGGCTTGCTTCAAGTCGCAGCCGCAGCTGGCGATGGTCAATTCCGACAAGGGCATCACCAACCTGCACGTGCCCAGCGACGTGATCATCGACGCTTCGATGCCGCCGATGATCCGCGATGGCGGCAAGATGTGGGGCGCAGACGGCAAGGCATACGACACCAAGGCGATGATCCCTGACCGCAACTACGCCGGCGTTTTCCAGGCCGTTATCGAAGATTGCAAAAAGAACGGCGCCCTTGATCCGGTGACGATGGGCTCCGTGCCCAACGTCGGCCTGATGGCGCAGAAGGCCGAGGAATACGGCTCGCACGACAAGACCTTCGAGGCGGCCGGCAACGGCACGATTCGCGTCGTGGACGCTGCAGGCAAGACTCTGCTGGAGCAGAAAGTCGAGCAGGGCGACATTTTCCGCATGTGCCAGACCAAGGATGCGCCGATCCAGGACTGGGTCAAGCTGGCGGTCACCCGCGCGCGGCTCTCCAACACACCCGCCATCTTCTGGCTGGACAAGAACCGTGCGCACGACGCGCAGATCATCGCGAAGGTCGAGAAGTACCTCAAGGATCACGACACCAGCGGCCTGGATATCAAGATCATGGAGCCGGCGGCTGCCTGCCGTGTCTCGCTGGAGCGCATCCGGCAGGGCAAGGACACGATTTCTGTCACCGGCAACGTGTTGCGCGATTACCTGACCGACCTGTTCCCGATCCTCGAACTGAACACCAGCGCCAAGATGCTGTCGATCGTTCCGCTGATGAGCGGCGGCGGCCTGTTCGAAACCGGTGCGGGCGGCTCGGCGCCGAAGCATGTGCAGCAGTTCCAGGAAGAAGGCTATCTGCGCTGGGATTCGCTGGGTGAATTCCTTGCGCTCGGTGTGTCTCTGGAGCATCTGGCGCAGGTCTTCAAGAATCCGAAGGCGCAGGTACTGGCAGACACGCTCGATCAGGCCAATGCCAAGATCCTCGACAACAACCGCTCGCCCGCCCGCAAGGTCGGCGAACTGGACAACCGCGGCAGCCACTTCTACCTCGCGTTGTACTGGGCGCAGGCACTGGCCGCGCAGGACAAGGATGCCGATCTGAAGGCGAAGTTTGCACCGCTGGCGAAGACGCTGACCGACAACGAGGCGAAGATCAATGCCGAATTGATCGCAGCCCAAGGCAAGCCGGTGGACATGGGCGGCTACTACCACCCTGACTTCGACAAGACGTCGAAGGCCATGCGCCCCAGCGCAACCCTCAATGCGGCATTGGCATCAATTGGTTAAAAGAAAGACGGCCTGATTCCAGTAGCAGCGGAGCAGGCCGGGATGAAAAATTATCGCTGATGGTCAACAGGCCATCGGCGATTTTTTTATGGATGGTGCACCTTGCCAGCGCAACTTCTGAACGAGTGCCTCATCGCTCAATGAGACGAAAAACTGGTAGCATGATTACAACTGTCTGAAGACGAAAAATCGAGGGAACCTCACGATGTGCCTTGGCATTCCCATGCAAGTTGTCGAAGTCGATGGCGCGTTTGCCTGGTGCGAGGGGCGCGGCCGTCGCGAACGGCTCAATATCCTCTGGCTGGGAGAAACATCACCCGGTGACTGGGTGTATGCCGTGCTGGGGCAGGCGCGCGAAAAACTGACGGAACAACGAGTGGCCGAGATAAATCTTGCGCTCGATGGCCTTGCGGCGGCATTGCAAGGGGAGACCAATCTTGATGCTTATTTTCCCGATCTCACGCCGCCGCGATGATGCAGCACTTCGATACCGGCCGTGTGCGAGTGCAGCTCACGTGTGCTGATGGCAGGGTCAGCGCGGTGCGAGTCAGCAGTGCACGCCCGGACGTGGCCATGGTTTTGCGCGGCCGCATCGCGGATCAGGCAGTGCAACGACTCCCGTTGCTGTTTGCCCTGTGTGGTCAGGCACAGGCGCGCGCGGCTGCGCTGGCCCTGGCTGCCGCACGCGGGGAGGAATACGCGCCGCGACTCGATCCGGAAGTCCAACGCGAGGTGATGCGCGAACATCTTTGGCGCTGCCTGCTTGATTTGCCGCCACTGCTCGGAGAGGCCGCGTTGCAGCAGGAATTCGTCAGATCAGTGAAGATGGTCGCTGAAGGAAATCGCGCCGGGCTGCATGCGTTGCTGCACAGTCCCCGCACTGCAGCATTGCACCAGCGCTTGCATCAGCCAGAAGAATCACATCCCGTTTCATCCCGTTTGTTGCCGCGGCTTGATGCGGGAAGGTCGCTGGCAGAGTGGCCGCGTTTGAGTGCCAGATTCTGTCGCCTGCCCGATTGGCGTGGTATGCCAGCTTGCACCGGAGCCATCGCACGACGACAGCAAACAGACATGAAGACGACGTCCTTGTTTTCTGCTTGCTGGCGGGCACGCTGCGACGAACTGATGGAATGGGCGGCGGGTGATGTCCCGGTCGGCGCGGGCGGCACGGTGAGCGCGATACCGGTGACACCCGGCATCGGCCGCTCACTCGTGGAGACCGCCCGTGGCCTGTTGATGCATGAGATCGTGCTCGATGGGGAGCGTATCGCCGACTATTTTATCGTCGCGCCCACCGAATGGAATTTCCACCCACAGGGAGCGCTGGTCGATGAGTTGATGGGACAAGAAGCAGGGGATCGCGATGCGCTGCAACAGCATGTTACGCGTTCAGTGACTGCGCTTGATCCCTGCGTGCCCTGGGAACTGGAATGGGCATGAAGATACTGGTGCTTGGCATCGGCAACACGCTGCTTGCCGACGAAGGCGTGGGCATCGTCGCGATGCGCGAACTGGAAGCGCGGTTCAGCGCCCGCGCAGACATCGAATTCCTCGATGGCGGCACACTGTCCTTCACGCTGGCGGTGCCGATCAGCGAATGTACTGCCTTGCTGGTGATCGATGCCGCCGAGCTTGATGCCGCAGCCGGCACGGTGCGCAGCTTCGAGGGCGAGGAAATGGATCGTTTTCTTGGAGCCAATCGCAAGAGCAGCGTGCATGAAGTGGGTTTGCTCGACCTGATGTCGATCTCGCGCCTGACCGGACGCTGGCCGGAGCGACGCGCCTTGATCGGCATCCAGCCTGCTTTGGTGGATTGGGGAGAGACACTGACACCAGCGGTCGCAGCAGCACTGCCGGAAGTATGCGCCATCGCCGCCGGGATCATCGGACGTTTTACAATTCACCCAGATGCTGCAATGCATCATGGTATCTGATTAGCCACCACGTTCAGTTGCACATAAAAAGTGCCTCTTTCAAATCCCAAGTGGGTAATGCTTCATTCCGAGCAGCCGATACGGCATGATTGCACTTTCATTTTGTTAGTGAGAACGTCAATGCAGAATCAAATCTTTGAAGCCGCTCTGGGAATTGCC
>Ga0209343_10002007_pt1 | contig 26865 bp, 21 predicted proteins | sample RifCSPlowO2_02_FD_184026 | JGI IMG/M metagenome (GOLD analysis project Ga0209343, IMG submission 184026) | Groundwater microbial communities from Rifle, Colorado - Rifle CSP2_plank lowO2_0.2 (SPAdes) (version 2) | ecosystem: Environmental > Aquatic > Deep subsurface > Groundwater | place... | reverse complement strand
TCCACTTCAGCAGCCCTTCATTCATCCCGACGTTGACCCGCCGCGCCACCCCGGCGATGGAATTAGTGCCATCGACGCCCGGCAGCTGGCGCAACCGCCATTCCAGCTCCTCGACCAGACGCAGGGTTTGGTAGTTCACGCACTGCCCGGCCGGGGTTTCCACCATGACCACGAACACGTCGCTGCTGGCCTGGTAGTTGCCGATGATGAAGGCGTTGTCCTGGTTGTAACGCGAGTCGGCACGCAGCTCAGGCGCACCCGGATCGAGGTCACCGACCTGCAGGTGACGCGCCTCGAGTACAGCCAAGACAGCAACCGTGAGCGCCACCACCAGCGCCAGAGAGGCATAACGTACCTGGGTGAAACGATCGAGCACGCGGATCGCCGTGCCCGGCCGGTAGCCTGGCTCATTGCGCACCTGCTCGGCGGCCAGACGACGGCTGGCCGCACGCTGGGAAACCCCGGTATAGGACAGCATGATCGGCAGCAAGGCCAGATTGGTCGTGACCAACAAGGCGACGCCGATGCTGGAGATGATCGCCAACTCCTTGATCACCGGAATGTCGACTATGGTCAGCACCGCGAAACCGACCGCATCGGCCAGCAAGGCCGTGATACCGGCGGCGAACAGACGGCGGAAGGTGTAGCGCGCGGCGATCAGTTTGTGGGTGCCACGGCCGATGTCCTGCATGATGCCGTTCATCTTCTGCGCACCATGGCTCACGCCAATCGCGTAGACCAGAAAGGGCACCAGAATCGAATAGGGATTGAGCTCGTAACCGAGGATCGGCAGCATGCCCAGCAGCCAGATCACCCCGACCAAGGTGCAGCCCTGGACGACCAGAGTGCTGCGCCAGCAGCGGGTGAAATACAGCAGGATCAGCGTGGTGATGCATACCGCTGCAGCAAAGAAGGCCAACACGGCGTAGAGACCGGAAATCAGATCACCCATCACCTTGGCAAAGCCAATGATGTGGATGTCCACGCCCTCGGCCTGATAGCGCGTGCGAATATTCTCGAGCAGATCGGAAAGCTGCTTGTAGTCGAGCGCCTTGCCGGTGGCAGGATCGGTGTCGAGTAGCGGCACATGGATGATGCTGGAGCGGAAATCCAGGGCGACCAGTTGGCCGATCTCGCCAGACAACTCGATGTTGCCACGCAGCACTTCCAGATCCCGCGGCGTGCCTCGGAAGCCGTCGGGCACGACAGGCCCACCGTCGAAGCCGGCCTCGGTGACACCTTGCCAGCGGGTTGCCGGCGTCCACAACGACTTCATGAAGGCACGGTCTACGCCGGGAGCCAGGTAGACTTCGTCGTTGATCTTGCGCAGGGTATCCATGTAGCCGGCGTCGAAAATTGTCCCCTCGCCATTTACCGCCACGGCGATGCGCAGGGTGTTGGCCACGCCCTTGAGCTCATCCTGGTGAGCGAAGTAATTGAGGATGAACGGGTGGCTGGTCGGGATGGTCTTGAGGAAGCTTGCGTTCAAGCGCAACTGGGTGGCCGATATGGAAAACATCACCGTCAGCAGCAGGCACAGCGTGATAAACAGCGCACGGTAGTTGAACAGGATACGTTCAAGCACATTGCCGGACTGTCGATCGAAATCAGTCAGCGAGGCGATTGTCTTGAAGCCGTCGGATACTTTACTAACCATGATGATGGCCCTTGAAGGCTGAAGACAGGTTATTCGAGGTCAGTGGCCTGGAAACGGGTGACCCCGCGCAGACCGACCGCCAGCACATCGCCGTCTTGCAGAGGCATCAGTGCGGTGAAGGAAAATCGGCTCTGGGGTTCCACCTGCCGAAAGCTGCGTCCGCCGTCCCGGCTGTACCAGCCTGCGCCGGCGGCATCGGCGAGCAGAATCGCGCGATTTTCCAGCAAAGCACCGGCGGTCAAGCTCTGGGTTGTATCCAAAGCGACCTGCTCCCATTCGGCGTCTGCACCCTGCCAGCGAAACACGTGGCCACGTAGCCCGTAGGCGATCACGCTGCCGTCAGCAGCACTCAGTACCCCGAAGAAACTGCCTTCGTAGGGTTCGGCCATGCTCTGCACTTTGGTCATCGCGCGGTCAGCCCGATATAGGCCACCCTGCTCACCCGCCAGGTAGAACCCTTCGGGGGCTGCAGTCAGGGCATTGATGTGGCGCTGCTCAGTTCCGCTCAACGCGGCCAGGGACGGCTGCCAGTGCTGACCACCATCCTCAGTACGGAAAGCCAGGCCATAGGCACCAACGGCAATCGCCTGCCCCACACCGGTACAATGAACAGCCAGAAACGGTTTGTCGGCGCCATCCTCGACGAGCATTTCAGCGCTTTCGAGCAAATCGCTCTGCTGCTTGCGCGCCTCATCGACCAGGGCCATGGCGGCACGGTTGCCGTCGAGCTGCAGGTGCCAGGTCTGACCGGCATCGCCACTGGCCAGAATCACACCACGATGACCAACGACCCAGCCGTGCTGCTCATCGGTAAAACACACCCCGGTAAGTGTCACGCTGACCGGCACTTGTGCCTGTTGCCAGCTGCGACCCTCGTCATCGGAGTAAAGAATGTGTCCGCGCACCCCCACGGTGACCAGACGCTGTCCAGCACGGGCGATGTCGCTGAGCATCGAATGCTCGGCAAGGCGGGAAGAAACGGCCGGCTGGGACAGGCTGTCGGGAAGAACCCCTGCCTGCTCAGGGGCGGCTTGCACGCAAGTGACTGCTGACAGGGCCAGCAGCACCGATATTGTTATGTTTTTCACCACGACCACTCCGTGTGCGCATTTAAGTTGCCCTCCCCCTACATCCGGCTGGAGGGCAACAGAACATCAACTCAACGGCCACTCATCCTGAGCAGGGACTGCGGAGAGAAGTAGGTATCCGGACGGCGTTCAGCCATCGCGTACTGCTTGCCGCCGGCATCGCCCAGGGCACAGTTGTAGATCCAGGCCTTGGTGCGATGGTCGTGGAAGAAACCAGTGCAGTAGTTCACCGTGGCCGGGATGTCCGGTGCGGCGAACGGCGTGCTCAGCGAGGTGCGCCACAGGGTGCCCTCGGAGTCCCAGCCATCGAGGATGGCGGTGCCCCAGTTGTCTTCGTCGTAGTAGTACTTGCGTTTCGGCACGGCATGCCGGCTACCCGCCTTGAGGGTGGACTCGACCTCCCAGACACGGTGCAGCTCCCAACGCATGAACTCGGGTTTGACGTGACGCGTGCCCATAACCGCCTCGTCCTTGTTGGCCAGCAACGCATTGTTGTTGTACGGAATGATCATTTCGCGCTTGCCGAGCAGCTTCCAGTCGTAACGCTCGGGAGAGCCGCCACCACCGAAGGTTTCGTCGACGAAGTTGGTGCCCGAAGCCACCGAGTTCGGCGTGTCGAAGTTGATGCTCGGAGCCTGGCGCACGCGGCGCTGGCCAGCCAGGTACTGCCACAGGGTGCGACCCTTCACGTGGTCCAGCACGTTATGCACCATCAGCGCCTCGCCGGCGCGGAAAGCGGGCTCGTAGGCGAGCTGGATGGCCAGCATATAGCGGGCATTCGGCATGCTCGCGAACGACTCACCCTGGTAGTAGTAAGGGTACTGACCATAGTCGACGGCCGCAGTAGCGAGGATGCGCTTGCCATCTGCGGTTGTAGTCCAGACCTTGTACTTGGTGTCCGTCGACTCGCCGCGCCACAGAGTCATGTGGTTCCAGTGCACCTGCAGACCGTTCTGTGGAATCGGGAAAGGTGCCCCGCCAAAGGCACCCTTGACGGTCAGGCCATCATTTTCCAGGGTGGCGCGGGTGGCGTTCTCGAAGGTATTGTCATACACCGCCTGGGGTGCCGCGGCGGTACGCCGGGTCGGATACACGTCGATGCGGAAGCTGTCCGGATTGTCCTTGAACAGTTGCTGCACGCCGTCTGCCAGCTTGTCCTTGTACTGTTCATAGTTAGCTGCGGTGATGGTGTACAACGGCTTGTCAGCGGCGAACGGATCAAAATCGCGCTGCCCCTGCTTATAGCCCGCCGGCACTGCAGTGAAGCCGCCGTCCCAGGCCGGAATGCTGCCATCTGCATTACCCGCACGCTCAGCACCCATAGCGGTCAACTCAGCCTTGAGTTTGGCAGCCTCTGCAGGCGAAACCGCCGCATGGGCAGATGCAATACTCAGCGCCAGTAATGAAGCGCAGAGAGCGAGGTGTCGAATCTTGTTGTTATACATGGTCAGCTCCTCAGAACGTGTAGGAAGCGTTGAGCGAAATGAAGTCGCGGTCGGAGTTGGTTTGCTTGTAGGTCTTGATGCCGCCGATGCTGGTAGGCGCGGACGGGCCGTAGAAGCCGTTGTAGCTGAGGCCGACGGTGACTTGCTTCATGTAGTCGAAGGACAGGCCAATGTTGTAGTTACCGCCCTTGGCCTGGCTGAAACCGCCGACCGCTGAAGAGCGCCCATCGATGCCGTAACCGAAGCCCATCGGCACATTGAGATCGACACCGTCGAGCACCTGGAAGTAGGTGGGCGTGAACACCACGCGCATGGCGGTTGCGTCACGCGTGCTGTTCGGGTCCAGCATTGCTTCATTCTTGTCGACCGATAGGGTGCGGTTCCAGGCGAGCTCACCGAGCAGCACAGCGCTGTCCCACAAGGCATTGCCCGGCATGACACGGATCATGTTGATCTGCGCGTGAGCGGTCTTGCCGATGGCGTACAGTGCTTCGTCGTTATTGTCGGCCACAGGCACCGGAGCCACGGCGCTGAGGTCGGCAACAGTCAGGCTGACCAGCGGCGCATTGCGGCGAATGGAGGCCTCGAACGCCACGTTGGCATCGCCGATTCCGGTATTAGCGCTGAAGCCGTAGGCCTCGATGTCTTCCGGGAACACCAGCATGTATTCGCCGATCTTGTCAGCCGGCATGCCCGGACCGACACCCGCACCGGGGCGTACTTGCACCTGAAAGTTCTTGTCGTGGTAGCGGATGGCATACAGACCGAACTCGGTACCGATATCTTCGGCGCGGTAACGCATCTGCATGCCGAACTGGCCGGAGTCATCCGCTTCGATATCGTCGGCACGGTAGAAGGAAGCGACAGGACCAAGATTCGGTACTGCGGCTACCACGATGCGCTCGCCACCACCGTCAAGCAGATCGGCCGGGCTGAAGTAACTGCCAGCAGCCGGAATACGGGTGCGTTCCCACTCAAACTGGTAGTAGCCGCCGATCGACAGCGCCGGTGTCAGTTGCAACTCGGTAGAGAACTGCTCGACCGGCAGGGCCAACTCCTTGAACTGCGAGTTGGGTACCGATAGCGCATGGATGGCATTGATCGGCAGCATGCCGCCAGCAATGCCGTTATTGCCGAAGAACAGACTCTCGCCATAGAGCAGCGAGTGCTGACCGAGACGCGCTACGCCCCAGCGATCACCGCCCAGGCTGAAATCGCTGTAAACGAAGGCATCGCGGACTTCGACGTCACGACCATGCAAATCACGCGTCTCGTCGGTGAACTCGTCATGCGCGACCGACACCGAGTTCGCCGTGAATGGCGAGTCGTTGTCGTTCTTGTTGTTGTAGACGTCGTCATACCAAGCTGCAGCGCTGACACGCGCCCCGGAGCCCTTGTAGTCGACGTCGAACTCGGTAAATAGATCAACGCGGTTGTTGATCATCGACCCCTTGTCAAAGTTGCGGTCCCCATCATCAAGTGTTGGATCGGCAATCTGCTTGTCATGCTGATCCTTCACACGCCAGGCGCCGGTGTACTTGAGGTTGGTATCCAGGCGAACCTTCAGACCGTCAGTGCTGGTATCGAACTGGAACGCCTGCACCGGCAGTACCGAGCAAGCCAGCAGGGCAACGCTGAGCGTGGAAAGGCGAAAGGTCTTTTCAAACGCGCGAACCGGGCGCAATGCCTGCGAGTTAAGTGTGGCCATCTAGCACCTCAAAGGGACGGTATTCCGTCTTTTGTTGTTATGTAAAACGCTGCCAGAGCCTGGCGCCGGCAGCGGTTGGAACAGCGAGAACCGGGGTTCTGTTAGCGCAAGTCAGTCGTTGATATTCACTGCATGGATGCCATAGACCATCGGCGGCAGGCTCTGCCCCAGCAGGTAGGCACCGAGCATGCCGGCAGTGTCGTCGGAGTTCTGGGTGATGTGGTTGGAGGCGGCAATCACGTCGCGCATGATTCGTTGCAGCGGGTTATTCAGGTAGATGCCGCGCGCCGAAGTAGCCTTGAACAACAGCATCACAGCCTCTTCACAATCGCGGCCGACACGGGCGATATCGAGCATGTGATGGACGCGATCGAACGTCGGTACTAGCTCGCGGCGCTCAACCAGCTCAGTGGTTTCCGCCATCATTTGCAGCAGACGAGCACGTGCCGAGCGCACCCGCACCACGGCATTGCCCAGGCGATCCTTGACGTAAGGGCTGAGCGCCGCGCTGCTGCCGTCGGTAGTGTTGGTGCGCACCTGCATCTGCCGGATGTACTCGTCGATGCCGCCCTGGGCCATGCCACAGATCAAGGCGGAGACGGAGCCGAAGAAGATCTGATTGAACGGAAACAGGTAGTTGCTGCCGCGGTCATCCAGCTCGTATTTGATAAGGCTGTGAGTGTGGTGGTAAGGGACGAAAGTCTCTTTCACATTGAGGCTCTTGCTGCCGGTACCGGCCAAGCCAAAGGTGTGCCAGTCGTCCTCGATTTCCCAGGCCGTGCTGGGCACCAGCATGGACAGACGGTCGATGACATTGCCACTGGCATCACGGCGCAGTCCGCCGAGAAATGCCCACTTGCCATGATCACAGCCGCTGGAGGTTTTCCAGGTTCCACTGATCAGGTAGCCGCCTTCAACCTCTTCGACCTTGCCGAAGGGCGGGTATGACGAAGCGATGATTGCAGCGTTGTCCTTGCCCCAGACGTCGTCACAAGCTTGGTCGTTGAGCGCGCCGAACTCCCACTGGTGAACGCCGAGGATCATCATGTTCCAGGCGCTGCTGCAGCAGCCACGGCCCAGTTCCATGAGCACCTTGTAGAACACCGCCGGGTTCATTTCCCAGCCGCCGAACGCCGCCGGCTGGAGTATCTTGAAGAAGCCCGCATCGACGAAAGCCTGGATGGTTTCCTTGGAAACCATGCGATTCTGCTCAACCGAATCGGCCTTCTCGATCAGCATCGGGATCAAGTTTTGAGCGCGTTGAAGCAGCTCTGCTTCACTGGGAATAACAGAAGCTGCGAGGGTTTCTTTCTTCAGAGCGTTTGCCATGGTTGGGTCTCTCTTTATTGTTCTTGCGAATGGTTGAGCGCAATTCCAGGCACCTGGGCGAGCGCCGAAAACTTTCCATTGAAGTAAATAAGCGGGTCTTCCTGACTCAGCGTTCCAGTCACGCCGATGACCTCGGCGATAAACATGTCGTGGCTGCTTGCAGCGATGGTCTCGACCACCCGGCACTCGAATGCCACCAGTGCGTCGGCGAGCGTCGGCAAGCCATTGGCGCCCTCATCCCAGGCACCTGCGGCGAAGCGCTCTTCACCAGCAACGCCCTCGACCATGCCGGCGAAGCGCCGGGCGATATGCTCCTGGTCAACCTGCAAGGCGTTGATGCACAGAACGCCGCTGTTACTGATCAGGCGATGGGCATAGACATTGCGGTTGACGCATACCAGCAGGCGTGGGGGATCTGCGGAGATTGAACACACCGCCGTAGCCGTCAGACCGGCCCGCTGACCGGCGTCGCTACCGGTGATCACCACGCAAGCGCCGGCCAGATTGCGCATGCCCTGGCAAAACTGCGCGGTGGTCACAGGCTCCCACTCGGACTGTTCGCGGCGGTTCGTCGCCTGGGCGCTCATGACGGCACCCGGCCAGTTGCGAGGAAACCGAGCATCACCGCGTTGAACTCTTCCGGCGACTCGTACTGCGGCCAGTGGCCGGCGAGCTTCCTCATCACGTATAACTGGCCCATGGCCAGGCGCGGCAGGGCCGCCTCGGCAGCAGCCACGTCATGAATGGGGTTGTGACTGGTCCACAGCAGCAGCGATTGGCACTGCACTTTTTCCAGTTCGATCATGTCCGGCATGCCGCCTTCATTGACCTTTTTCAGCCGTGCGTAGACCAGCGCCGCACTGGCCTGGAAGTCTGGACGGCTGTAGATGGCCAGACGTGAATTGACCAGTTCGTCACTCAGCAGATTCCAGTTGCCTTCGTAAAGCAGCCACTGCATGCGCGCCATGACCGAATCGAAATCAGGCTGTTTGCCAGAACTCTTGGCCGACAGCTCGGCGAGGTTCTTCAGATCCTGATGGCCCTGTGCACTGACAATCGGGATGCCGCCGGTGGTATTGAACACGGCACGCATGATCCGCTGCGGATAACGTACGGCGAAACCGCCGGTGACCACACCGCCTAGGGACTCGCCGGAAATGTGTGCCCGCTCGATGCCCATTACGTCCATCAACTCGCGCAACTGCTCGACGTAATCGCTGATCGAATACTCGATATCCAGCTTCTTGGCCGACAGGCCATGGCCAACGTAGTCGAAGGCGATCACGTGATAGTGCTCACCAAGCGTCACCACGTTCTTCGCGTAAGCTTCCAGATGGCCGCCGATACCGTGCATCAGGATCAGCGCTTCAGGCTTGCCGTGACCGGCTTCAACAATGCGCGTGCGGCCATAGGTGGGCAGATCGACAAAACGGATCTCGGCGCCGAGAAAATCTAACCAGAGACTCATAAACAGGTACTCCAAACGCTGGAAAAAGGCCCGACTCAGTGCTGGGGAAGCGGATTGCGCTTGTGGCCCCAGTCGCTCATCTGATGGAAGGTCTTCACTTCCCAATTGCCTTCCTCGATCACCACCCCGCCCCAGCCGAACTCGAAGTTGAAACCGGACGGCGTCTGCGCGTAGAAGGAGAACATCCGGTCGTTCGGGTGATGGCCCAGTTCCAGCACGATATTCAGGCCGGCGGCCTTGGCACGGTCATAGGCCAGGCCGACGTCGTCCATGTCTTCGACCTGCACCATGAAGTGGTTGAGTACCTTGGGCGTCGGCGCCTGGGCAGTGGCGATAGAGTGGTGACGGCCGGTCTTGGTGTGAAAGAAGGTCGCCTCGACCATCATTCCCGGCTGGACTTCCTGACGGATGTAGTCGCTGACGCGCAGCTTCAGCACATCCTTGTAGAAGGCCACGGTCTCCGGTCCGTTGTTGCGATTGGCGAACGGCAGGATGTGGCCAACGCCCAGGTCACCTGTGACGAAACCACCCTTGAGCACCTTGGAACGGAACTGGTCCTTGAGATTGGCCACGCCATGGCCGAAGAAGAACTCATGGGCATATCCATTCGGGTCCTGACAGCTGTAGGCCTTTTCCACAAACCGGCGACGCGCCAGCTCGGAGCTCAGCTGGGTGAGCTCGACGCCCTTGGCCTTGAGTTCGGCGACGTAGGCCTCCAGCTCTGCTTCACTGGCGAACTCCCAGCCGGCCACAATCAGGTCATCGCACGGGTTCAGCTCAAGGAAGAAGCGCTGGCAATAGTCGTCCATACGCAGAGACATGCTGGTTTCGTCACGCTGGGCGACCTGCATGCCCATGACGTCCGTTGCAAATATTTGCCACTTGTCCAGGTCGCTTACGCCAAAACCGACGTAACCCAGAGATGAAATCTCGGCCACTGCCTTACCTCCTGATTGTTGTTGTTTTCCCAGCCGAGCGGCAGGCTCGGGTAGGGTTAAAACACCCACCCGAAGCGGGCGGCGTTTTGTCTAATCAGGTGATTGCAACGGCTGTGCCAGCAGTTTCGCAGCGTATAATTAAATTAATTTATTTAATAAATTCAACAACTTAATCTTAAATCGAGGGACAACAGAGCCGACTATTGCCTGATCTAGGACGGACGACGAATTCATGAATTTCGAATACCTGCGAATTTTATGAACTAAAAATCGCAATATCCTCCTGACTACAGGGTCGCTCTCGTCGGCAGAGCGCCGACTGAGGGTCCCTGCCCTGCTACTATGGACGCTGCTTTCCGAGCACTCAGGTGCGTTCCGGAACGGATCATGCAACGTCATAACTCCACCGATAACAGCAAAAGTTGGGAACTCCGATGACCGCACAAGCAGGCGATGACTCCGCCAAGACATTCGGCCAGAGCGTGCTCAAGGACATCATTACCGACCTGCGCTTTCCAGACATGAAAGACCTGGCCGAACACCTGCATTTTCGCCCCGACGAAGGCTCCATCTGGCTCGGCGACAAGCGCATGCTACTGCTGCACGCCGAGGCCTTCGGCGCCCTGCGCGAGGAGTTGCTGGAGACCATAGGCACCGACCTCACGCGTGGCCTGATGACACGCATTGGCTACCTCTCGGGCAGCCGCGATGCCGACCTGGCGATCAAGACCCGAATCAATGGATCGGAGCTGGACATTCTCGCCGCCGGCGCGCAGTTGCACGCGTTGAGCGGCATGGTGCAGGTTGAACCGGTACGCATTGAGGCCGACCAGAACAAAGGCTACCTGTACGGCGAGTTCACCTGGACGCACTCACTGGAATGCGATCAGCATCTGGCGCTCAGGAGCCCCAGCCAAGACCCAATCTGCTGGATGGAGGTGGGTTACAGCTCCGGCTTCCTCACACGCCTGATGGGCAAGCGCATTCTGGTTCGGGAAACCCAGTGCCGAGGGGCCGGCGACGAGGTCTGCCGCGCCGTGGCAAGGCCGGTCGAAGGCTGGGACGACCCGGAAGACGACCTCAAGTACTTCCTGCCGCGCTCCAGCGACCGCCTCATGCGCCAATCGCCACCGGAACAAAAGGAAGCGGCCCAGGCCAAGCAGACCAAGGCGCCGTTCGGCCTGGCGTTCGCTACCCCGGACGCGGCCGCGCTAGACCGCCCGGTCGGCAGCTCGGCCGCTTATATCTCGGCGCTGCACAAGATCTTGCGGGTCGCCAGCACTAACGCGAGCGTACTGTTGCTCGGTGAAAGCGGTGTCGGCAAGACCATGTTCGCTCATGAAGTACACGCCAACAGCCGCCGCGCGCAAAAGCCGTTTATCGAGATCAACTGCGCGGCCATTCCCGAACAGTTGATCGAGTCGGAACTCTTCGGGGTGCAGCGCGGTGCCTACTCGGGGGCCACCGAAGCGCGGCCAGGTCGCTTTGAAATTGCCGATGGCGGCACCATCTTCCTCGACGAGATAGGCACCCTGAGCATGACCGCGCAAGGCAAACTGCTGCGCGTCTTGCAAAGTGGCGAGCTGGAACGTCTGGGCAGCAACAAGACCGTCAAGGTCGACGTGCGGGTGATTGCCGCGACCAACGAAAACCTCGCCGAAGCGGTGAAGAACGGGCGTTTTCGCAGCGACCTGTTCTACCGCCTGAACGTGTTCCCGGTCACCATTGCACCGCTGCGTGAGCGCAAGGACGACCTTCCACTGCTACTGGAAAGCTGCATCAACAAGCTCTCGCGCCTGCACGACCGGCAGATCCCCGGCATCACGCCACGCGCCCTGCAACGCATCCTCGACTATCACTGGCCGGGCAATATCCGCGAGTTCGAAAACGTCATCGAGCGCGCGGTGATTCTCGCCGACGACGGCGACGCGATCGACATCCGCCACCTTTCCGGCATCGAAGAAGCCGAGGGCACGCACCAAGTGGGAACCGTCAGCTGGGATCAGGCACCGGGTATCGGCATCCGCCTTCCCCGCGGCGAGCAAATCGGCGTGGGCGCCGGCCAGCAGGAAAATGCCAGCCATGAGCAATTGCTGCAGGTCGCCAAGCGCACCCTGCAGCGTGGCCCGATCAAGCTGCCCGGCATCGAAGAGGTGTATATCGAGGAAGCCATGAAGATGAGCGAAGGCAATGTTTCCAAAGCCGCCGTACTGCTCGGCCTGAGCCGCGCCCAACTGGATTACCGTCTGAAGAAGATGGCCGGCGAACGCCTGGACTGAGGCGCACCTCAATCCAGACGGCGTGAGACCCACAAGGCCCACAGAAATAGCAGGCCGAGCAGCGCGAAAATCACAGAGTAAGGCGCGCTACCGGCTGGCAAGGCACTCAAGCCTGGCAGATTGGCCGCACTCAGGCCGGACAGCAGCACTCCGATCAGGGTGATGCCCAGTGCCCCGCCGGCCTGGCGCAACAAGCTGGTGACAACGGTACTGCGACGCAGCAACTCGTCCGGCACGGCGCGCACCATTGCCGTGTACAAGCTGGGAATGATCATGCCCAGGCCAATCCGGCCAAGCACGATACCGAGGGCAATCAGCTCCAGGCTGGCCGGTAACGCCAGCAACAGACAGGAAAACGCGAAGCAGGCAAGCCCGATCATCACCACCAGACGCGGCGAAAAGTGGTCTACCAACCGCCCGGCCAGCTGAATACTCAGCGCCAGTGCCAGGCCACCCAGCAGCATCAGGTTACCGGTGATCACTGCAGACTCACCGAGGCCATCCTGCAACAGCAGCGGCACCAAAAACATTGAGCCATACATACCGATGCCATAAGCCAGGGTGACGAGGATGCCACTCAGAAAGCGCGGATAGCGAAACAGCTTCGGCGTAATCAGTGGTTCTGCGCTGCGCTCTTGCTGGTGCCAGAACAGCGCCAACAGCAGCAACCAGGCTACCACCAGCACCGAGGCCAACCAGCCTGAATATGCCAGCAGCAGCGGCCAGGCAAAAACCAAGGCGACCAGGCCGGCGAGCAGAACCAGTCCAGGTAAATCCAGTCGCCCCGAACCAACGGGCCGGTGCAGGTCGACAGGCCGTGCCCAGGCCACCAGGCCCAGTGCGATCAGGGCCGGCGGCACGCCGAGCCAGAAGGTGTAGCGCCAGCCAACCAGCTCGACCACAAAGCCGGCCAAGGTTGGGCCAAGGGCCGGGGCCATCACCACCCCCAAACCGAACATGGACATAGTGCGCCCCTGCCTCCCGGGCAGCGCCGACTCCAAAATCAAAAACAGTGATAGCGGCTGGATGATCCCTGCGCACAAGCCCTGCAGGGCACGGGCAATGAGCATGCTGGCCAGGCTGTCAGAAAAGCCCGCCAAGACGGAAACCAGCACATACAGCAGTAGCAGGTAGGCAAACACCCGCCAAGCCCCGAAGCGATCGGCAACCCAGGCGGCCAGCGGCGCGCAGACCACCGTCATGCCTAGAAATACCGAGGAGAATTGCTGAGCGAGGTAATGGCTGATGGCGAAGTCCCGCATCATCGGGGTAATAGCCACGTTGATGGTGGTCGCGGACATGACCACCGCAAAGGAGCCAATGACCAGTGCTGCGGTTGTCATACGGCTGTTTGCGCGACTCACACTGTCTCCTCAAAGGACATAAAAAAGCCCGACCGAATGAAACATGGTTGGGCTGCACATCATGCGGCTATCAGTAGGACGCAGATTCAGGCAAAGGCCGACTCGGAGTTGGCCACGGAGCAGAAGCGGCCGATGCTGGCCACAGAATTTTCATGTTCCTGGGCCGACGGCGAAGCACAGCAGTCTTCCAGCAACACCACATCGAAATCACGGTCATGAGCATCGCGCACAGTGGCCTGAACCACCGCCTGGGTGCTCACACCGCTGCAGTAGATACGCTGGATGCCTTCACGCTTGAGCAGCAGTTCCAGGCGAGTCTGGTAGAACGGCGAAACGCGATGCTTGACGATGTCCCACTCGCCATCCTGCGGAGCCAGCGCTTCATGCACCTGACCGCCCCAGGCATTCATCTTGAGGATGCCGTTCTTGGCGATCGGACCGAACACCTGAGAGTTCAGGTTGGCTTCACGGTGGTCGTCGGAAAAGGCCACGCGCACAAAGGCTACCGGGATACCAGCCGCGCGTGCCTTGGCAATGGCGCTGGCAGTCCGGGCGATGATCTCGCGCTCACGCACTTGCTCGCCCAGTGGACCCTTGCCGCTGGCACCGTCCGCATGCACCAGGTCGTTCTGCATGTCCAAAACCAGATAAATACTTTTCATCACTGTTTTCCTGTGGGTTGAATCAATCGCACCAGAGCGCGCCGTTGATATCGAGAATCTCGCCGGAGATGAAGCCGGCCTGTTCGGAAAGAAGGAAATGCACCGCGGCGGCAACGTCCTCGGCACGGCCCATGCGGCCGAGCGGAATCAGCGCGCGCAGATTTTCCGGAAAGCTGCTGGTCATGCTGGTGGCAATCGGCCCAGGGGCCACGGCATTGACCCGCACTCCCCGCGCAGCCAGCTCCTTGGCGAGGAACTGGGTCATGCTGTGTACCGCCGCCTTGGACATGCCGTAGGCAATATTTCCGGCACTGTCCTGTTCGGCCGGATCGAGCCAGGGCCGGGCATTGCCACCGTTCTTGCCGACCACAGAGCCGATGTTGACGATGGCCCCCTTGCGGCGTTCGGCCATCAACTGGCCGATCACCTGGCACGGCACCAGCGTGCCCTGCACGTTGACGCGCATGACCCGCTCGTACTCGGAGAGGGTCAGGCTCAGCGCGCTGCCACGCGAGACGATCCCCGCAACGTTGACCAGGGCGGTGATCTCGCCGTGGTGCTCTTCAATGTCCTCAACCACACTGCGCACGGCAACCCGTGAAGCCACATCGCAGCAATAGAAATTCACGCCTTTTAACAGCACCTCTGGCTCGGCCAGGTCCAGCCCAGCCACCCGGTAACCCGCCGCAAGCAAGTGCCGGCACACCGCACTGCCGATCGCACCGGACGCACCGGTAACCACTGCCAGATTCATCTCAGGCTCCCTGCCGGCCGGCGGCCGTGCGCCCGGCCAGACGGCCAAAGACCAGGCCGCGCAACACCGAAGTACCGCCACAGTAATTGCCGAAGTAGGTGCCTGCGGTTTCACCGGCGGCGTACAGGTTGCGGATCGGCTGGCCGTCGATATTGATCACCCGGCCATGCTCGTCGATCTTCAAGCCGCCGAAGGTGAAGACGTTGGCCGAGATGATCGGGTACGCCAGATAGGGGCCCTGATCCAGCGGCAATGCCCAGTTGCTCTTCGGCGGTTGCAGCCCCTCGGTGGCCAGGCCGTCGAGTTGCAGCGGACGGTAGTCGCCAGGCCGACAAGCAGCGTTGTACTGCGCCACGCTCTGCTCGACAGCCGCCACTGGCAGCTCCAGCTTGGCTGCCAGTTCGACCAGGCTGGCGGCCTGAATCGCCGGCTGATCAGTACGGATACCCAGGGTGTAGTTGGGGATATTCTTGACCTTCTGATCGAGGATCACCCAGGCAATGCCATCAGTTTGCGCGAGGATCTTGCGCGTCACCCGCTCGTACCAGGCGTCCACAGTGCCGGGAGCTTCATCGGTGAAGCGTTGGCCTTCCTTGTTGACCAGCACGCCGTAGGGAAAGATGAAAATCGACGGTTCGGAAATACCCGAACGCGGATCAACCGGCTCGGCGTGATAGTTGCTGTACTCGCCCGCAGCAGCCGCGCCGATATCCAGCGCCATCTGGATGCCCTCGCCGCGGTTGTAGTACCCGCCCTTGCACACCGGGCGCATGAAAGAGGCGCGCGGGCCTATGTAGCGGGTGAGCATTTCCAGGTTGCCCTGAAAGCCGCCGCAGGCCAGCATTACCGCGCCGTTGAAGCGCAGTTCGCCCTGTGTCGGCGAGTAGGCGCGCAGTCCGCTGACCTGGTTACAGTCGTCGAGGAGCAGCGCACGCGCGCTGGTTTCGTAGAAAAATTCGGCCCCCAGCGCTTCGGCGCGACTGGCCAAGCATTCGACGATGGCCTCGCCACCGCCGACAGGTAGCAGACGTGGCTGGGTGCTGGTGAGAAACTGGGTCGGCAGGAAATCAAAGCGCAGCCCCTGATCTTTCAACCAGGCAATGGTGCCCGGCACCTCTTCGGTAAAGGCGCCAATCACGCTGGCATCGATGAACGGCAAGCTGCGTGCCTGAGCCGTCCAGGCACTGCGCTCCATCAGGCTTTCCGCGACAAAATCAGGGTCTTGGTAAAAGCCCGAGTTTTCGGCCAGAAAGGTATCGAAGTCATCTGTCACTTGTTCATGACTTTTCATCCGCAGGTAGGCTTCGGTCCAGCGCGTCTGGCCACCCCGCTCTTCTGCCCGTGAGCGTTCCAATACTGCCACGCGCAGGCCGTTTTCCGCTGCCGATACTGCCGTAGACAAGCCTGCAGCTCCGCAGCCAACTACCACCAGGTCGAAGTTCAGTTCAGTCATTTTTTGTGCCCTCCCTCAAGTAGTTGCTACGATAGAAAGCCGCTTGCGCGGGTTCGAGGCATGCTGGGCTAATAGGGCATTAGAAAAACATGAAGAGCCGGATAGACAAGTTATGGGCAATGCAGGTGTTCACCCGCGTCGTCGAGTGCAGCAGTTTCAATCGAGCCGCCGAATCACTCGACATCGCCAATGCCACCGTGACCGCCAGCGTGCGCAACCTAGAGACATATCTGGGCGTCAGCCTGCTCAGCCGTAACACCCGCACCCTGCGCCTGACAGACGCCGGCGCGCGCTACTTCAGCCACTGCACCGAATTGCTGCGTCAGGTCGAAGAAGCTGAAAGTGAAATCACCGAACAGACCGGCAGCATCCAGGGTCAACTGCGTATCGAGTCGCCAGCGGCTTTCGGCAAGGATGTGATCGCCCCACTGCTGGCCGACTTCTGCAGCCAAAACCCGGACTTGCAGGTGGCCCTACGTTTGACCGACCACCCGGAAGGATTGATCGAGAGCGGCACGGACATGGCGATTCGCATCGACTCGGTCAACGATGCCGACCTGGTCGCCCGCCCGCTCTACCAGGCGCATTACGTGGCCTGCGCCACCCCGACGTTGCTGGCCCTTGTGGGCCACCCGCAGCACCCCGCGGAGCTCGATCCGGCGCGCTGCCTGGGGCTTTTTCGCCAGGGCAGTTTCACCGGTGCGCCCTGGCAGTTTCAGCAGACTGGCGAGCAGCATGAGTTACAACCGGCCGGCAAGCTGAACTTCAACAGCACCGACGCCCTGATCGACGCGGCATTGGCCGACCAGGGTTTCATCTATGTGCTGGACGTATTCGTCAACCGCCTGATCGCCCAAGGCAAACTGGTCGAGCTGTTCCCCGACTGGGAAACCTACGGCCGCACTTTTTTCACGGTTACAGCGAAATCGCGCTTCGTAGCGCCGCGTACTCGCAGCTTTATCGAATTCGTGATGGCCAGCCTGGATGCACAGCGCCGCCCGCCGGTGAATGTGCAGGTCGAACTGCAACGCGGGCGTAGCTGAAGCAACGACCAATCAAACAGGCAGGCAGGAGCCGGGTGACTCCTGCTGCCGCGCCAAGGTGATACGGCCTGCTAGCGATCAAGCTCCTTGAGCAGCGCCGGCAACAGCTGCTCCCACTCGCCCACCACGCCGACCCGGGCGACCTTGAAGATATCGGCCGCGGCGTCCTTGTTGATGGCGAAGATGCGGCTGTCCGGGCTGATCCCAGCCAGGTGCTGGGGCGTGCCGGAAATCCCCACTGCCAGGTAGATATCGGGGCTGACGAACTTACCGGAAACCCCCACCTGGCGCACTACCGGCAGCATGCCGGCGTCCACCGCCGGCAGACTGCCGCCGAGGCTACCGTCAAGCATTTCTGCCAGTTCTTCGAGCAGGGCAAAGCCCTGCTCATTCACCCCACGGCCACCGGAGACCACGATGCGCGCACTCTCGACCGGAGGCAGACGTTGGTCACTGATGCTTTCCTCCACGGCGAGGGCAACCGGCAGTTGCACCTGCAGCGGCAGCAGCGTCGGCTCAAGCAAGGCCGGCTGTATGGCAAGGAGTGGTTTGCCGACGCGCAGACTGGCCACCGCCAGATCGCCCTGCATGCCCATCGCCAGGCGCAAGCGCCCACCCCAGGTGGCGCGTTCCACCGTCAGGCCGGCTTCGTCCCAGCTCAAGGCGCTGCAGCGGCCCAATGCGCAGGCGTCCAGCTCGACTGCCAGGCGTGCGCCCAGCTCTTCGCCATCGCCTCCCGGCGGCAGCAGCAGCAAACGCTGCACGCCCGCCTCCGCTGCCAGTTGGCGCACAGCAGCAGCCGCCACCAGGGCAAGCGCCGGTAGATCGTCCGCATCGGTCAGGCCGGCATGCAGGGCCAGGCTAACCGTGCTGGCCCCTGCGGCACTGACGCGCTCAACTGCGGCAGCGGCCTCGGCCGTCCCCAATAACAAGACGTGATAATCCAGACCTGCATTGCGTGCCAATGCCTGCGCGGCCCCCAGGGCCACGTCGAGTGCGCCCTCCCCCCAAGCAAGCGGGATCAGGCCGAAAATCTGGCGTTTGTCGCTCATGGAGCAACCTCCTGATTGGTCTGCCCGCACAGCAATGCAGCAAGCGCGCGGGCCTGGGCCGATACATCACCGCCCAGCATCCGGCACGCGCCGCCACGCTGTACTTCACGCGCAGCAGCCAGTTCGCAAAGGTGCAAAATGTCAGGTTGGGCTGAGATCGCTACAACCGTGTCGAAGCTCATCTTCTTGGCCAACATCACGTTCTTCATCAGCGGGTGGCGCAGCTTGTTGCGCTTGTCGTTGGTCACCGTCGCCAGCAACGGGCCGGCGACGCGGTGCCACTGCTGACGTATACCGCGCTCGCGCAGCAGGCGCACGGACTCGCCCTGCCACTCGGCGAACTGCGCCAGGGAGAACAGCGGCAGTCCCAGGCGCGCGGCCAGCAACACCGGCAGGCTGCCTTCGTCGAGATCGCCGAACTCTCGGCCGATCAGCAGCAGATCGACCGGCAACGCCTCGTCCTCGATCAGCCCGGCAATCTGCGCCGCACTCAGGCGCGCATCCCAGGGGCAGCATGGCTGCAGATCGAGCAGGCGTACACGCTCCGGCTTGAACGCCGCCACACTGCGCAACAGGTTGTCATTGTTGCTGCCACCCAGCACCAGCACCTCGATCCGGCACTCCGCGCGCGCATCGCGCAGCTTCAGGGCCAGCTCCAGCGCGCCCTCGTCAAAGGGGCTGAACAGCCGGCGCGATTGCCCGGCCTCGACGATCAGGCCGTCGTCGCCGATGCGGATGTCGTGCAGCGGGTAGCGGTTATCGGCCACCCCTGCGAGCACTAGTAGAATGTTCATCCGTTGCTCCTCCGGGCTTAGCCTTTAACTGCGCTGGCCGCGGCCAGACGGCCGAAGATCGCGGCCTTGCCCAACGCCGATCCGGTCATGTAGGCCGCACCATGCAGGCCACCGACCATTTCGCCGGCCGCCAGCAGGCCGTCGATGGGCTCGCCGAAGACGTCGTACACGCGCATCTGCGCGTCGATCTTCACCCCGCAATAGGTGCCGAATACCGCCGCGGTGGACGGGTAGGCGTAGAACGGCGGCTGGCTGATGGTGCGCAACGGGCCGTGCAGGTGGACCAGGTGGCGACGGCCAAAGGCCGGCGTCTCGCCCTGGCTGACCGCCTGGTTATACGCGGCGACCTCGGCGAGGAATTGCGCCTCCGGCAGTTCCAGCAGTTTGGCCAGTTGCTCCAGGCTGTCCGCCTCGACGAACAGGCCCTCCTCCAGGCGCCGCTCGAAATCGAGAATGCGCACGCGGTTATCGCCGCTGCGCATGATCTCGCGGTCGAGGATCTGGTAGGTCACGCCGTAGGACTGCTGCATGCAGGCATCGCCGAGCAGCTTGTAGGACAGCGATTCGTCGACGTAGCGACGTCCTTCCTGGTTCACCGCGATCGCGCCCTTGTACACGGCCAGGCAGGCGTGGTGGTTGTTCTCGTCCATCGGGTGCTTACCGTAGGTGCCCTTGATATGCACCATGTCGCGCACGTCGGCCCCCACGGCCCAGGCCATGCGCAGGCCGTCGCCCTCATTGCCTTCACCGCCGATGAAAACTGCGTGGTCATACAGTGGGGCGAAGCGGTGAATCATCTGGCGGTCATGCACGAAGCCGCCGCACGCGAGGATCACCCCGCGTTCGGCATGCACCTCCAGCGCCTGCCCGGTCTGTTCGGCGCTGACCCCGACCACCCGCCCTGCCGCATCGCGCAGCAGGCGACGGGCGCGGGTGTTGTGCAGCACCTCGACCTTGCCGGTGTTCAGCGCAGCCTGTTGCAACTGGCGCACCATGTCAGCCGGGTCGACGTTGTGCACCCGCGGCACCGATTGCCCGGAGGCGGCCTCGATCACCGGCTGGAAGCTCACGCCGTGGGCCTTGAGCCATTCATAGGTCGCCAACTGGTTATCGGTGTAGGCGCGTACGATGGCTTCGTCGCACTCGCCCTTGCCCACCTCGACCAGGTCGCGAAACAGCAGCTCGGCAGAATCCTCAATGCCGCGTTCGCACTGCAGGTCGGTGCCGGCAAACGCCAAGCAGCCGCCGCTCATCGCCGAGGAACCGCCGGTTGCGGCGGTTTTTTCCAGCAACAACACGTTCACTCCAGCCTCGGCGGCGCTGAGCGCCGCTGCGAATCCGGCCAGGCCGCCACCGATCACCAACAGTTGGGCTTGCAGGGTATTGCTCATGTTCTGTACTCCTCAGCTTGGCTCGAGAAATCGCTCGGCCAAACCATAGAATTGGAAAATCTCGCGCACTCGCGCCGGATCCGGGCGGGCCGAGAAGTAACCGTTGTTGCAGGTGCGGGTGCCATTGGCGCGTTGCAGATCGACCATCGCCTCGGCCTGCTTGATCCAGGCACCGAGGGAGTCGAGCACCGGCACGCCGTCCACCGCGCTGATACCGTGGCTGGCCAGCAGCACATTGAGCGGTGCCTCGCCGGGGATGATCACTTCGGCCCCATCGGCAATCAGCGCGCGGGCGGCCGTGCGAAAGCGCTCGATCAGCGCGGTCGGGTCGGAAAAGGCGGCCAGCACATCGGCGAAGCGGAAGCCGACGTGGCGTACCCCGGCCAGGCGCTGGCCCAGGCCGTGACGCACGGCGTTGTCACGAACCAGTTCGGCCAGTTCGTCGATGAACACCAGCACGCCGAACGTGCGCCCGAGCATGCAGGCGGTGAGCACCGCCGACTCGCCATAGCCGACCACGGGGATGTTCAGTAGGCTGCGGATATCGCGCAGCGCCGGCTCCGGCAGGGTGCTGATGGCGTAGGCGTCATAGCCCTGGCTTTCGGCGTTGATGCCGTTGGCCATGAACTGCAGGCCGTGCAGGTACTGGATGGCCGCGTGCTTGATGTCATCGCCCGGATAATTGCTGCGGTAGGTGCCCGGCTGCATGCCGTGCATATCGATCAGCGTGTCCGGCCGCGCGACTTTCTTGAAGTGCGCACGCAGGGCGGCATCGTAAGCACCCAGGTCGCTGAGAACGGTGAAGCTTTGATGCCAGATGCGAATGCTCATGCTCGATCCTTGTCAGGTGGCGCGGCCGTCAATAACGGCCAGTCAGGGAAGTGGTAGGGGCCACGCCGGGCATCGGCTGCGCGGCGGCCTGGGCACCGGCAATACGCCCGAGCACCGAACCGGAGGTAAGCCCGGCCCCGCCGGCGTACTTGACGTAGTAGAGGTTGCCGACCAGTTCGCCAGCGGCGTACAGCCCCTCGATGGGCCGGCCGTCCTCGTCGATCACCCGCGCCTGGCTGTCCACCTGCAGGCCACCGAAGGTGAAGGTGATGCCGCAGGTCACCGCGTAGGCGACGAAGGGCGGCTTGTTCAGCGGATTGGCCCAGTTCGACTTGGGGATGCTCAACCCGCGGGTCGAGCGCCCGTCGCGCACCGCCGGGTTGAACGGCACCTCTTCGCGCACCGCCTGGTTGAACTGCTCCAGGGTGTTCAGCAGGGCGTTGGCGTTGATCCCTTCGAGCTTGCCGGCCAGCGCTTCGAGGCTGTCGGCGACGATGCGGGTAGCCTGGCGCACACGGTATTCGTCGGGCAGCAGGTGCTCGCTGTGCTGGTCGAAGATCTGCCAGGCTACGCCGCCCGGCTGACGCAGGACTTTCTCACCCATGCCGGAGTAGGTGTAATTGCGAAAATCCAGGCCTTCGTCGACGAAGCGCTGTCCGTCGGCATTCACCACGACGCCGAGGTGGAAGTAGTTCTTCTGCATGTTGAGCAGATTGAGGTCGCCCATCGCCGGGGCATTCAGGTCGTAGAACACTGCATGGCAGCCGGACCAGTTGCCATGGGCGGCCGCTCCCGCCTCCAGAGCCATCTCGATGCCGTCGCCGGTGTTGAAGCGCGAGCCGCGCACTTTGGCCAGGTCCCAGCCGGGGCCGAGGAACTGGGTACGCCAGCGCAGGTTGGCGTGGAAGCCGCCGGTGGCGATGATCACCGCTGGCGCGCTGAAAACCTCGCCGTTCTCCGCATACACCCGCCACAGCCCATCCGGGCCGCGACTCAACTGACGACCACGGGTGGCATAGAAAATCTCCACGCCGTCCTGCCGCGCGCGACGGGTAAGCGCATCCACCAGGCCCAGGCCACCGCCGGAAACCTCGATGGTCAGGCCACCCCAGAACTTGAACGTGCCATCGATCTTGAACGCCTGCCGTCCATAGATAGGCATGAAACGCACGCCCTTGCCTGTCATCCAGTGCAGGGTATCCAGGCTCCCGCTGACCACGGTGTCGAGCACTTCCGGGTCGGCGCGGTACTGGCTTTGCGAAGCCAGCTCGGCGAAAAACTCCTCACCACTGTAGCTGCCGAAATCACTGCTCTCGATCTCACTGTTGAGCAAATCAGGCATCAACCGGCGCAAGTCATCAGTGCCTTGATAGGCCACCCGGAAAGCCCCGCCGGTATGCGCCGAATTGCCGCCTTTAAGTTCTTCCGGTGCGCGCTCCAAGAGAGCCACCCGCGCGCCGTGCTCTTGGGCAGACAGTGCTGCGCATAGTCCGGCATTACCACCACCGAGTACGATGACATCAAAATCCTGCATGAGCCGCCTCCTTAGAATCCGTTATGCCTACTTCAGAGCAGGTATCTTGTTCAGGATTATCTACAAGGGAGAGGAGGAACTTACAGGCAGCCAGGCCGAAGAGGCTGTTCATTAAAGTTGCAAGATGAGCCGTTACTTCGCGCGCCTTCAATCACTCAGGTACGGAATTTCTGCACTATTTGCTGCAACTGATTACCTAATCTAGTCAGCTCGGCACTCGATTCGGCCACATGGCCATTGTAGGTCGTGCCCTCTTCAGCGATGTTGCGCACTTGGTCAACATTACGATTGATCTCTCCGGCCACTAAACTCTGCTGTTCAGCGGCTGAGGCGATCTGTCGATTGAGCTGCTCAATACTGCCTACCGCACTCGTGATCAGCGTCAATGCCTCTAGGGCCTGTTCGCTATAGGCCACGGCCTCCTGGCTGAGCCGGGCGCTGCCCGCCATCTGTTCCACGGCAAGCAAAGACAAGCCCTGCAACTGATCGATTAATACTTCGATCTCCCGTGTTGAGTCCTGAGTACGCTGGGCAAGCGCGCGCACCTCATCTGCAACAACGGCGAAGCCGCGGCCCTGCTCACCAGCACGTGCAGCCTCGATCGCGGCATTCAGTGCCAGCAAATTGGTTTGTTCAGCCACAGCCTTGATTACGTCGAGTACACCGCCGATACGCTCACTGCCCTGATGCAACTTACCAATGGTTTTCATTGAGTCTTCAATATCCGCAGCCAGGCGACATATTTGAGCCCCCCCTTGACGAACCACATGTTCACCTGCGCTGGCCTGCTTGTTAGCTCGCTGGGCAGCTAGCGAGGCCTGCTCGGCATGGAGGGATACCGCCTCAGCAGAACTGGCCATTTGCTGGGTCGCAATGGCTGCCTGCGCAGTCTCATGCTGCTGAATTTTTGAACCCACGCTGCTCTGTTGGCTCGAGTCCTGTAACTGCTCGGCAGCCAGACGCAACTGAGTTATGCCCTGGACGATGCGCAGAACCACTCCCCGCAGGCTGCTAGACATCCCGCCCATAGCTTGATGCAACCGGCCCAGTTCGTCGTTGCGATTGTCGGCGGTATAACAACTGAGGTCGCCGTCTGCAATATCGTGTGCCAACCTCAATGCCCGCTGCAGCGGCGGCAAAATGAGCTGGCGAATTACCAGGCAAGCGCATACTGCCAGCCCCAAGATGACCAATGCACTGACCGTCAGTAAACGCCTGATGGCACCTGCTTGTTCTTCCAGACGCAGCTGATGCTTGGCCAGAGCCAGGTCGGCTCGTTGCAGCACGATGGTGGCAAGCCGCTGCATTTCCAATGCCCGTTGTTCGGTCGCCAACCTGTTGCGGCGATAGTGTTCAAATGACTTGCGGTAATCGATTAGGGCTTGCTGCGCAGTGCTCAGTCCCTCCCGATGCTCTTCACCAATACTGGATAGCAACAACGAGACATTGGCCTCGGCGCCTTGGACCAAATCGTCCCACACAGCGAAATATTTTTCGTCGCCTTCACGGATATAAGTGAATTCCTGTACGCGCGCCGCCAGCAGTCGGCGAATCAGGACAGAAGCGCTTTCAGCGAAGGTCAGGGTATCCGCATCGATATAACCCTGACCGCTAATCGCCACACGCAGGGTGTCGTACATGTCTATTTCCACAAACTCAAACTGTATACGCGCCTGATCCGCCTGCTCCTCCATGTCGGCAAGAGCCTGCTGGGCGGCCTGGGTTTGCTCTAAGAATTTCTGGAACTGATTCAGATAGTCTCTGCTGCTGCCGTCGATTTTCTCCAAAGGCGCTAATAACTGACTATCCACTGTAAGTTTTAGTTCGCCTACCCGCTGGGACAGCAGGGCTATGGCTTGGCGCACGTGCAGCACAGACTCGTTGGAGCGTGTGAGCGCATAATCCTTTTCCGCACTATGGGCTCTGAGCAGAAGTAGATTAAGGTCAACCATCGCCTGTCCCTGGCGATGCCCTACCAGCAGAGTATCCGCCGCGTGAAAAGCCAAACTGATAGCTGCCATCGACAGCGAGGACACAAGACCGAAAGACAGCAGCAGTTTGTGCCCGACTGACATATCGGCCAGCCAGGTGCGTAGGTATTGCAACATGTTCAAAGTCCATCTGGTTACTTGGAGGCTGCCGCTGAATCGACGGGTGTCACTACGCCGCATGAAGCAAATTAGAGAGAAGACGAATGGCCTACTGAACCAGCACAACACCGACAAAGAAAACGGACTTATCCAGCCAACTGTGACCAGACTCACTCAGCACCCGCAATTTTCGATATCGGCTAATTAGATCGCGCAGACCCTCCGCTAAACGCCACTATCTAGTTACTGCCTCATCCGCCCGCCCTCTTCGATTTTCTTATCGAGCGTTTGGAGAAACTGCACCGCAGCCAACAGGGACATCACCCCGACGGCAATCATGTAGGTGGTCATAACCTGGCCTTATTGTTTTTGTAGTTTTGTTCGAGAGTCGTAAACCATCGCAGTTTTATGGCGTATTTAGTGGTGCAACACTCCCATCATAGTTAAGACCACCCCTTTTATATTTTGCTTTACTTGAATGGGGCATTCGCCTTAACCACTCGCGACTGAGCGAGAGTAACCGTGGTGTTGGTGATATATCTGTAGACACCCTGAATACCTCTCTCAAGACCAGTGAATCCGATGGCGTTTATAGCGACCAAGCCATGCCATAGGTACACGTATGCCTCTTCTGTTTACTTTCAGATCGGCGCGGCCGGCGGGAGCCTTATCAGTAGAGCCCGGTTGGTACGAGTACTTGCCCCACTGTTCGCCCTACTAGTCAGCTAGTTGTGCTTTGCTGCCCAGGCAGCACAACCCCCACCATCTTTCGTCGGCAGCCCGGCCTGCGCGGGCTGCCACAGCGGAGCGTCGATGCATGGCGGGGCTCGCAGCACGCCCAGTCCATGCAGCACGCGACGGACGAGACCGTGCTCGGCTATTTCGGCGATGCGACCTTTTACTATGCAGGAATCGAGTCACGCTTCTACCGACGCGATAACCGCTTCTACGTGCGCACCGATGGTGCGGACGGCCAAATGGCCGAGTTCGAGGTACGCTACACCTTCGGTGTAAATCCGCTGCAGCAATATCTTGTGGAATTCCCCGATGGCCGCCTGCAAGCACTGTCAATCGCCTGGGACAGCCGCCCGGTAAAGCTGGGCGGACAGCGTTGGTTTCACCTCTACCCAAACGATCAGGTCAACCACTACGACTCGCTGCACTGGACCGGCGCCGCGCAGAACTGGAACTCAATGTGCGCCGACTGCCACTCCACCGACGTGCACTTAAGTTACGACGCTGAGCAGAACCGTTTCGTCAGACGCTGGACGGAAATCAGCGTCGGCTGCGAATCTTGCCATGGCCCAGCATCGAACCATGTGAGCTGGGCTCGAGAGGGCATCGACGTGCCATATAAAGGACTGACTCTATTGCTCGACGAACGACGCGGCAGCAGCTGGCAGAAGAGCTTGCGTAGCATCGCCGCGCGACGCAGCAAGCCGCTGGACACTCACCGAGAGCATGAGGTCTGCGCCCAGTGCCATTCGCGGCGGGCGCAGATTGCTGAGGGTTACCACGCCGGCCTGCCACTACTGGATCACTACCTCCCGGTCTTACTCGAACATGGTCTCTACCATGCCGACGGCCAACAGCGCGATGAGACGTTCATTTCCGCGCTCTTCGCTCAGAGCCGGATGTTCGCCGCTGGTGTGACCTTCAGCGACCCCATAGTCAGTAGTTGCGACTGGAATACCCCTGGGCGCGCCTATCGGCTCCAGGCTCCTACAATATCCGCCTGATCGTCGAGAACACCAACGTGCCGGTGTCGGCACCGCCTCGGATGCGGCCATCGCCAGCGAGCCGATCCGCATGAGCACCGAGATGAGCCTGCATGTGCTCGCCTACAATGTGAAACAGCGTGGAAAACTTTCCAGATTCCCGGGGTAAACAGCGTCCAATAGTTTCCACCCCGGTGTGTGCAACCATCCGGTCTTTTGGCCGGAGAATCTGGGGTGTTATCGATGGACATCATTGCCGAAATCCGA
>Ga0209343_10002002_pt1 | contig 26910 bp, 30 predicted proteins | sample RifCSPlowO2_02_FD_184026 | JGI IMG/M metagenome (GOLD analysis project Ga0209343, IMG submission 184026) | Groundwater microbial communities from Rifle, Colorado - Rifle CSP2_plank lowO2_0.2 (SPAdes) (version 2) | ecosystem: Environmental > Aquatic > Deep subsurface > Groundwater | place... | reverse complement strand
CTTCCACGCTCTTGCCCTGACATTCCAAGGCTCTCCGCCTCAGCCCCGCTTTGCTTAACAAAACATCTGGGCGGCTGGTGGATACCTGAGTAGTTACAATTCCGCAACCGTTCAAGGCGAGGGGGTGTTGAATATCGAGTATGTGCCCGGTTATGAAAAAACGCTTGGAGCCGGGTATTACCAATTCAACGATGATGGGTTCGGGTTTTATGGAAACGCCCAAACGACTCTGAAGAAGCGGCAGCCGATGTATCAAAACCTGACCGTTTCAAGTTTTGGCGACCCTGTTACCGAGAGATATAAAGACTTGAACGTGGGGGATATTGGCATAACAAAAAAAATCAACCCTAGCGTCGGTGTCTATGCGGGGCTGGGATATGCAACCGTGACGGGCGAGGCGCAAAAACGGGATCCGCTCCAAGTCTTCGGCACCAATGGGGTTTATTACGTAAAAGACCCCCAAAACGACAAATCCGGTGCAAATTTCAACGCTGGAATCATCATGCTCTCACAACATCTCTCATTCAATATTGGCTATCATTCGATCGCCAAATCCGCATATTTCGGGATTGGTGTACGACTCTAAATTCCCCTCTTGCTGTAAAATCGCAACATCTCCAACCCCCCGCTGAAAAAGCGGAATTTTCAATTAAACCAGCACAATGAAAATCAACAATACTCCTTTTCGTACTATCTGGCCCACCGCCGACAATACTGCTGTAGAAATTATCGATCAGACCAAGCTTCCGCATGTCTTTGCCACGCTGCGCCTGAACACCATGCGTGACGCCGAACGCGCGATACGCGATATGGAGGTGCGTGGCGCACCGTTGATCGGTGTGACGGCGGCTTATGGTGTCGCGCTGGCGATGCGCGCCGACGCCTCGGATGCAGCGCTGTCAGAGGCGTGCAGCGTATTGCTCGCCGCGCGCCCGACGGCGGTGAACCTGCGCTGGGGCGTGGAGAAGATGCGTGCGCTGCTTGCTCCTCTGCCTGCAAGCGAACGCGCCGCTGCGGCATGGGCCGAGGCGGCGCGCATCGCCAACGAGGACGTGGCGATCAATGCGTCCATCGGTCGGCATGGTTACGAGATCATCGATGATATCCATCAGCGGAAGAATGCCACGGTCAACATCCTCACGCACTGCAACGCAGGCTGGTTGGCCACGGTCGATTGGGGCACGGCGCTGGCGCCCATCTATACCGCATTCGATGCGGGCATCCCGCTGCATGTGTGGGTAGACGAGACCCGTCCGCGTAATCAGGGTGCCAGCCTCACCGCTTGGGAACTTGGCCAGCACGGCGTGCCGCATACCGTGATCGTGGACAACGCGGGCGGGCATCTGATGCAGCATGGCATGGTGGATATGGCGATCGTCGGCTGCGACCGCGTCACGGCGCGCGGCGATGCATGCAACAAGATCGGCACTTACCTCAAAGCATTGGCGGCGCGCGACAACGGTGTACCGTTCTATGTGGCGCTGCCCACGCCGACGATAGACTGGACGATACAGGATGGCGTGAGGGAAATCCCCATCGAGGAACGCGCTCAGGAAGAGGTGACGCACATCGCCGGGCTGACCGAGGACGGGCAGGTGCGCAGCGTGCAGGTTACACCGAAAGGTTCGCGCGCCGCCAATTACGGTTTCGACGTGACCCCGGCGCGGCTGGTGACCGGACTCATCACCGAGCGCGGTGTGGTGGCAGCAAATGCGGAAGCGATGCGGGTGTTGCAATAGGTTGTGCGCTAGCACAATGGAAAAGCAGCGTCCACGAAAGACACGAAAGGCACGAAATAAAAAATTGTGTTGAGTGGCTTTTTCGTGCTTTTCGTGTCTTTCGTGGACAGGTATAAAACGGAATTTTTCAACTACAAAAGAGCTTTAGGAGTAAAACCATGAAGAAAATATTCGACTATCAGATGGAATGGAGCGGGCTGCAAAACAGGATGGCCTATATGTTCAATCCCCAATCTGGGCGCACCGTCCTGCTGGCGGTCGACCACGGCTATTTCCAGGGCGCGCCGAGCGGGCTGGAAAATCTGAGAAAGACCATAGCCCCGCTGTTGCCCTACTGCGATGCGATCAGCCCGGCCATTGGCGGGCTCAAGACAAGCATGGATCCGCGCACGAGAACGCCGATCATCCTGCGCGCGACAGGCGGCAACAGCATGCGGCGTTCCGATGAACTGGACGACGAGATCGTTACTTTGTCGGTGGAGGAGATGGTGCGCTGCAATGCCATCGGCTTTACCGTTTCCTGCTACGTCGGTCTCCCCAACCAGCGCCAGACCATAGAGAACCTGACCACCCTTGCAGACGAAGCGCACCGCTACGGCCTGATCGCCATCGGTATCACCGCCGTCGGTGCGGATCCCGTATTGACCAAGTTCGTAAAAGGGGAAAGGGAGGACGGCGGAGAGCTGACTTCCGAAGACAAAAAAGATGCAGTCCGTTATCTCAAACACGCCTGCCGGGTGCTTTCCGAAAACGGCGCCGATATCGTGAAGACCTATTACTGCGACGGATTTGAAGAGGTAGTTGATGCCTGCCTTTCGCCGATCGTGATCGCGGGCGGAACGAAGAGGCCGACGAAGGAGGCGCTCGATTTTACCCACAAGGCGGTCAGCGCGGGCGCGGTGGGCGTCGATATGGGAAGGAATATCTTCCAGAACGAGCATCCCGTCGCGATGATTCAAGCGGTCAGGGCCGTGGTGCATGACGGCAAGAGCGTAATTGAAGCGTATGAGATTTACGAAGAAATACGTAACAGTGGCAAATAAGCTCGTCAGTTTTTTATTCGGGAAAACAGTATGAAAGTCGGAATGTATTACAACAACCGCGATGTCCGGGTCGAAGAAATGCCCGTTCCGGAGGTGGGCGAAAAAGACATCCTGATCAGGGTCAGGGCGAGCGGCATCTGCGGCAGCGACGTGATGGAGTGGTACCGCATCAAACGCGCGCCTCTCGTGCTGGGCCACGAAGTGACGGGAGACGTGGTCAAGGTGGGGAGCGGCGTGACGAAATTCGCCCCCGGCGACCGGGTCTTCACCATCCACCATGTTCCCTGCGACGCGTGCGAGGAATGCCTCAAGGGGCACCACACCGCCTGCCGCGATCTTCAGGGAATCAATTATTTCGCGCCGGGCGGTTTTTCGGAGTTTCTGAGGGTGTCGGGCAAGAGCGTCGATACCGGCACCCTGAAGCTTCCCCCCGAAGTTTCCTATGAAGAGGGTACCTTTATCGAACCGCTCGGGACGGTGTTGAGGGGGCTGCGGACAGCGGATGTCAAACCGGGGGAGAGCGTGCTGATCCTTGGCAGTGGCCTCTCCGGCCTGCTCTACGTCAAGGCGGCGCGGGCGCTGGGCGCCGGGAACATCATTGCCGCCGATATCCAAGACAACCGCCTCGAGGCGGCGGCACGGTTCGGGGCCACGCATACGGTGAACGCCTCGGAAGACGTGCCTGCCGCTATCAAGAAACTCAACGGAGGCCGCCTTGCCGACAAGGTGATCATCTGCACCGGCGCGCTGCCGGCCATTTCGCAGGCGCTTGATTCCGTCGAGCGGGGGGGGACCGTGCTCTTTTTTGCCGTACCGAAACCGGGCGAGACGGTTCCCGTCGATTTCAATCCCTATTGGCGGAACGATATCTCATTCAAGACCAGCTACGGCTCTGCGCCCCTCGATCATTATCAGGCGCTCGAACTGATCCGAAGAGGAAATATCGACGTAAAGGAAATGATCACGACCCATCTAGCCTTGAACGACATCGCCAAGGGTTTCGCCATGGCCGCCGAAGGCAGGGATTGCCTCAAGGTGATTATTGAACCGTAAAAGGGCAAAAAGCTTTCCATCCCCGCAAGGGCGCGATTTACCGCGCCCTTTTTTATACACGAATGTTCTTTGTAATACCCTGAAGAAAATTATTCCTTGATCGCTTCAACCGGGATGTTCAGAGTCACCTCGTCGCCGACATACGGGACATGCTTGCTGACATTGAATTCGGAGCGTTTTATTTTTGCGGTGGCATTTGCTCCGCAGGCATCTTTCTTGAGCATCGGGTGAGGCATGCAATGGAACGATGTCACTGCCAGCGCAGCGGGTTTGGTCACGCCCTTGATAGTCAGTTCGCCCTCTACGCCGATTAATTTGTCGCCGACGAATTTCAGTTTATTGGACTTGAAAGTGATGGTGGGATATTTCGCGGTATCGAACAACTCTTCGCCCTGGATATGTTCATTGAAAAGCGGGAAGCCGGTATTCACGGATTTGGCGTCGATCACCACGTCGACTGAACCTGTCTTCGCGGCGCGATCCACGGTGATGGTACCGCTGGTTTTATCGAAGCGGCTGACCTGCGTGGAGTAACCAAAATGGCTGTACTCAAAACGTGGATAGGTGTGGGAATTCTGGATGACATATGTTTCCGGTGCGGCGAAAGCGATGCTTGATACCGCTACAGCAACAGCGATTGCAACGAATTTTCTCATGATGTTTCTCCTTGGTGGTTGATGGGGGTGAAGCTATTTTTTGATGGGTGATACTGCATTAGTTACGATGTGGAACACGATCCGCACTTCGTTGGCCACTGTGCCGACATCCGCCCATAGGCCTTCACCGATGGCGTAGTCCAGCCGTTTCAATACAAATGCCCCGTCAAATACGCCAACCGAGCCTTCCTGCCTGAAAGTGAACGGGGCGGAAACATCCAGCGACCGGCCTTTGATGGTGAGCTTGCCGAGCACCTCATAGCGATTTCCGCCCAAGGCCTTGACGCCGGTAGACACAAATTGGGCAACAGGGTAGATCTTGGTGTTGAACCAGAGTTTGCCGACCACTTCATCATTACCTTCGCTGGAGCCGGTATCGATACTGGCAATGTCGGCTTCCAGCCTGGCCTGCGCGGCGTTGATCCTCGCAGGGTCGAAAGCAAGCTGCGCCCCAAATTTGCGGAATTTCCCTTCCAGCGGCACGCCCATTTGCTTGTACGCAAAGGTCAGCGTGCTCTTGTCGGCCTGCACCTGGTTGAACTCGGCTGCATATGCGCCGCCCATTGCACCCAATAGCGTGAGCAAGAGTTGTAATTTTTTCATGATTCAACTCTCTTACCTGACGGTAACATGCGCCGCAAGGTATCGTCATGCTCGATAAAGTGATGTTTGAGGGCTGCGGCGATATGCATACCGACCAGCGCCAGCAGCCCGAAGTTCAGCATCTCGTGAACTTCCGCCAGCAAATCACCCAGCACTTTGTCCTTGCCCACAAGGTCGGGCAACTGCACCAGCCCCAGATAGACCACTGGGAAGCCCTTGGCTGAACTCATCAACCAGCCTGTGAGCGGAATTGTCAGCAGCAACACATAAAGCAGGAAATGCAGTCCATGTGCGGCGCGCTGCTGCCACAGCGGGATGGTTTCCGGCAGCGGCGGCGGAACGTGTGTCGCCCGCCATGCCAGGCGCGCCACGGTCAGCAGGAAAATCGTCACCCCAAGCCACTTGTGATAGCTGACCAACTGCAGTTTGAGCGGCGAAAGCGCCAGCTCATGCATATAAACACCAAGCGGGAAAGTAGTAAAAATGAACAATGCCGTCAGCCAGTGCAACGCCATCGCCGTTGTGGTGTAACGAGTCGAGGGGTTCATGTAAGCCTCCGTCTTGCCATCATGTGCGGCAGTTGAGTTGCTTGACTATTTTGTCCTCATTCTTGCGCTCTGGGCAATCGGTAAACACCGGATCGCTTCTGGCTTGAGACTGCTGCTTTCCAGCAAAACGACATACTTATTTTGAGGCCGTTTTTCCCGCAGGCTTTATGGGAGCATGAGTCAGCCTTATATTGAGCGCCTCGCTCTTTTCCGCCACATAATCGCTACCTTGATCGAAACGCCACACCCAAGCTCCTGCACGGCGTGTCTTGAATGTTGTATCCGTCCAGTATTTTCCAGGCAGCGATTCCGGGAAATACGCTTTTGGAAGAGTGGGGCCTGGAACGGGGATACTGGTATCAACTATGGTGTTTAACTCAAAACGGCTCGGCAGATACCAATCGGTAAAACCGCAAAGTTTTTTTGCATTAACGGCCTTGATATAAGAATCGGTATCGCAATTGCTGTCGGCACATACCCCGCCATTTGCCTTGCCCGCGTAACCACCATTGGTGATTGGGTCCGGATCATGCCAACTATAGGTGTTGTTGATGTTACGCAAGCCCGGTTCCTGAGCCTTCACTTCCCATATCAGGCCTGATTGGTTGTCCTTCACACATATCCATGGTTGCTTCGCATAGTCCTTGCCGTCGTTCACACTGCCATCCTGGTTGAGGCGTGTCATATCGAATACAAATGGCTTGGGAGTGATGGCTTCGCCGCAACCCGCGGTTACCAACACACTCAGCAGCAAAACCATGTTGCCGCAAGATGCTATGGGGTTCTTTGACGCCGTATTTTTATCGATCAATTTTTTCATTTAATTTGGATGGAAGTAAATATAGAAATGCTTGTTCAGCAGAGTGTCGGCATTATCGTGGAATTACGTGTGTTGCTCAAGCATTCCGGCCTTGTCCGGGCGTTCCGGCATCACTGGTGGCGGCTTGGCTGCTCAAGCTAGATCGAAACGATTCCAATTCCAGTACCAGCTCACCGAAATCTGCGGAAGACGCCCAGAATAGCCTGATTCGCTCATGTTTGGCGCGACCGCGCAAACGCGGCTCGCGCTCACTGTTCAATCGCTGCTCCGTCCATAATCCGCCCGTCCGGTGATAGCAGTCGTTTTCGCGACAACCGGTTATAAACACACCGTCAACCCGGCGCTCATGCAGCGCATACTCAATGAAGGATGGTGGCAGCATGGCAGTGCATGGCAGGCTCATTGCAGCCACGCCCTTGCTGCGTAATTCTTCGATATTTGCGGCGTTATCGCAACCAAAAACCATGACCCGCGCATCACCTTCAAGCTTTGCCAGATCGCTCACCATTGCGGCACGAAGCCCGGATATCGGCAAGGATGGCATTTCTATTCCGCTTACATAGTCTGCTTCACTCCTGAAAGGGGTCGATGACGGACATGATCCTGCGCAAATGCCGCAACTGACACAACGTTCCGGCACGACCACCGCTTCTTCCGAAAAGTGCATGCCGTCGCTGCGCGGTTTCATCACTACCGCCTCATAGGGGCAATCGGCGACACAAAGCCTGCATCCGCTGCAATGCTTCAGGTGTACTTCGGCAACCGGTATTTGCCTGAATCTGGTTGGTAGCCACGGTAACACGCAGAGCAGCAGGGTGATTCCGGTTACCAGCGCCCATACTTGCCCAGCCGACCAGACATCCAGCAACGGATAAATAAACAAGTAAAACCAGTCGATCCCGATATTGCGCGGCTCGATCCCCATGTCCGCCGGCCCTTGGCTCAGCGCTGGTTTGACCAACGCCAGAACCAGCATCGCCAACAGCATCCCGAGCACAAGCCCACGCCTCGGATTAACCACCGGGTAGCTTATGCGCAGGATGTGTATCCAGAGAAGAAACAGCACAAACAGCGGAAAAGTCGCATGAGAAAACGATATCAGCGAAAAAAACCGGTCATTGAGCACTTCCTGCGAAACAAAACTTTGCGACAATGGGCTGCCGAATATCGGCAGCCAATCGAACCATTCCATGGTGGCCACGGTGGCATATTGGGCCACTTTATCCCAGGACATGAAATAACCATTGATGCCTGTGGCATATATCAGCCATATCAGCAGCACGCCGGTAATCCAGGCAAACCAGCGCGCCCCGCGATAACGCCCCAGAATATATTCACGCAGCAAATGCAGCACCATCACCACAACCAGCGCATCGGAAGCATAGCGGTGCAAGCTGCGCATGATGCCGCCAAGATACCATTGCTCTTTGGTAATATATTCAACAGACGGATAGGATACCTCTATGCCGGTTTTATAGAATGCATAAAGATATGCGCCGCTAACGGCGATCACCCAGAAAAAAAAGAACCCCAGTGCACCGAGATAGTAAAACGGGTTGAGGTCATTACCGAAGATTTTATTCAGGATGCCTTCAAACCTGAGCAACATCTTATGCGCAACAGACTCGGTGTGGTTGGAGGTGGTCAAAAAAGTCCTTACATCAATACCGTCAGTAGTACATCTGAAAATAACCGGTCAAATTTATCTGCTCTAAGCGCGACGGGATATTATAATGAGCAGGTTGCAAAATATTAAATTGGGGAAAGAACTTGGAAGTTATTATTTACACTCTGGTGGCCGCAGGCCTCTACTTCATGTCCGACTGGATACTTGACCGCATCGAAGTTTCGCGCGGAGAGCGCTTCAAGAATCGCAGCATCATCTTTTTTGTCATCATCCTAGTGCTGGCATTCATCTCGTTCAACTTCCTAAAATTTCTTTTGCTTACTTCGGAGTAGCTTTCAAATAATGGGCTTGCCCGGCCTAGTTATCCTGTGCTGGCCGACGCATGGCCTTGAAAACCACGACCAGGAACATGATGCCGCCGATAACGGCTATCAACCCGCCCAGCCCCATCAACCCCATGCCCGCCTTCTGCGCAAAGCCTTGCAATCCTTGTGCCGCTCCCGCGACCTTGCGCTGAACGCCATATCCACCGGACCACAGCAATCCAAGAATGTGAAGCAGTTGCCCCGCACCGTATATGTAGGACATCAATGTGGCCCACTTCAAATCCGGTGTACGGTAACCGAGACGTGGCAGCAGATGAATGGCCAACCCCATGAAGGCCAGGCTGATTGCGCCTCCGGTTCCATGATAGTGCGCGGTGATGATCGTGTTGCTTTCCCCGATCATCAGGCTAATTCCTCCGCCGATAGCAAATAGTATGATTGACGAGAGCAATGCCGCACGCTGGGGGTTTGTCGCTGCCGTGCCTTTGACCGCGCCGACTCCGTAAAGAATCGCCAACCCGAGCGGCACCGGTGCAAAGGCTCCGCCGATTTTCATCAACTGGGTAAACTGCACCATATAATTACCCAGGTTGTCGCCATAAGCCAGGTAGATGACCGGAACATAGAGCACCGGCAACAACCCCAGCATAAGCAACATCGAAGCTATTCTCGGGGTCAGCGGAATTTTTGCGCCGCAGGCATCGGCCAGCCATAGCCAGCCAGCCAGCATCAACAGCGAATAGGTGAACTGCAATACATGCCCGCCGCCCCAGAACAGCAGGTCATAATATTCCGTGCTTTCAAATGCGCTCCGGGATATAAGTGCATAGGACCAACCGAAGGAAATCAATGCAAACACCGTGGCGATGGATGCCGCATAGAAGCCAATGCGGACCGAGCCTTCCCCTCCCCGCCACAGTTTGGCGTCCGGCGCCGCTATCAGGCTGCGCAGCACCAATAGCGCTATACCTACGCCGAAAACGATCAATCCGGTAAAGAAAAAAGTGCTTTCGATGACCGGCACATAATTGCTCATCAGTGGCTTGCCCGCACCCACAAAGGGTGACAGTACAATTGCGGTAGCTCCCCCGGTAGCCAGTAGCAGAGCAAGCCAGCCGATACCCATGAATCTGGATGACGAATTCAGGCTCCACAACACCCCGGCGAACGCCATGAACCACAACAGCACCGACAAATCCACATGCACCACCAGCGCGCTGTGGAAGAAATCGACCCAAGGGAAAATGTCCTGAACATATGGGGTGCGCGAAAGCACCAGTAAAATGGCAAATATTCCCGCTCCTACCAGAGATGCAATACCGAGCCATAACCAGCCTGAAGCCAGTTTGCAGCTAGCTTCAGACGGCATGGAAAGCGAAAATCCGCTCCCGTGCTTTTCTTCGCCAGCCACCTCTCCGCCTTGTATGGCATCTTCTTGCTGATATTTAGAACTCATTCGTTACCCTCTGGATTCAATTTTGTTTCTGGTTGCGCTGTTATAGTTGAATTTTTATTCCTGAAAATAAAACCGCCTGTAGCAGCTTTGAAATCGATCACTATAATGCGCCCCGGTGCCAAGTCGACCGTCTCCTCCCGCACATAATTGAATTCTTCCCCAGGGCGATCCTTCAAGCGCGCTTTCAGCGTATGTACTCCCGCCTTCACCGGGATGCTCCGGTAAATATTGGCATTGCTGCTATGCGCCAAGCCGGTGGATCTCAACACCTCGTGAAGCAACTGTTTGCCATCCATTTCCAGCTCGACTACCAAATCAGCCCTCTCTCGCGGACATACCGTAGTCCCTCCTTTGCGTTGGTATGCAGGCAATTTAGCCAACTCTTCCGGTGAACGTTCGCGACACTCTCCCACGCGCTGCCCGGCGTGCCTGAGGCTCAATTTGATCAATGTTTCGTCGGGCGGCAGGTGGGTGTATGTAGGGTAGGTCGAAAAATAGCCAATCACTCCCATGAACAGAGCATAAAACAATCCTTGGCTGATGTATTGTAATGGCTTAACCATGCTTCACTCCCTCGGAGGATACTGTCACTTCCGCAATCGGTGCTACAGGGCAAGCAACTGAAAATTTATCGGAAAAATACTGATCTTCCGGCAATCCCTTTGCCATAAATGGCGCACGGCTCGCCTCAATCATCTCGGGAGAACCGCAAGCATATACCTGACAGTTTTCCAGTGTTTGATGATCTTGCAGTATCGCCTCATGAACCAATCCGGTTCTACCCTGCCAGCCATGTTCCGGTTTGGATTCGGACAACACCGGTATAAATTTAAAATTCTCATGTTCACGCTGCCATTTTTCCGGCAAAGCAGCCAGATAGAAATCTTCCGGTATTCTGGCGCCCCAATACAGTGTCATGGGACGCTTCAATCCGATCTTGAAGGCATGCTCCACCATGCCCTTGATAGCGCCGAAACCGCATCCTCCCGACATGAAAATGATGGGTTTGTCGCTTTCTTCGCGCAGAAAGAAAGTACCCAGCGGGCCTTCTGCATGCAATACATCGCCCACTTTCATTTCATTGAAAACGTGGCCTGTAAATTTTCCGCCCTTCACAAGGCGTATGTGTAATTGCAAGCAATCCGCTTCGTGTGGAGCATTAGCAATGGAATAACTGCGCTTTGTACCATCCTCCAGATGCACGGCGATATATTGGCCAGGGATAAAATCCATCCACTCTCCACCTTCTGGACGCAATTCGAGCAGCATCACATCAGGAGCCGCTCGTTCCATTTTTTCCACGCGAAATTTCAGGGTCTTGATCGGGAATCTTCCCATCTCCTCAATCTCATTGCATTCTATTTGCACATCAGACAGCGGTTTGGCACAACAGAACAGGGCCATACCCTCTTCTTTTTCCACATCGGTGAGCACGCCTTTCTGGTAAGTACCATAATCGACCGAGCCTCTCAGCACCTTGCCCTTGCAGGTTCCGCAGGCTCCGTCACGGCAAACATAGGGCATGCTCAAACCATTGCGTAGCGCCGCCTCAAGTATGGTTTCGCCCTCTTTGGCCATAACCACATGCCCTGCTGGAACCGTAGCGATCTCATATTCGCCTTTGCCGCGCCGTATCGCTCCCAGAAACGGCAACAATAAAAATACACTGGTAACGCTACCTACCAATATCCATACTTTTGCCGGACTCCATGAATAAAGTAATGGGTAAGTCCACAAATAAAACCAGTCAAGCTTCAAAACAGATGGCGCGGAATCCAAATCCGCATGCCCTTGGCTTAAGGCCGGCTGGATCAGCGAAAGCACAACCATAGTCAGGATCAACCAGATTGTAATTATTCTTGGTGGAGATGTTTTAGCCTCCGGCACACGTTGTGTATGAATCCAGATAATGGCAAAAGCGCCCAGTGGAATACCAAGGTGGATAAACGAAAGCAAAGAAAAGAAGCGATCATTCACACTGCCCTGCTCCAGGAAGTTACGCACCAAGGGAGCGCTGAAAATCGGCAGTGCATCCAGCCATTCAGCAGTTGCGACGGCAGCAAACTGCGCCAGCTTATCCCAAGGTAGCCAGTAACCATTTATACCCGCTATATAAACCAGCCACAGCACCAGGATTCCGGTGTACCACGAAAACCAACGGAAGCCACGGTAACGGTCAAAGAAAAAGTTGCGCAGCAAGTGCAACACAGCAAACAATAGCATTCCATCAGAAGCGTAACGGTGCATGCTGCGCATTATGCCGCCCAGATACCATTGCTTATGGGTAAGCTGCTCCACCGAATTAAAAGCATCGTCCACGCCGGTATCGTAAAAAGCGTATATGTAAAAACCACTTACTACGATAATCCAGAACATCAAATAGGTAATCCCGCCCAGATAATAAAGCGGGTTCAGCGTAGGGCCGAAAATGCCGTTTAATGCGCTCTCCAGTCGCAAAAAAATGCTCTGGCCGATTCGATGTATAAGTTTAATCACCGTAAATTCCTAGCAGGCTGTCGAAGTTTGAATTTTGTAACGGCACAATATTTTAATAATTTGCGCCACGATTTAATTATTCAGGATCCGGATAATTCCGCTTCGGGCTGCGGCGATACTCGGCCACAAGCCACCAAATAATAAACAGGGAGCAAAGAATGCTCATGCCGATCCCATAAAAGTAGCTGTAATCCGTTTTGTATTTTCCGGCCTTTGAGTCATAAACCGTGCATAACGCCCGCGCTCTGTTTGTCAACTTGGCGAATACCGACTCGGTTGTTTTGATATTGAAAATCATATCCCTCAATGGCTGAAGCAGCGTTTTGCTTGCAAATTCGTCCCCGTAAATATGCTGATAAACCTTACCATCCTTATCGACAAAAGTTGTCTGCGTTATGTGATTAAAACCGCCCTCATCGGATGGAGAATAAGAAAAACCCAAATCCTTGCTGAGTTTTTTTATCGTTTCCGGATCGGCGCTAACGAATTCCCAGTTGGGAAGATCGACATCCATCCGCTTGGCAAAATCTCCCATTGCCTGTGGGGTGTCATTTTCCGTATCAAAGCCGACCGTCAATACGCCAAAGTTGTTAGCTCCCAACGCATCCTGGGAAAGCCTGATCACGCTTAAACTGCGTGTTACAGTTGCACAAACGATCGGGCATTGGGTATAAATTAAACTGATAACCAATGGTTTGCCACGGTAATCCGACAAGCGCACCGTTCGTCCGCTACGATCCAGAAAGGTGTAATCGCCAAGCTGATTACCTACTGCGTTCTGGCTTATGCTCATCGCAGACTTCTCATCAAACACCCGGGGGATAGCCGCTTGCGGTTGCACCTGCAACTTGGCCGCCGAAACAGTAGACCGATATAAGTTCACGCCGCTGATATCACGATCCTGTGCCTGTGAAGGCAGAGTTGCTGTCAAAAAGGCAGCACAGCTTAGCGCTAACAAATGAGGACGCATAATTTATGCTTATACTGTCTCTATAAAGGGGTTATTGAAGAATACTTGACTATTTTAATCTGATATATAAAAAATGCAAGCTAAATTATACTTTACTAATATACTATTTGGCACAACAAATAAAAAACCCGTCTGGGGATCGCTCAGACGGGCTTTTATTCAACCAACAATAATCAGGAGCCGAAATTCACTTCCAGCATCAACGCTATCATTAACACACTAAACTGCACCAGCGATGCAACAAAATTGGCCATGGCTGCTTGTTTCGTTGGGTTATGCACCAGCTGAACACTCTTGGCAATAAAATAAATCCCTCCCAGCAAGGCACCCACAAGATAAATCCAGCCTAAACCATAGAACACCGGCAAGAGAGAAACCAACACCAGAAGGATGGTGTGCCCCAAAATAATGCGTGCCGCTTTCTTGTCACCTTTCACCACCGGCAGCATCGGAACGCCCGCTGCCGCATATTGATCGCGAATGACAATTGCCAAACTCCAAAAATGGGGAGGTGTCCACAAGAACAGCACCAATGCCAGCAGTCCGGGAAGTGGGCCAAACGAGGGGTCGACCGCCGCCGCACCGGCAAGCACCGCAAAACTCCCAGCCAAACCACCAAACACGATATTCAGCCAGGTACGCCGTTTCAGCCAGGCCGTATAGACAATAGCGTAGGTAAATGCACCAAGGAAGATATTCAATGCGGTCATCGCATTAAATGCGAAAGCAGCAGATGTGACCGAAATAGTGAGCATCAATCCAATGATCACCAGCCACTTACGGCCATGCTGGAAATAGCCGTTTAAAAATGGTCGATTTTTCGTGCGCGTCATTTTCGCATCGATATCGCGCTCAAAGTACTGATTGAATGCGCCAGCTGCAGCGGATGCCATCATAACTGTCAGAGACAGGACAAAAACCTGCCAACTCGTCAGCGACTGCCCCGGAGTAATCGCCATGCCACCCAGCGCAGCCAAGGTAATCACCACACCTATGCGTAGCTTGAAGAGATTAATATATTGTTTGAACATTATTTTACGTCCATATCTTTTTGCTCTTCGGCTCTTGAAGAACGCGAATTCGATTGTTATTGATTCTTACTTCCGGATACTTCTAACCTAAACCGTGTTGGCCTCTCGCGTTGCCACCTGCCAAAATACCGCATATATCCGGTGCACACCAAGCTTAGGTTAGAGGTCTCCCTCTAACTTTTATTTCAAACCTTTTATTCTGGAACTTTTTATTCTGAAATCGGGGAAGGATGCCAAGCACCCCTCCCGTCATCTCATTTCTTTAAGACAAGCCCCACACGGTGGACAGGTACTTGAAGTTAATGAAGTAGTACAGCACGATCGTTACGAAAAGGATCATGGCAAGCACGAATGTTCCCGGTGCTTCCATACCCCACGCGCCAATGTGTTTGTTTCCTGCCTTTGCAGCCGTAACGTCAGCGTCTTCAACCTTCGGCCAAGGTGCGGAATCTTCTGCGATGCGCTCACCCGTAAAGATAGATGCCAGCACAACCAGAATGAACATAATCGCGCCAACTGCCATGATCACACCGAATATTTCACTCAGATCCATCAAACCCTTGGCGATTTCCGGATATTCATAAGCCAAAGGTTGACCGGCGAAAGTAATATCCGCATGACGGCGTTGCACGCCCAAGGTACCAGCGCCCATCAGGCCGATAGACATGACCCATGCACCGAGGCTGAAAACGTACGGCTGCAATTTTGCCACGCCTGCCAACGCGATCTTCCGCTGAAACACCACCGGGATCAACCAGTAAGTGACCGCCATGAATGCCATGGTGGTGCCTGCTACCAGAGTACCGTGGAAATGGCCCGGCAGATACATGGTGTTATGGATAACCATATTGATCTGTTCCACGCTCATCACCACGCCGGTGATACCACCGATGAAGCCGAAACCAACCAGCGACAGGAACATGCCCGAGAAAATCGGGTTGCCCCAAGGCGCCTTGCGGAGCCACGTAAACAAGCCAGTATCAATACCCTTCCTGCGTTGTGCGACTTCGATGGAACCTGGAACAGTCAAGCCGTGGATCATACTGGCCAACACAGCCAGATAGATCATGTAGCTGGTGTTAAGTATCTTCCATGCAGAAGACAATCCCGGATCGGACAGCAGGTGGTGCGCAGAACCCAGTTGCAGGAACAGGATATACAGCAGGAACGCACCGCGGCTCACCTTCTCGGACATTGGCTTGGCGCCAAATACCAATGACGCGATGAGATACCAGATGGAGATATGGGCAACCACGTTGATTTGCTGCGAGGAATGGCCGAATGCCCACCACACGACCCGGTATACCATAGGATCAATACTGCCAATCAATCCAATCGACCAGAGGAAAGTCGGGATCAGGATCAGCGCGCCGGAAACGATAGTGAAAACGGCGATCACACAGGCCGTTACACCGCCGAACACCACCAGCGGAAGCGATCCTTGGTAGGTATTATCTCTCTTGGCAACTACCAGTGTGCCGAGGAACACAAAACAGCCGATCAGCGCACCCACGGCAAACAGGATCAACCCCAGATAAAAATGAGGTTCTGCCTGAAGCGGAGGATAGGAGGTCATCATCACACTTGATTTGCCGCCCAGTACTGCCACAGCAACCAGAGCCGCACCGACAAGCATGAGCCAGAATTGCGCCCAGGCAAAGGCCGGGGTCGCCAACCGGTTGCCCAGTACATGCGCGCCCAAGAAATACAACACAGCCATTTCAAAGAAAATGATCCACACCGCAAGATTAACCAAGCCGTGAGCCGTCAGAGCCATGTAGAAAAGCTCCGGCGGGAGCAATTGCACGCTCGGCATACGGGTAAGCGCCACCAGAAGGCCGAACAAGCCACCCACCAGCAAGAACACTACTGCCGCAAACGCATTCCATTGAACCAGCTTATTGGCCGTCCGGTTAATCTTGAGGCCAGATACGGGGTCAATGCGAAAATCAGACATTGTTGTCGTCGCCATTATTCTCTACTCCTTTACGTAAATTCTGCCCAGCATCGTATGATGACCCAAGGCATTAACACCACCGCAGTATTCGCCGCATGCTATGGCAAAAGTGCCGGTTTTATTCGGGGTCACTGTAGTAACCTGCTCATAGCCGGGATAAACCTGGAAATTAATATTCTCAGGCTGCAAAGAGAACCCATGGCCCACATCAAGAGAGGTCATATGCAAACGATATGATTTCCCCTTTTGCAATTCGAGAATCGGGCGATATTGCCATTGCATGGCAGCCAGATAAACGTCACTACCCGGAGGAGGTGCCACCACATCTTCGCCAGTAGCAGTATCCTTGCGGATAGTATATTGCGCCTGCATGTCAGCCACCTTCTTCGAAAACACTTCAGGTGTGGTCCTGTAGGTTTCATTGCTCATGTTCTGGGTGCCCGAGAAATGCCAGCCAACCATCCATGCGGTCATAAACAGACACCATGCAAATGCAAGCACAATCCACCATATTTCGGTGCGTTCGATCGGTTCACGCCACCAATCCGGGTTTGTTGGGGGGGTATAAGACGTTCCCATAGTATTTTTTCTCCTTGATTTATTAGATAAAACGGCTTTTTACTTGACCGTTGGTATGTTGATTACGTCATACAATCCCCACAGCGTATATATCACCATAGGTACCAATACAGCCAACGCCAACATGAGCCACTGATTATCCAAAGCCTTTTGCATGAAATGAGGTTCTGCAACACCTGAAGTTGGTCCGGACATCTTCTACTCCTCCCTTAAAATTAATGGCAATGCCATCGACAGTTGACAAAAACAACCCAAATCTTTTTCACCTACCCGACTATCCATACCGCCCTCTCAGTGCAGCCTAAATTCCGTATTTCATTTAGTTATATGTTTGATTTTAACGACCGATGAGCATAAAAAGGCCGATACAGAAATAAGCCACCGCACCAACAGCGATCAGTACGGCCAACATCAACATATTGTTTTGCAGCATCTGCCGCATGAAGGGAACTGGCGCGTTCCCTGTTTCGGATGATTCCATTGAATAGCCTCCCGTTTGTATTATTTTTTAGTGCGTACACCACGCGATTGTTCTGCGACAATTTGACGCGCTCCGGAATTCTGTCCCAACCAGCAGAATGTGTCAAGTATAAATAACGAGTATTTTAATCAAGTATTTTCTGTAGTGTTATTCCCATTATCTGCACACATATTTACTTTGTTAAAAATAAAATAAATTCAATTAGTTATATCTTATTATCAAGTATATTTCAGTGCGGCGCGCCAACAGGGCACATGAATATCAGGTCTTCCGGCCAGCATTCTTCATGCCTTCCACAGCGTCCAAAGTCCAATAATGACAAAGCCCGCCCCGGCGGCGTAGTGCAAGTATTTCTCATTTATATAGCTCGATAGCACGCTTCCAGCCAGCACGCCGATACCCGATGCCGCGACCAGCGCCAGCGATGCCCCAAAAAATATAGTCCACTTGCTGACATCCTTGTCAGAGGCGAACAGCATGGTGGCGAGTTGCGTCTTATCGCCCATTTCGGCGATAAAGACAGAAGCGAAAACGGTTGCGAATATTTTCCAGTCCATAGCAAATTCCAAATTTATTCCTGATAAAAACCTATAACGCGCTGAATCATCTGGCACAATTGTAATCTGTTTATAGCATGCACACGGTTAAGCGGATCATGGCACTGCCACGATGGCGCGGTGCCTAGTAAGCGCGCGGCAAGCCGTAAACGGTACCTAGATAGTGTTTTTCGATAAAATTGAGTGCGCGTTGTGCGACTCAATTTTGTTTTGGTAGGTCGTGCCAGATTCGAACTGGCGACCAACGGATTAAAAGTCCGCTGCTCTACCGACTGAGCTAACGACCCTCTTCGCAAAGGAGCGCGAATTATACGGATTTGGTTCGCACTGTCAACGCAAAATGCCGCTTGCGGCAAGGCTCAGCGACTATTCTGATTTGCCTTGTATCTGGTCGGGTCACCCACACCTGCGGAAATGAATCCGGCGCTTCGCAGGCGGCATGAATCGCACACTCCGCAGGCGCGCCCCAACTCATCGGCCTGGTAACAGGAAACGGTTTGCGCATAATCCACGCCGAGCCTGTTTCCCTGCCGGATAATCTCCGCTTTGGACATATGCAGCAGCGGCGCATGAACGGTTAATGGATGACCTTCGATAGCGGCCCTGGTGGCGAGATTCGCCATGTGCTCGAACGCTTCGATATACTCGGGACGACAATCGGGGTAGCCGGAATAATCCACCGCGTTCACACCGATAAAAATATCGCGCGCCTGCAACACTTCAGCCCAGGCCAGAGCCAGCGATAACATGATGGTGTTGCGGGCGGGGACATAAGTAATCGGGATGCCCGCAGTGGGTTGTTGCGGCACGGCGATACTGTTGTCGGTGAGGGCGGAACCGCCGAACCCGGTCAGATCGATGCTCGCCACCCGGTGTTCGCGCGCGCCCAATGTTTGCGCGACATGCTGCGCAGCAGTCAACTCGGCATGATGACGTTGCCCGTAATCCACGCTCAACGCGTAGCAGGTAAAACCCTGTGCATTGGCCATCGCCAGCACTGTTGCAGAGTCCAGCCCACCCGATAAAAGCACGACAGCATTCTTCATCATTAATAATCCTGAAGAGATCAATGTCCGGGAGCGTTGTTCCACAGCAGTTTATGCAATTGCAACTGCATCCTGATCGGCAGGCGGTCGCGCAAAATCCATTCGGCCAACTCTGTGGGATTCAATGTGCCATGCGCGGGCGAGAACAGCACTGCGCATTTTTCGGCAAGATGGTATTGCTGCAAAACCTGCCTTGCCCATAAATAATCGTTCTCATCGCACAACACGAACTTGATTTCGTCATGCAGGGTCAGCAGCGGCAAATTTTCCCAGCGATTTTTTGCCTCTTCTCCGGACGCAGGCGTCTTGATATCCAGCACACGCGCCACCCGTGCATCGACTTCGCCAATATCCAGCGAACCGCTGGTTTCCAGCGACACTTCATAGCCCGCATCGCACAGCGCGCTGAGCAAATGCAGGCAATTCCTTTGCGCCAACGGCTCGCCGCCGGTAACAGTCACATAGCGCGGGGTGTATCCGGCAACCTGCCGCAATATTTCCGCCACACTCATGTCCTGCCCGCCCGTGAAAGCATAGGCTGTGTCGCAGTAGGTGCAACGCAACGGGCATCCGGTCAAACGGACAAACACCGTAGGCAGGCCGATACGACTGGTTTCGCCTTGCAGTGAAAAAAATATTTCGCTGATACGTAATTGCGGCACTTTATTTAAATTCTATTGCGAGGGCGGGGTAGTTCTGGGGGCGAGAATCATTGCATCCTGATTCATCCGTATCAGTGTCCTGATTTGCATAAGGACAAGCTATTTTGAAATAGCCTGTAGCTTTTTCGCCTTGGCGGCAGCTTCGCTGTTGGGGTATTTGGCGATGAGTTGCTTGAGTGTTTTTTGCGCGACCGCAGCCTGCTTCAACTCCTGCTGGCATCTCGCCATATTGAACAACACGTCCGCCGTTTTGCTGTTTTCCGGAAAGGTATCTATCAAGCCCTGATAGGTACTCAGCGCATTCTTGTAATCCTTCAGCACAAACTGCGAATTACCCAGCAAGTAATTTGCATTTTGAATATGCACCGAATCGGGATATTTATTGAGAAACTCCTGGAATGCCTTGACCGCATTCGCATGATTACCACCCTTGAACAACCCGTATGCCGCTTCAAAGGCACGATTCTCGAGTGCAGGGTCGTTCAGTCCTGTTGGGGCTTCCGCTTTGGAAGAATTATCGCTGGCCGGTGCCGCATTATCCACGGATTCGAAACGGCGCAGACGCGTATCCAGATCCACATAAAAATCCTTTTCGCGCTTTTCGGCATCTTGCAGGCCATGCGCCAACTCTTCATTCTGCCCGTGCAGCTTGCTGATTTCGCTCTTCAACGCTTCAATCTGCCCCTGCAAATCCAGCATCAACTTGGTTTGTTGATTAACAGCATTTTCCAGCTTGGCCACAAACTCCTCAAGCTTGAGCACACGCCCCTCAAGCTGCTGTATCTGTTTGCGCGCGTCGTCGTCGGCAAACAGGCTCGCATGCGCAGAAACAGCAAAGCATGAAGCCAGCAATATGAGAGCGCATCGCTTCAGCATTGTTTACCTTGCGTAGATCAAATCGGTGCGGCGATTTTGCGCCCAGGCTGCTTCGTCATGACCGCTTGACTTGGGTTTTTCTTCACCATAGCTGACGCTTTCTATCTGGCTTGCCTTGGCACCGCCCAGCTCGAGCATTTTCATCACGCCATCGGCACGGCGCTGGCCAAGCGCCAGATTGTATTCGTTGCTGCCTCGCTCGTCGCAATTACCTTCAAGGCGCGTTTTGCGGTCGGGACGTTCACTCAAATACTTGGCGTGCGCTTCCACGATCGGCTTGTCGGCATCCTGCACCACAGATGAATCCAGCGGGTAATACACGCTACGCTTGGCGAGCAGGGGAAATTTTTCCGGGTTTTTCAGCGGGTCATCCTGAGTAAGCTGTGCAGGTGCAGTAGAAGGCGCAGACTGCGGCGCAGTCGCAACCGACTTGGATCCTGTGGATATTGGCGCCGCTGCAGTTCCTTTCGGTTTTTCGCTGGCGCAGGCAACGAGCAAATTCACCAACACGACACTGATAACGAGTTTTTTCATGGCTTTCCCTCTGCTGGATGATTTATGTTACAAATTCGGTCCCCACACCGGCTCGCGCGCATCGCCGCTTTGTGTATACATATGCTGTTTGACACGGCCATCGCTGGAAACGGTCGCTAATATACCACGGCCTCGCCCCTCGCTGGCAAACAGGATAATCCTGCCGTTTGGCGCAAAGCTGGGCTTTTTCTCCCATCCGCCTTCGGTGAGAAGAGACATCTGTCCGGTCTGAAAATCCTGCGTGGCAATATAAAACCTGCCATTACCAAGATGTGCAAACACGAAGCTCTTGCCATCCGGGCTATGCCGCGGCGAAAAATTATTGCCTGCGCCGAAAGTTATACGCTGCGCCTGCCCGCCTTCCACCGGTATCCGGTAAATCTGAGGACTACCGCCTCGATCCGACGTAAACAGCAAAAACTTCCCGTCGGGTGAAAAATTCGGTTCGGTATTGATTGTCCCGCTGAGAGTCACGCGGCGGGCGCCGCTGCCATCCGGATTAATCAGGTAAATCTGCGAGCTGCCGTCGCGCGTCAGCACAACCGCCAATTGCTTGCCGTCCGGTGACCACGCCGGCGCGCTGTTGCTGCCGCGAAAATCGGCCACCGCCATGCGTTGCTTGGTGTACAACGATTGCATATACACCACGGCGTGCCCGGTCTCGAAACTCACGTAGGCAAGGTGGCTGCCGTCCGGCGACCACGCAGGCGACATGATCGGCTGATTGCGCTCCAGCACGACATGCTCGTTATAACCGTCGCTATCCGCAACGATCAGGCGGTACTTTTGCCCCTGCCGGTTCACATAAGCGATGCGTGTGCTGAACACCCCCTTGTCGCCGGTTAATTTCTCGTAGATCAAATCCGCGATACGATGCCCGACGGCGCGCGCCTGATCGCCGCTCGCGGAAACCGCCTGCCCCGCCAGCTCCGTTTGCTTAACCACATCCAGCAAGCGGAACTTCGCCTCGATGCGGCTATTGGCCTGAGCCGTAACCGTGCCTATTGCCAGCGCTTCCGCGCCGCGCGCCTGCCAATCCGGGTAGCTGACTTCGGCAATTTCATGCGGCGACTTTCCTGCCGTATCGACCAAACGAAACAAACCGCTGCGCTGCAAATCGCCCGCCACCACCTCGTTGATGGTTTGCGCCAGCCTGGCATCCCCTCCAAACGGGGCAATAGCCACCGGTATCTGGTGTTCACCCGCACCGATGATTTCGATGCTCAACGCCGCAACCGCCGTTGATGCCTGCACCAACAACAGCAAACCCACTACACCCTTCAATACGCGCATCAACATAAAAACACCTCTATAAAATAAACACTCCACTTAATCGGTCGGCCTGAAGACCAATCCTAGCTCGCGAAAACGATCAAGCAATTTCCCATCAGGCGGTAGCGGCAATGGTTCAGACATCCGTATTGCACGAGCTATCGCGGCATCATAAGCCGGGTTGCCGCTTGGCCTGGTTAATTCGACTATCAGCACCGTGCCGCCGGGGCCCACCCTCACCGAAAATTCGGCATGCGCATCATTCGGCACATTCGATGGCATTCTGAGATTGCGGCGTATTTTGGCACGAATTTTATCTGTGTATTCGCCCACCGCACGGTTAACCGCTGCGGCCTGTTCGGCCCGCTCACGGGCAGCCTGCTCATCCGCAATACGGGTATCGGGTTTCTGCTCGACAACTTCCGGCTCAACGGGTTTCTTCTCAATCGGCTTCTTCTCGGCTATTTTTTTCTCAACTACTTTTTTCTCGACAGGCTTCTTCTCAACCGGTTTCTTCTCAACAGGCTTGATTTCAACTTTCTTTTTTTCCGGCAACACAATCTCAGGTTTAACCTCCGGCTGCGGTGGCGGCGCAACCTCCTCGACCTTGGGCGGCACAACTTCCTCGATCTTCGGCTGCTCGATTTTGGGCTGCACGGGCGGAACGGTAATCGTTTCCGGGATACTTTGCCACAGCTCCACGCTCATCGTTGCAGGCGGTAATGCCCGCCAGGTAAATCCGAAATACAGCAGGGCAAAAAACGCGCCATGCACCGCCAAGGCCAGAATACCCGCGGGCAGTTGGTAAGGCTCGTTATAGACCGCCGTATTCATTTCGTCCTGGTTTGAGTCAACAGGCCAATCTTCCTGATTTGCTGCTGTTGCAACACATCCATCACCTTGATGACCTCGTCATAGCGAACGTTCTTGTCGGCGGAAATCACGACCGCCTGTTCCGCTTGCGCGCCCTGCCTGCCTTTCAGGATCGCAATCAGTTCATCGCGTGACACACGGCTCTCCTTGCTGCCCTTGGCATGGTCGCGCCATGCCAGCGTGGTGTCTTTTTTGATAATGACCTCCAGCGGCGCAACCGGCGGCGCAAGCGATTTTCCGACCTGAGGCAAATCGACCTGGCCGGGGTTCATCAGCGGCGCGGTCACCATGAAAATCACCAGCAGCACCAGCATCACGTCGATGTAAGGCACGACGTTGATCTCGTTCATCAGGCGGTTTTTGGAACGGCTATTTGTTCTCATGGCTGGTTAATGGCTGGCGCTGCAGGACATTTGAAAATTCCTCGGTGAAACTTTCAAACCGCGTCGCCAGGCGGTCGATATCGTGCGCATAGCGGTTGTAGGCAACCACTGCCGGAATGGCGGCGAACAAGCCCATCGCCGTCGCCACCAGCGCCTCGGCAATGCCGGGGGCGACATGAGCCAGAGTCGCCTGGCCGACATTCGACAACCCGCGAAATGCATTCATGATGCCCCACACCGTGCCGAACAACCCGACATATGGGCTGACCGAGCCGACCGAAGCAAGAAATGCGAGGTGCGATTCCAGCCTGTCCATCTCGCGCTGGTAAGTCGCGCGCATGGCGCGGCGCGTACCGTCCATTACCGAGCTGATATCCACCCCTTGCTGTTTTCTCAACTTCACGAATTCGACAAAACCGGCGGAAAAAATGCGTTCCAATGCGCCCAGCCCGCTCCTCGGGCTGCTGCTCGCCTGCTTGTAAAGCTCGTTCAAATTCCGGTTGTGCCAGAATGCATCCTCGAACTCTTCGGTCAGCCTGACTTCGTTGCGTATCGCAAAAAGCTTGAGGAAAATGTACCACCACGACATCAACGACACCCCCAGCAGCAAGCCCATGACCAGTTGCACCAGCACGCTAGCATTGCCGATGAGATGTATGAACGACAGATCCTGTGTTACTTCCATTGTGATCCTTTCTTGATTAGGCTTTCAATCGCCCGCGCAACACCTCCGGTACGCGGACCGGCTTGAAATTTTCCAGCGCAACACACACCAGATGTATCTCCGCTTCGGTCAGCACCTCATCGTCCCGGCGCACGCTTTGCAACAGTGCGATGCGGCTGCGGCCTATATCCTTGACCTGCGCCGTGACCTCCAGCAAATCGTCGAGCAGCGCGGGCTTGAAGTAATCCAGCTTGAGCGAGCGCACCACAAAAACCGAGCCGAATTCCTTCATCAATCCGGCGTTGCTGTAACCGTGCGTGCGCAACCATTCTGTCCGCGCGCGCTCCATGAAGTTGACATAACTGGCATGGTAGACGACACCGCCCGCATCGGTATCCTGAAAATACACCCGAACAGGCAAAGAAAAGATTTTACTCTTGCTCATTAGCTCATCGCCACCCTGCCTAAAATTATAAGGTGCATGGAATGCACCCTGCGTTATTTGATCAACAGCACCGGACAATTCGCGAGATGCAGCACCTTGTTCACTACCGACCCCAGCAACAACGCCTGCAAACCGCCCTGCCCCTGCCTGCCCATCACGATCTGGTCCGCACCCTGCTCGTTGGCATATTGCACGATCGCTTCTGCGGGTGTGCCGATGCTGATGTGATATTGGTAGGGCAATGCGGCGACATCCAGCGCGGCGCGCGCCGACTGCAATGCGGCCGTACCCTGTTCGAGATAATAATCGTCGATGGTCTTCTGGTTGATGAAGAGTTTGACGTTGCCGGTCGCCACATTCCATTGCACGTTCAACAGCAGCAGTTGCGGGCGTTCTTTCAGCGTGGCGATATTCTTGATCACATGGTCAACCGCCCGTTGCGCGTTGGCCGAACCATCTACCGGAATCAGTATTTTCATCGTCTTCCCCCTTTACGATTTATTGCTCGGTGCAGCATCCACCTTCTCGTCCACCAGATCGACCACCGGTATGGAAACAGCCTTGCGCAACAGGAGCCACCTGCCGACCACCAGCACCAGCAACGCGCAGAATACCGGAATCAGCCAATGCAGGTAATGGCGCGCTTCGACAACCGTTGCAAACAATGCCTCGCTGACCAGCATCTCGCCCGCAACATAGCCTAGCAACGCACCACCCGCATAGATGATAAAGGGGTAACGGTCGATCAGCTTCAGCACCATCTGGCTGCTCCACGCGATCATCGGGATACTGATCACCAGGCCGAACACCAGCAGCCACACGTTACCCTTGGCCGCAGCCGCCACGCCCAGCACGTTATCCAGGCTCATCACGAAGTCGGCGACGATGATGGTCTTGATCGCACCGATCAGCCGCGTATCGGCCTTGATGTTATCCGCGCTGTGTTCCTCTTCGGGCAGGATCAGCTTGATACCGATCCAAAGCAGCAGGAACGCACCAATCAATTTCAGATAAGGCAACGACAACAAAGTCACCGCAAAGAAGGTCAGCACGATGCGCAGTCCGATCGCGCCGCCCACGCCATACATGATGCCTTTTTTGCGCTGGTGCGGCGGCAGGTTGCGACACGCGAGCGCGATCACCACCGCGTTGTCGCCACTCAGCAGCAGGTCGATCACAATGATCTTGAACACATCCACCCAGAACTGCGGAGTAGCAAACATCTCAAGCATTACTACCCTTTCAAAACAGCAACTACTTACGTAGGGTGGGCAAGTTTTATCTGCCCACCGTTTAACCGCGTGGGCAAACGATGGAACCGTTTGCCCACCCTACGATTATTTTCCTTATCAGCCTTTCAACACTTTCTGCATCACGCGTCCCATCTCCGCCGGATTGCGTGTGATGTGGATGCCGCACTCTTCCATCACCGCGAGCTTGTCATTCGCGCCGCCCTGACCGCCGGAGATGATCGCACCGGCATGGCCCATGCGCTTGCCTTCCGGCGCGGTGACACCGGCGATGAAACCGACCACCGGCTTCTTCATGTTGCCCTTGATCCAACGCGCGCATTCTTCCTCGTCGCTGCCGCCGATCTCGCCGACCATGATGACCGCATCGGTATCCGGGTCGTTGTTGAACAGCTTCATCACATCGATATGCTTCATACCGTTGATCGGGTCGCCGCCGATACCGACGCAGGAAGACTGGCCCATGCCCAGCGCGGAGAGCTGCCCGACCGCCTCGTAAGTCAGCGTGCCGGAGCGCGACACCACGCCGATGCGTCCCTTCTTGTGGATGTGCCCCGGCATGATGCCGATCTTGATCTCGTCCGGCGTGATCAGCCCCGGACAGTTCGGTCCGATCAGGATCGTGCGCTTGCCCTGCATCCGGTAGCGCGTCTTCAGCATATCGTGCACCGGAATACCCTCGGTGATGCAGATCACCAGATCCAGATCGGCATCAACGGCTTCGTCGATCGCGGCAGCCGCGCCGGAAGGCGGCACGTAGATCACCGAGACGGTCGCGCCGGTGGCTTTCTTGGCATCCAGCACGGAAGCATAAACCGGCACGCCCTCGAAATTTTCGCCCGCTTTTTTCGGATTTACCCCGGCGACGAAGCAGTTCGTCCCGTTCGCATAGGCGCGGCAATGGAAGGTGTGGAACTGGCCGACCTTGCCGGTCATGCCCTGGGTGATGACTTTGGGATCTTT
>Ga0209343_10002001_pt1 | contig 26919 bp, 32 predicted proteins | sample RifCSPlowO2_02_FD_184026 | JGI IMG/M metagenome (GOLD analysis project Ga0209343, IMG submission 184026) | Groundwater microbial communities from Rifle, Colorado - Rifle CSP2_plank lowO2_0.2 (SPAdes) (version 2) | ecosystem: Environmental > Aquatic > Deep subsurface > Groundwater | place... | reverse complement strand
TAACCAATGTACAATTCCAGTATCAGTAAAACAAAGTAAATATGTATGTGTACTTGAAACAAATAAATTAGTAACAAAATCCTCTTCCCTCGTTCCTGTTCCAATTAAACCTTTACCACCTCTTCTTTGTGCCCTATAAGTGTCTAAAGGAACTCTTTTTACATAACCTGCATTAGTTAAAGTTATAACAACTTCTTCCTCTTCAATTAAATCTTCAGTATCAACATCTTCCAATTCTTCAGAAGATATTAAAGTTCTTCTGGAATCCCCATAATTAGTTTTAAGGTCAATCAAATCATCTTTAATTATTTTATTTATTTTATTAGGATCTGATAAAATCTCTTTTAATTCTCTTATAAAATTTAACAAACTATTATACTCTTCATTAATTCTATTAGTTTCAAGTGAAGTTAGTTTTGATAATTTCATTTCAAGAATAGCCTGTGCTTGTTCATGACTAAGATTAAAATTATTCACTAATCCATTTCTTGCATCTTCAACAGAAATACTAGATTTTATAAGAGCAACAACAGCATCTATATTAGCTAATGCAATTCTTAAACCTTCAAGAATATGAGCTCTTTTTTCTGCCTTGTCTAATTCAAACTTACATCTTCTTGTAATAACATCAAATCTATGCTTAATGTATTCTTCTAAAAAATCCCTTAAAGATAATTGTCTTGGCTCCCCATTAACCAAAGCAACATTATTAATTCCAAAACTAATTTGTAAGTTGCTATGTTTATACAATTGTGTCAAAACAAAATCCTCACTTACCCCTTTCTTTAACTGAATAACAATCCTCATTCCATTCCTATCACTCTCATCTCTTAAATCAGAAATTCCTTCAATAACTTTCTCATGAACATTCTTTGCAATGTCCTGTAACAAGAGTGATTTATTAACTTGATAAGGGATTTCAGTAACAATTATTTTTCCGTCTTCAAAAATAATTTTAGATCTTAAGATTAATTTTCCTCTTCCGGTTTTATATGCTAACTTAATTCCATTAGTCCCGCAAATAATTCCCCCAGTTGGAAAGTCAGGTCCTTTGAGACAAGAAACCAAATCTTCAAATCCAATTTCAGGATTATCAATTAATGCAATTGCAGCATCACAAACCTCATTTAAGTTATGAGGTGGAATATTTGTTGCCATTCCAACAGCAATTCCAGAACTACCATTAACTAATAAATTAGGTAATTTAGCAGGTAATACAATTGGTTCTTTAGTTGAGCCATCAAAATTATCCACAAAGTCAACAGTATTTTTTTCAATATCTTGTAATAATTCTGAAGATATTTTCATTAATTTGGATTCGGTATATCTGTAAGCAGCAGCAGGATCACCGTCCTGTGAACCAAAATTTCCTTGACCCCAAACTAAAGGATACCTTAATGACCAAGGTTGTGCTAATCTTACTAAAGCATCATAAACAGAAGTATCACCATGTGGGTGAAAATATTTTAGAACAGAACCAACTACACCAGCACATTTTGTAAATTTTTTCTCATGAGTTAAACCTTCTTTTTGCATTGCATAAAGAATTCTCCTATGTACAGGTTTTAATCCATCTTTAATGTCCGGCAATGCTCTTCCAACTATAACACTCATTGAATAATCTAAATAACTATCCTTCATTTCTTGTTCGATTAAAGTTGGTATTATAGTTGTCATTTTACACATCCAAATTTTTTACAGTTTTAGCATGAGTCATAATAAATTCTTTTCTTGGTGGAACTTCTTCCCCCATTAAAATTGAAAATATTCTATCTGCTTCAACTGCATCTTCTATAGTTACTTGTTTCAAATGTCTGGTTTCAGGATTTATTGTTGTATCCCATAACTGTTCTGCATTCATTTCTCCTAAACCTTTGTATCTTTGAATTCCAATTTTATCATTTCCCATTTCTTTCAATATAACTTCTTTCTCATTATCATTAATTGCATACCTTATTTTATTCCCTTTTTTTATTTGATATAAAGGAGGTAATGCAATATACAAATAACCCTTTTCAATTAAAGGTTTTAAATATCTAAAAAAGAAAGTTAAATTTAATGTTGTGATATGTGATCCATCAACATCAGAATCACCCATTAAAATGATCCTATGATATCTTAGTTTACTAACATCAAACTCTTCACCAATACTACAACCCAATGCACTAATCAACATTGCCAATTTATCACTTTTCAAAACTTTGTCAACCCTTGCTTTCTCAACATTTAATATTTTTCCAAACACAGGTAATACTGCTTGATTTTCTCTAGTTCTAGCTTGTTTTACTGTTCCCCCGGCACTGTCACCCTCAACAATGAATATTTCACATTTTGCAGGATCTTTTTCTTGACAATCTGATAATTTTCCGGGTAATGAAGTTGATCCAAGCAAACCTTTCCTTTTAGTTAACTCCCTTGCCTTTCTTGCCGCTTCTCTCGCACGAGCAGAATTAACACAGTTTTGTACAATTATTTTTGCAGTTTTTGGATTCTCCTCAAAATAATTAGTTAAAAATTCAAACACAAAACTATCAACTATACCTTTAATCTCAGAATTTCCCAATTTTGATTTTGTTTGTCCTTCAAATTGGGGTTCAGGAACCTTAACAGAGATTATAGCAGTTAAACCTTCCTTGGTATCATTTCCAGTTAAACTCACATCAGCCAATTTTTTATCTTTATTATAATTATTAATTAACCTTGTCAATGCAGTTGCAAACCCTGTATAGTGAGTACCATGCTCAATGGTATTGATATTATTTACAAAAGAATAAATATTTTCTTGATAACCATCATGATATTGCATTGCAATTTCAATCTTCACCATACTATCTTTACTTAAAGTAATTATTTCATTATGTAAAACATTTTTTCCAGTATTTAAAAATTCAATAAAAGATTTTAATCCTCCATTATAACAAAACTCTAATTTTTTTTCAGTTCTTTCATCAATTAAAATAATCTTCAATCCACTATTCAAAAAAGCTAACTCTTGTAATCTTGATTTTAAAATTTCAAATTTATATTCTGTAGTTTCAAAGATTTTATCATCAGGTAAAAAAGTTATTTTAGTTCCAGTTTCTTTAGTTTCACCAGAAACTTCCAAAGGTTTTACAGGTTTCCCATATTCAAATTTTTGAACATAACTTTTTCCGTTTTGTTTGACTGTTACAACTAAACTCTTAGATAATGCATTAACACAAGAAGCACCAACCCCATGTAAACCACCAGAAACTTTGTAGGTATCGGAATCAAACTTTCCACCTGCATGTAAAGTAGTTAATACAATTTCAACACCAGACTTTCCTTCAGCATGCATCCCAGTTGGAATTCCCCTACCATCATCCTCAACAGAAACTGAACCATCATTATGAATTATAACAACAACTTGTTTACAATATCCAGCCATTACTTCATCAATTGAATTATCCACTAATTCATAAACTAAATGATGTAAACCCCTAACATTAGTATCACCTATGAACATTCCAGGTCTTAATCTAACTGCTTCCAAACCTTTCAAAACTTTTATTTTTTCTGCGTTATATTCTGCCATTCTTCACACTAAATCGTTGTTATTTTGATTAAATTTCACCCCAACATTTACCCTTAATATACTAAATCAGAATTCATTATTATTTATATGCCTTTCTCCCCTTAAAACCTTAAAATTATTAAGATATAAGGCTTGATTCAGCAGAATTGAAAATTTTGTTTCAAATTTGTTAAAACTAAAAATTAAATAATTTCCTTTATTGTAAAACTATAGATAACTATAAAAAACTTCTAATTAATAAAACCCTAATGAAGAAAATAATTTTAGATACTAATTTTATAATTTATTGCATAAAATACAAAATTGATATTGAAAAAGAAATAGATAGAATAATAACAGAAAGGTTTACAATTTATGTTCTAAGTGGAACTTTAGAAGAAATAAATAATTTGAAATTAAAAGAATCAAAAATTGCATTAGAATTTTGTAAGAGGTTTAAAACCATAGAATCACAAGGTCATGTAGATCATGCAATTAAAGAACTAATAAACGAAGATGTAATTGTAGCAACTAATGACAAAGAATTAAAAAGACAATTAGATAAAGTTATAATAGTAAGAAAAAAATCATATTTAGAATTAATTTAAAACAATTTCTTAACAGTAAAAAACAAATCAAAAATAAAACTATCAATATCAGGTAAAATAAAGAATTCTTCTACTTCCTCTTCCTCAAAAAATCCATTAAACTTTAGAATTACCATAGAAAATGATATTCTGGAAAAGCTCTTAAGCATTCCCTAATTAGAACCTAGTAATCAACAAATGAATCTCACAAAAATGATACTGAAACAACCAAAACCTTTATAAAAAGTTTACTTTACCTAATTGCAAGCATGTTTTACGAACTACAAGTTAAAAGTCACGTTAGAGTCCCTCCGAACAATATAGGAAAGAACTATGAAGAAGCTATCAAAGAGAGACTTAATACCGATTTTGAAGGATATATTTCACAAGAGATAGGTTACATCATCTCTATAAAAGAGATTGTGAATATTGGTGAGGGTATTATTATTTCTGGTGATCCAGGTATTCACTTTGAAACAGAATTTAAAGTTTTAACACTTATTCCAGAAAATCAAGAAATAATATTAGGAACTATTTCGGATATTACAAACTTTGGAGCATTCATTAATCTTGGTCCTACAGATGGTATGATTCACGTTTCACAAACTATGGATGATTTCATTTCATTTTCAAAAAATAAAACTCTAACTGGGAAAGAGACAAAACAAGTATTAAAAGTGGATGATAAATGTAGAGCAAGAATAATTGCAATAAGTTATAAAGATTTAAACAATCCCAAAATTGCATTAACTATGAGACAACCTTTACTTGGTAATCTTAACTGGTTAAAAGAAAAGAAAAAGAAAACTAAAAAATGAAAAAACTCTATGAAAAAGATATGCCCTTATTATCAAGGAAGAGAATTGTTTATGAAATAGATCATTCTAAAAAATCAACGCCTAAAAAAGTAGATTTAGAAGAGCAAATCTCAAAAGATCTAAATGTAGGAAAAGATTTATTAAAAATAAAACATATTTATTCCAAATTTGGAGAGAGTATTTCAAAAGTTATTGCTCATGTTTATTCAGATGCAAAAATTAAAACACATTTAGAAGACAAAAAAGTAAAAACAAGAAAAAAGAAGAAAAAAGGTAAATAAAAATGGGAAAAACCGGAAAGAAAAAAGTAGTAAAGAAAGGAAAGAAAAAAGTTAAGAATCACATCACTAGTAAGAAATTCTCAAAATATAAAATAGAATCAAGTGGAAAAATCACAAAATCAAAAACATGTTCTAAATGTGGCCCTGCATCATTTTTAGGAGAACACAAAGACAGGTTTCACTGTGGTAAATGTGGTTATACTGAAATAAAAAAATAATTCTTGTTACAAATTTATTCTTTTAATTAACAATAAACTTCATGAAGACAAATAGAAACTTTTATTTTTCACTGAAAACACGATTAAAACATCTCAGAACAATATCTATACTACAAATAAATTGAACTATTAAACCCAAGTAGAGATTCCCGAAAGAACCTCTCCCTGGGAAAAAGAGGTGATAAATTTAATGAGATCTAGATATTTATAAACTTTTCGGTATGTCTCTACGTTGAGAGAGTAACACTAATTTTTCAACTTAATTAATTTATGTTTATGATTTTTCTGCTTTTGACCATAATAAAATACAAAAAATAAAAGAACTATACCCACTAAAAATGTCAGAGAATAAAAACTTTCACCAGATTCATAAGGTTGATGTAATTCCTCTTTTAATTGAACAAAACTTTCATTTGAAGCAGAAACTATTGGAACTAAAAAAAGTAAAATAAACAACCACCTCATACTTTATTTAAATAAATTGAAGTATATAAAGTTTTACTAAAAACTAAAACAGAAACCACTTTTTTTTATTCACTTGCACTTTAGTTTTCTTTTTTGTTTTAGACTTTGCAAGTTTAATTAATTTCTTAACTTTAGAATCCTTTACTTTACCACTAGGTTTTCTTCCCTTAACATTAATTTTCTTAGCCATCTTAAATAGTACAAAATCCAACCTATCTGGACTCGGTGAAAAAGTGCCTTAAACATCAACCAAACTGAGCTTAACCTATCGGCTTGCTTTAAAGGTTATCTTATTCGCGCCATAGAGAAGCTTAAAAGATGGAGATTTCGTATGGTGAGTTATAGTCCAGACACCATATTAATAGCAGACATCAAACAGAGGCTTAATGGTCACATCCTTTCCAGGACAACCGAACTATCCTTGTCGGATTTCGTAGTTAATTTCATAATCTTAATATTATTTATAAGTTATCCACATTTAAATAGTAGTAACAAAATCAGTTTTAATATAAAAATAAATTATTCATCTTGCAACTAAATCTCAACACCACTTCTTTAAAATTATTAGGAAACCTAAAAAAAGTTCTTATGAAAAAATAAAAAAATAAAGATTATTGTTCTGGAAATTGGAAGTATTTCGCCATTATTTCCAAAACATCTCTTCTTGGAATGGAAGTATCAAATCTTACACTAAAAAAATCTTCGGATTCTTCCGCAGATAAATGGACTTTCAATTTGTGGTTCAAATAAAGAAAAAGATAACCTCGGGGTTGTTCTAAAGTCATGTCTATATCTCCTCTTATAGATTCATCCTTAAATCCAAAGGCAACTAAACAATCCACAATAGATTCCCAAAACCCTTCATTTTCATCTATCTTAAAGAAATCAATTCTTCCCCCTGGATAACTTTCACTCCCCATTCCCAAAATTTTAGGTTTCATTTTGTTTTATTTCACAATTTTTATCTCTCCCCTTTTTATAATTATTTCATCTTTCAAACTAAACATTCCTCCTCGTTGTCTAGGTTTTTCAATTTCCTTAGAAGGTTTTTCCTGTTCAATTCTAAATAAAACAGCTTCATCTTCTTTATTATAGTACAGTTTCATCAAATGAGTTGGATATAAAGAAAAATTTCCAATTCTATGTAGTTCTATTGCAGTATGTTCTCCGATAATTTCATTTTTATTAGAATCCCACCAGTCTATATCATAAAATATTTTAAGTACATCATATTTTTCTTTTCCAATTGTTATTATTTGTCCTTCTTTAAATTTCATATTAATCTCATTAATTTAGAAGAGTATAAAAATCAATCGGTTGAAAGTAAATAAATTTAATTTTACGTTACAGAAAAAAATTAGATGTAAATTTACATTCTTTAAAATTATCATGAAACCTAAAAACTTTTCTTATAGAAAAATAAAAAAGAAACTAGTGCCCCTGCAGAGTTCAAACCCTCGTCAAAAGTGGAGCTCGGCCGAACCGTTAGTGCTCTTTTGCTTGTTGGTACACTCTGCTCAGGCAAATTTAAAAGATTTTTAAACTTTATAAATTAAGCCTTCTCGATACTCTTTTGCAAGTTTCTTAAATCCTTTAAAACTTCTAATATTAACTTTTCTCTATCTATATGCAAATTTGAATGCGAATCAACGATATCCACTAATGGATTAACAACCTCTTTAATCCTTTTATTTGTTTTTAATTTGTCAAGTATGAAAAAAGTAATAGGGATGTTACCTATTGCCTCCGTCATTAAATTCTTTTGTTTTTTGTCCAATTTATCATTATATTTTAAAAATAAATTTAAAGCATTTATAACAAAATGAATTACTTTGATATCAATATTTTTATTCTTTTTATTTAGCTCATAGATTTCTCTATCTTTAGATTCCAGATTATTTATCTCTTTTCTTATTTCTTCTGGAAATTCTTTTTCTTCATTCTCTGCAAAAAACATTTTTAAAAAAAGAAAAGGGAAGGTTATAAACATTCCCAAAAAATTTATTTCTTCCACACATCTTTAGTTTCTCTTGCTTTTCCTTCTCCTAAACCATAAAATCTAGTGGCTCCACCACCATCTGGATGTGCGGTGTAGATTTTTCCAACTCCGCCCAAATCTTCCTGTAAAATAATTGTGTTTTTTGTAATGTCTTTTATGGTCAATCCACCATGGAGAGCCATTCCAACTCTTGGAACGCTTATCTTCCCACTATACAAAACACTAGCACTCAAAGATTCCAAATCTCCCACAACAAAATAAGTTGTTTGTCTTTGTTCAGAAACCACTGGCTGATATGAATCAATCATACTTTCTAATTGTTGTCTCATTTCTTTTTCCCTCCTTATAATTATTAGATTTTGAATCTTAAATAATTTGCGGAAAAATAAAAAAAAGAAAGAAAAAATAAAAATTGTTTAGGATTTGTGAAGGTCCTCCAAAATTTTCTTAGCTTCTTCTGTAGAGAGATTTCCCAATTCAATCTCATATGCTTTTTCTAAAGCCCTTGCTAATTCGGTAGAGACATGGCTTCCTGAATTTGCATATTTCTGAGTAATTGTTGCAGCATTCTCTCGAATCTTTTCACTTTGAGAATTTTGAATGAAACTTTCATAGAGGGAGATTAATTTTGCCCTAAGAGTTTTATTAAATTCTTCAAACATAGATTTCATCTTAAAAGTTTCCCGTATTTTTATGAACCTTCCCCCTCTGTAAATCTAGCATTGCCGCTTCATAATTCGAAATAGGTTCCCCATTGAGATTTGCACCAGTTACAATTCCTTCTGGTGCGTGTACATGGAGTTTTCCCTGCGGAATACTTTTCACATAATCAGTACTTCTAACCCATGAAGCACCTCCACTAGAACTTCCACTTATCTTCCCGCTATACAAAGCACTTGCACTTAAAGATTCCAAATCTCCCACAACAAAGTAAGTTGTTTGTCTCTGTTCAGAAACTATTGGCTGATATGAATCCATCATACTTTCCAATTGTTGTCTCATTTCTTTTTACCTCCTTATAATCGCAGTGGTTTAATCTAGCCCTTTAAGAACTTCATTAAACTCTTTTTCAACATCCCCAATAGAATTTAATTCAGTGGCATATTTCCCATGCAGTTCTAATTTATAATCTCCTAATTTTATGATAAACTCTTCCATTTCTTTCTCAAATTTATATCCCTTATTTGCCGCCATAGCATAAAGAGGAAACACATCTCCGATATCCATATCTTCCATTTTGCCTTCTTTTATCTCCCTTAACTGCTTTTTTATAAAATCAATAAAAAAAGGGGTTATGTCTTTTTGCAAGATTTCTTTATTTTCTACTTTACTCACTTCTTCTGGATACTCTTCATCTATTGTTACCATTGTTTTTTAAATCAAAGAATACTTATAAATATTTACATATAAAAAATAAAGAAAAAAATTATTAGGTTTTGCGAAGATCTTCTAATATTTTTTTGGCTTCAGACTCAATTTCCTTTTTATCAAAGTCAAAAGAATTTAACCAAAGGTTAGAAAGATATCCTGTAGCATTTGCAATTTCTTTTGGAATCGGTCGAGATTTAAGATAATCATTAATCGCCTCTAAAGAACCATATCTATTATCTAATTTCTCTATTTCCTTAAGGTTTGTTTTGTCAGAGGGATCCTCTATGAACCTACTATAAACTTTTAAAAGTTTTTCTCTCAATTTTGGTTCTTTGTATTCTACCATTTTCCTTATTTCTGAATCTTTGGCATCTTTGCCGTATCCAACAATAAATCCATCATGGCAGCCTCATAACTATTCAAATTATGATACTGAGATCCATCTACTTTTAGCCTTGTTTTTATATGGGCTGTTCCTCCCTGACCCTCATGGATATTTAACGAACTATTCGGACCCAGGGGCCTAATAGTTAATTTCGGACTATACAAAACACTAGCACTCAAAGATTCTAAATCTCCTACGACAAAATAAGTTCTTTGTCTCTGTTCAGAAACCATTGGCTGATATGAATCCATCATACTTTCCAATTGTTGTCTCATTTCTTTTTCCCTCATTACAATTGCAGTAGTTTGTCGTCCTCTGCTAACGCTCGCTTTGAGTATAATAAATCTTTTTTGGTAAAAATTCTTTTCCCTTTCCTTAAATTCTCAGCCATAAATCTTGAAGTTGCGGTATAAGACAACCCCATTTTTCTCCCTTCTGAATCCTCTGGAAAATCATAAGCATATTTTTTTTGGTTCTCTGCTTCTTGTAAATTATATTTTATTGCTTTATCTGTTATTGGCTGTTGAACCAATAAACCTCTTTGTCTTTCAAAATAAATTTTATCTCCTAAAATTATCTCTCCAGAAAATAAAGGGTCTGAAATTTCAACATCAAATAATCTTCTTTTTTCTTCAAACTCTCCTTCAGAATAAGAAACAACATCAATCCAATCATTTTTTATTCTTGGAATTTCATTTCCAACCATAAAAACATCAATATCACTAAACTCTTTTCTTGAACCATAAAGCAAAACAAATCTTACATCTTTAAGTTTATCTTTGTAAATATCTTCCAATAACCTCTTAACTCTCGCTACTGTCGTTCTTCTTGCCATTCCTTGTGCATAAAATGTTGCCAAATTTCCATAACTTTTAGAAAAATTAATTATAGAATCAACAGCTTCTTTTTCCTGTCCTGATAAAGAATCATACTTTCCCTCAAAGTCTTCCCTTAAATTATATTCTCCCGAAAGTAAGTATTCTGTCCAGATTGCAAATACTTCATAGAGTTCTAAATTTTGTCTTTCGAATTCATCTAATTCTTGGAAAGTTTGATTTGGTTGTCTAAATTTTTTAATATCTTCTAAAGTAAATTTGCCTTTAGAAAATTCTTTTTTTTCTTCTTCTAACAATTTTTTTTCTAGCTCAACTAATCTTCTTCCTGTTAAAGATTGTTCACAATATAATCCGTGTCCAAAATATTCATGGAATAAACTTAAAGGATTTTCTTCTCGAATTATTGATTTTTGATTTCTTGGTAGATAAACTCCTGATGAATTTGGATTTAATCCTCTTGTTTTTGAAAATTCATTCCATTGAGATTCTGAAATTTTCTCTAAAGAAGTTTGTTCTGGTTTGTAACCGAGTAAATCTTGATAAAAGTTGTTAGAAGAATCTAAGAGTGTTCTTATTTGTGGAGCTTGTGTTTGAACTTGCATTATCTTCTTAATTATGTGTTTTGAAATACTATTATTCAATAAAATAAATGTTACACCCACTTAAATAGATTATTAATCTTAAGAATAGGATTAAACTTTAGTCTCAAGATTTAATAAAAAGATATCTCGATCATTTACTCTCTCCTAATCAAATGATCTACATTACCTAAGTTCCATTTTTCAATTTCAAACTTATCATTAAATTCTAAAGTTGTAATTGATCCGGGTTTAAATTTTACAAATTTTCTTTCAAATGTTTCTAATTGTAGAGCAACATAAACAAATGTCGTAATGAACCCTTCGTGGCTTATTAACAAAATTTATTCAATATATATTTTTTCAATTGAACCCTTCAACTCTTCCTTCGGTAAATGATTTATTAAATTTATTTTATTAATTTTTACATTTTTTCCAGTTATTTCTAAAATAGAAATTGAACCAGAATCTATCTGGAGATTCTTCCATAAATCTTCATCTTTTTTTAATACTTTGTTTAAAAAGTACCTAATAATATTTCCATGTGAGAATACAAGAATATTGTTTTTTTCCTTTAAAAAGAATCCCCATATTTCATCTGCTCTTTTCTTATTTTCTTCTGCCCTTTCCTTTGATGTACCCTCTTTTTCTGGACCCCCAATTAAGACCCTATAAATTTCTTTTAATTTTTCAGTTTCCAAATATTCTATTCCCTTATTTAAATTCAAATATTCCTTTGCTGTATTTTTTGCCCTCTCTGAATTGCTAGAGTAAACTTTTGAGAAAGAGTATTTTTGTAATTCTTTTGCAACGGCTTTGGCTTCCAAAACCCCTCTTTCTGTTAAAGGAGATTTTCCTCCATCTTCTTTTGCTTCTCCATGTCTTACAAAAAAAATTTTCATCTTATCCTTTTCTCCTTTTTAACAACATAGGTTAAAAAAACTTCATTTTTTATTCTTTTTAAACTTAACAGTTCTAATCTTTTGATACTTTTTCCCAAAACACCATCTAAAAAATGGGAAGAACTTGAACCATATAAAAATGGACAAATAGTAATAATTATTTTATCAACTAAATTTTATTTTAAAAAGAAGTAATTTATTTTTCCACCTCCTTGCAAGAGAATCTTTTTACAATTATACTTTTTTAGGAGAATTTTCAAAATCTGTTTTATATTCATTTTTTTAAGGAGTACTATTTTCAAAATATTTTCTTATCAATTCCTTCCAGTCAAGATGATTACATAAATATAAAACTTAATCTTATTCTTTAAATCTATAGAAAACTTTACACTACTATTAATTATTATAACTATCATTTAATGACGAAAAGATTTAAATATTTTAAAACCTAAGAAATATGAAGGTAAAAATGAACTCATTCTATAGGTTAGCACTAACGTTAGGTCTAGCTACTGCACCATTATCTTGTGGTGGAGAAGATTCAAATGTTCCAGGGATCAGAGAAGAAGAACCAAATTTAGAACAAAGAACAAGAACAGGTTCATTACCACCTGATCCATTAACAAATTTTGGTCCAGGAAACTTAGATGTTCCAGAAGATTCAAATTCTGGAAATCCATATAACCCACCCGTTGTAACTGGTGGAGAAAACGTTCTTGATCCTGCAGAAGGAGAACAAGAACCTTACAGAGAACCGGAAATTATTTCTGAGGGTGAAGGTGAAGGTGAGGGCGAAGAACCAGAACCTCAAGGAAATTTACCTCCTGTAGTTTACGGTTGTGACGAAGACCACGAAAAAGATGAAAATGGAATTTGTATTTATAGGGGTTTAGCAGGGTGGGAATCCGCAAGATCTGGTGTAACTCTCAACATGGGATATGATTGTGAAGCAGAAGATATTAGAGAAGATTTTCCTTGTACAAGTCACAGACAACCTTATGATCCAGATGGTGGAGATGTTGTAGGATATGAACTAGACAGTGGCAGTGTTATTAGCTGGTCACCACTTCCAATTATAAGTATATTACGTCATAACCCAGGTACTTATGATGCAGAATTAACTGTAGAAGATGACGAAGGTGAAAGAACAACAGTTCCATTAAAATTCATAATGGAATAAAAAATTTTATCTCTTTAATTATCTAATCGAGAAATACTAACTCTAATATTTTCTCCATCAACGGAGAGTGTTCCATGACCCTGCGGTGTGCCACGAAAAACATCTATCGGAACGGGCTCATCCGCACCAGGAATACTAATTTTAATTTGATGTATTTGCTCCATAGTAGCTTTCGCATAACCCCTATCAAAATTAACTACATCCGTTTTAACTTTATTATAAAACACTTGTCCTGCAACATCCAAAGAAATTGTTCCTTCTGTATCTTGATCATGTGAAAGAACATTTAATTGAATTTCTTTTCCTTCAATATTATTACCTTCCAATTTAATCACATAGTCACCAGGTAAAAAATTCTGAATCTCATATCCACCATCAACTTTAACAACATTGAAAACTCCAAAATTAGGTTGTGAAGAACCGCGAACGTACTGCACATACTTACCTGAAAATAATGCAATAGCTTCAGAACGATCTTCATCATTTAGAATTGCATAATTCTCAACTTTAGGTTTCTCTGACATATAATTCTGACTTAATTCATTAAAATCTTCTAAAGCAATTTCAACAGTCGCAGAATTATAAGTTGCAGTCACCATCCAAATCATCATAATAACAACAATGGCAGTAAGAACAAACATTTGTCCTTTTATTCCATTAAATTTTAATTTTATATGACCTACAAAAAACCCGTAGAATAATAACCCAACTAAAACAAACACTACTAATATTAACTTTACCATTAAATCTGTTACATTCGGATACAGCTCATTAAGTGGTGTAATAAACGCACCAGTTGGAGAAGTAATTCCTACAGCAGAAGCTTTACTAGTACCTTTAGAGGATTTAAAATCAAAATTTAAACTTGGAACAGAAACACCATGTTTAGGAACGAAACTTAAAGAAGCAGCAGCAACAGCCTCTCCTTGAGAAGAAAAAGAAACTGTAGCTTTATTTCTTGTAACTTCAGACGTCACTTTATCAATCTGTTCTTTTTGAATATTTATTGGTGTTTTAAAGGCAATTTTTTTATCAAGATTAACCATAAATTTTTCATTACTATCTGCAAAGGTAGAAGCCAGGAAACTAAATTCTCCTTTTAACATTTCAGGAGTAATACTTATTGGTGTTGTAACAGTTTGTGTCATACTAATCGCATCAGAAGAAACAGAAGCTTGTCCACCTCCAGTACCACGATTAGAAGTTCCAGCAGATTGAGCAGAAGTTGAACTACAAGTATTTGCACCTGTAGAAACATCAAAAGTTATAGCACCAGTTTGATTAATATTATTTAAAGTATCATTCACAAAAACGTAAATAGTTTCAGTAGTACAATCTCTAAGTAAAGTAGTTGTATTAAGTAAACAACTAAAAGTTTCATTAGTTCCAGTAACATTAGTAAACCAACACGAACCTAATCCTGAATATGTTCCAGTTCCAACACTATCATGTACAGCAATATCAATTGTAAGATTTGTAGTACCTACATTCTGTCCTGCAACAGGAGATATTACAACCAAAGAAGGAGCTCTTATATCATTCACATCAAATATTTTCACTTGCCCTTCTAATGCTGTAGAAACATTAAAGAATTTATCACCAACAACAATTTCTGGATAAGTATCATTATCATAATCCCATGTTGTAACAGCAGATCCAAAGAAATTATTTGCACCAGTTCCATTCAAAGTTATATTAGCTACAGTCTTTCCAAAACTTACACTTCCAGTATGTCCATTAACACCTAAAATAATTTTTGTTCTATTACCAGGAGTAGTTCCCAAACCACTAAATCGTGGATCACCCAAAATTGCATCATTCACACCATCCCCATTTATATCATCACCATAAAATCCAACACCTACAGATGCAAAATCAGTATCACCTACAGTTCCTTGAAAGGAAACATTAAAGTCAGAAGTATTAGTCCAACGAGGTAATTGATTTGCACCATAGAACATATAAATTTCTCCTCTTCCGATATAATAACCAGTTACAATATCATCAAAAGTATCATTATTAAAATCTCCAATGTAACCTTTTACGTTTAAATTTCCATCAGATTGAGTTCCATTAATAGTTAAATTTGCAATTTCAGTTGAACTATTCGTCCCACCAATCCCAGCACTACCATAAAATAAATGTACTTGTCCACTTCGATTAAAACCAGATCCGTTAACATAAGGTGAACCTAATAGAATATCATCAAAAGTATCATTATTTACATCTCCGGGACTTACAGCATAAACAACATTATTTCCTGTACTTAACCAAAGAGTGACATTAACCTCACCCCCCATACCACCTACTCTTAATTGAAGCCCACTTGGATAATTATTCACACCAAATATAACATGAACACCTGAACTAGTACCCAGAGTTGCATTATTTGTAATTAAAATATCAGAAATTCCATCGCCATTAAAATCACCATAGTCTCTTACACCTGACATTCCAGTTCCAATTACAGAAGCAGTATTAGTTCCATTAATCGTTAAATTTGCAATATTAGAACTCCATTGAGAAATTGGATTTGAAGTTCCAAAGAATACAAACACCTGCCCATTATCAGTTCTTCCAATAACATCAGAATAAGGTGCAGAAATCATAACATCATCATAAGTATCATTATTAAAATCACCGATAAAACTAGCACCTCTATCACCAACAGAATGAACACCACCAAATTTAGAAGCAGATGTACCTCTAAAAGTTACGTTTGCATCAGTCACAGTCATATTATTAAAATTCAAACCTGATGCACCATAGAACAAATAAACCCTTTCAATTTCACCAGCAGAAATTAATAAATCTTTATAACCATCACCATTAAAATCATAACCTCCATGAACACCAGTTCCAACATAAGAAACATTTGTAGTTCCATTAATCTCAAATACCATATCTTCAAAAAGACCAGCAGAAACTAACGGAATTAAAAAAATTAATAAAATAATTATAAGTTGCTTTGACTCTCCCATTAAATCACCTATTTTAATAAACAAAATTCTTTTTATGAACTTATAAAACTTTTCATTCTCTGGCTCTGCTGTAGTATCCTAATATTTTTTCGTTTTTCACACCCTTCTAAAGTTTGTATTTGTTGTTAATATTTTTAGCCTCATAGTACTAAGAGAGATTTATAATAATTTTAGATTCTTATTTTAGGGAGTGATATATGTCTGGTGGGAACACATGTTGTTTTAGTTAACAACAAAAGTAAAATTATACTCTCACAATAAAATTTATACTATTTCCGTTATAACTTGTTTCCTAAATAAATGTTTTTATAATCTATTTATGTCGTAAACTATTCTCATAGAGTTGTACTAAACAATCACTTCAGCAATTCTTTAATCTTATTCGCAAAATCAACAGCTTGCTCCCTAATCTGTTCAGCTAATTTCTTCTCAAAATATTCGTGAACGCCATAACAGGCTTTTTCTCGTAATTCTTTTGAAACACCAAGAGTTTCAATATCTTCCATATCCAAAGAACTGGCAATTAACTGAACATCTTCTTTTTCCAATGCTTTCTGTGAATGATAGTGATGATAAATCAGAAAAGCTAGTGTTGCAGAATGATTTTTTGACGTAAACCCTTCTTTACTCATTAAAGCAAGAGCAGAATGATAAATTGCATAATAATAAATGCTAATTACCCAATCATAAAAATTATCACCAAGTACTTCTGGGATTTCATCTTTATGTTTTTCAATAATCCAATTAGCAAAAGTCAAATTATGATCAGTTCTTTTTATGTGGAGCTTTGATTCGTCAGAAACTTGTTTGAGAATTTTCTTTTTGAGATAATTATCTAACCAAAACTTGCATTCTTTCTCATCTTTCAGCCATAGTTTCCAGTTAGGCTTCTTCATAAACTAATTGCCTCCACCATTCAATTCCTATCAAAATTATCTTGTCTTTCTTAAGTTTTTTGAAAAACTCTTTAGTTGAATTGTGAAATGATTCTTTGAACTCTTGATAGCTCAGATACACTGGATTTATTTGTGTGTTTGTTTTCATACTAATTTTTTTTGCTACATTTTCTATTTTTTTAGAATCTTCAATTTTCTGGAAAATTAACAAAATATCAATATCTGAGCTCTTAGTATAACTTCCACTAGCATAAGAGCCAAAAATAAAAGCCATTATTGGTTTTTCAGACAATTCTTTTAGAAAATCATTTATACCCAATCTTACTTTTGTTGGAAGCTTTTTAAATCTGGAATGTTCAACAACATCCAATGATAGTCCAAGCTCTTCCTTTGAGTAATCTAATAAATAGTTAATCTGATTTCCTGACTTTTTCTGCTTAATTAACTTGCTTATTTTTTTTAGACCATAATCTATTGATGGCATCCCCAATTTTAACTGCTTAGAGAGCCCTCTCTTGTGAATCCCAGGGTTAAGATAAATTTGTTCTAAAATCCTAATTTCTGTTTTGTCATACATTTTATATCATTTGTCATAGATTATATGTCAAGATTATATAAAGCTTTGTATTTTATTCCTACTGTGTAGTCCGGTGACATATGTCACCAGACAAATAATTACTAAGTGATTAGAGCTTTGGTGCATAAACGGTTGGTAGAATAAACTGCTAAAGAGATTTGATCTTTTTTGCCGGAACTCCAACATAAAGAGAATTTGATTCAATTTTTTTATCAACTAACCCTTTACTTGCCTTTAACTTACATTTAGCCCCGTGCGATTTTATTAATAATTCTTGAACAAGAAATATCTATTTAATTCTTTCTGACTTATTAATTTTAGAGTAACAACCTTATTTTTTGAAGTCAATGCTATACATTTCTCTTTTATTATCTAAATTAGAAGAAAGTTTGAGCATGGCTGCAATTCTTTTTGGTTTTACATCATAATTATCCAATTCGCTTAATTTTATCCATTTTACTTCTTTTATTTTTCCATCATCATTAGTTGTTGGTTCCGAAATTTCAATGACTTCTGCTATAAAAAACATAGAAACAGATCGTTTATTCCAATCTCCTGCATAAATATATTCATTAACATGAAATAAATCTTTTATTTTAACTTTTACGCCAGTTTCCTCGAATGTTTCTCTAACTGCAGCTTCTTCAATAGTTTCTCCAAATTCCATCCCTCCACCGGGAAATAAATAAAATTCTTCCTCCTTGTATTTTGAACCTACGAGTAAAACTTTTTTATCTTTAATAACTATTGTTGCTGGTCTTATTCCTATATTCTCTGCCATAAAAAAAAATAAGAGCTTTTGTTTAAATGCTTTTCCATTAAATTGCTGTGTGGCATGATTCCTAAATTTTTAACCGTTTTTTCTTGATATTGACATCAAATATATCAGATCTTGCTTTATTTTTTCTTAATAACTACAGGTTCAGATTCTACTTCTTCATATTCAATCTCTTCATGAAGGTTAAATATTAGATTTGTTCTATTGCTTGAAGAGGACTATTGATTCCACCACACCCAAATTTATTCCAAAGCAAGTTTATTTTTGAATTTAGTTCTAAATCTAACATTTTATTTTACACCTACACCTTTTATTAAGACTCTTATTCTTTCTATCTCTTTAAAACTTAAGCTGTTCTTAAAAGAGTGTGCAGACTGGTGACATATGTCACCGGACTACACAGTAAGATATAATTAGAAAGTAATTTAAATTATAGAAAACCTCTTCAATTGATGGGAGCATCAAAAGGAACGCATGAAAAAGTACTTGAATTGCTAGGAGATATAAAGGGTGAAAAAGTCTTAGATTGTGGTGCTGGAAAAGGTTCTTTTACAGAACAATTAGTTAATAAAAATGGAAGAGTATATGCTTGTGATATTGATCCTAGTAGATTTAGATTAAAAATTCCATTCAAAAAAGCAAATTTCAATAATAATGTTCCATTTAACAATTCTTTTTTTGATAAAATAGTATCTATTGAAGTAATCGAACATTTAGAAAATCCTGCAATATTCATAAAAGAATTAAGTAGGGTGGTAAAGAAGAATGGGCAGCTTATAATAACTACTCCAAATATCCAGAATGTAAAATCAAAATTTCAGTTTCTATTTAAATCAGAATTTCATTGGTTTCAAGAAAATGAATTTGGAAATAAAGGTTCTCGGCATATTCATCCATTATATTGGAGAGAGATTATCTTTTTGCTTGAAAAATATAATTTTAAAATAGATAAAATAACTGAAAATAGGACATCGGGGTACACTCTTTATTATACTGATAAAGATAATTTATTTAAAAAATTTGGTTATGCCGTATTGAATTTCGTTTCAGATATATCCTATAGAATTTTATCTGTTTTTATGTTTCCTAAAAATAAGTCCCTCCTTCTGGGAGATATATTAATAATTAAAGCTACTAAAAAATAGAGATTATGGAAAAGGGGTTTTTCCTAAAGATAAGGGAAAGTCATTATCTTTTTCTGAAAAAAGAGTTTTTTTAAGTTTTTCTGGGAAAAATTTTACTTCCCTAAATTCTTCTTCATCCATAAAAACTATATCTTTAACTTTCTTATCTGGGTCCAAGTTCTCAACTTTTCCGCCGATAATCTTGCATCTAAAAATTAAATGTAACGTGTGATCATTATCACTAACCACATCTTCATAATATGCAAAAGACTTAATCTTAACATCTAATCCTATTTCTTCTTTTACCTCTCTTATTGCACATTCTTCAATTGTTTCATCCCTTTCTAATCCTCCTCCTGGAAGAAGATAATAATCTCCATTGTGCTTGTTTTCATGCTTGACTAAAGCAACTTTTTCTTCTTTAAAGACAATGCCTGAAACTCTAACATTCGCTTTCATAATATCTCCCATCACTTATTACTTTTAAACTATTCGGTCCTTCATTAAATAGTAAATCCAATATACACATATAAGGTTTAAATTCTCCAAATTTCTGATTGTATTCAGGATGCTGATAGTTTTGAAATTCTATAACCAAGCCTTCTTTCTTAAATGATTTTACCTCCAAATATTTTTTTCCATCTTTTCCAGAAACATACCTTGTTGATTTTAACTTTTTACATATTTCCATTAGAGCCTCAGTTCCATTATTTTTAATTTTTAGTTCTGAAGATAAAACAACCTTACATTTTATTCCCAATTCATTAAGCACAAACTTAATTAAATCTATATTAAAATTTGATATAAAACTCCAATTTTTTTTATAGATTTCTATTATTTTTGGGAAGTACCGATTAAAATATTTTGAACCCGAATAACATGTTTCTAATGATCTTATATGGTCTTTTTTCCATTCTTTTGAGTTATCAATTTTTAATTCATTTATTGCATCACCAAAATTGTAATTAACTGGCACTGTCAACCAGAACCATCCATCCTTTCCTTTAATTTTATTTCTATTTTGATAATCATTTTTTTTAAATTGTGTAGAATCATATAAAACCAATATGTCTGCATAATCACATTTATCAAAAAATCCTAAATAAGGTAAGAAATTTGGTTGGTGTATTGTTATTTTCATTTTTCTATAAACCTAAAAACTTCAAAACATTCTGCATATTTTAAATTACTCTGATACCCTCTAAAAGATGCACTATCTTTTATCGCCCTAATTTCTAGATATCTTTTTTTTAGCTTTGATAGAGATTTGTATATATTTAATGAATTTACCTTTTCTTTTAGATAATTGGAAATATCAATAAAGAAGGTTGGTCTAAAATCCAGATCTGATGAAGGAGACTCAAAAAATAATATCTGTTTCACATTTCTTCCTGCGGAAAGAACAGCCAGACAAGTGTTCCTATGGTCCTGATGTGTGTCTCTCAATGAATGAGTATATATTCTATCTATTTTATGCTTTTTAATGATTTGTTCAATTTTTTTAATTGACTCTATACCTGAACTTATTTTTGTATCTTTAAATTTTAAAAAATAAATCGTCTTTATGCCCAAGAATTTGGCAGATTTTTTTGCCTCCTTTGCTCGTTCATTAGCATTTCCTATAGCTTCCCCATTTGACATAATAATTGAAATTATGTTATGCCCTTCTACGATATGTTTTTTTATAGTTCCTGCCATCCCTAATTCATAATCGTCAGGATGTGCTCCAACAATTAGGATATTCATCTTATCCTCCTATAAATTTCTTCTGTTGCTTCATCAATGTTCATCTCATCAGTATTTAACTCAAAATAGTTTCTTTTTTTACATAAAACTCTCTGAATTTCTCTTTCTAAATCCGATGCAAGTTGAGGTCTTTCTTCAATAATCTCATCCAACTTCGTTTTTACATTTCTAGTTTTAATTCTTTTCAATCTTGTTTCTAAACTAGTTTTAACTAAAATATTAATATCAAAAGAAGGATATAACCTTTGAAGATAATCGCCAACATATCTATTAATCCCAAAAGAATTAAACACTCTTGAATAAGCAATTACGCTTGGAAAGTATCTTTCTTGCACAAAGAAATCAACTTCCAAATACATTTCTTTTGGATCTCTATCTGTAATCAAACTTAAAGTATATAATAATTCTTTAATGGATGGTGAGTGTATTTTTTCAGCAATATTTAAGGGAGTGTTTACCAAACTTGAAGTCTTATTTATTGGGCCTGAATTAATAACAATATTAAATCCTTCGTTTGCCAACTTTTGTCTAACGCTTTTTGCAAGGGTTGTTTTCCCACTTAATTCAGTTCCTTCTAACAAGATTGTCTTCATTTTAATATTACCTCTTTAGTATCTTTTAATTGGTCCCATTTGGCCTCTTTGTTAAGAGGAAATTTTCTAAAGACGAACCCTCCAATATTATTCCATATTCGTTCAAAAGAAAAGAAAATGATCAATTTTATTTTTCTTTCTTTAATGAGCCTTTTGAAATCTATTTTTAGTCTCATATATTTTTCCAAATATTTAAATTCAGGATGATATAAATATAAACTGTTTATATCGTTCCATATTCTCTTCCATTTTTTTATCCAACTTCTAAAGGTATAAACCGGCTGATAATAAACAATTGCATTCTTTGTTTGTTTAATAGTTCCAAAACCAAATCTATGGTAGATAGAATGGGTCAAATAACTATCATCGCCAATAGTTTTTCCATCAACGTCATAAATTCCTCTTCTTATGAGATACATCCCTCCTGTAGCGAATACTTTTTTATTTTTATTCTTAATATATGGGTGAAAGTCAGATACATTTTCTTTTGCTATTACATAGTCTGAATTTAAGGTTCTAACATTCACTATATTATAGAAAATGCTCTTTCTTATAAGGGGAATTTCTTTCGCATAAAACATTTTTACTTTTTGATATCTTCTTGCGTCAGCTACTATGTTCCTTATTGTATATTTTTTGAGCCGTACATCACAATCTAAAAATAAAATCCCCAAAGATTTTTTATTTGCCAATTTAATAATCTTCTTTTGAGAACTAATCTTACCTAAGGGAGTTTTTACAATTAAGATTTTTTGATCATGATTCTTTATTGTATCTCTTGCAATTTTTTCTGTTTTATCAGTACAACCGCTCAATCCTATGAATAATTTACTATCTTCCCTTAATAAACTCATTTCTTTTATTACATCCTCAAGTATATTTTTTATATTCTTTTCTTCATTATGGGCAGAAATAATTATAGAGATCATTTTCTTGCTTTGTAAACTGAAATTATTGCCAATTTATTAATTACTGGAAGATTTTCCAACACCCCATCTAAATTATCATATCTTCTTGAAAATGATTCCGAAATTAAGTATAAATCTTTTCCATTCTTACTCTTAACTTCAACTGGAGCCAAAACTCCCAATCTTGTTTCTTCTTTTATTTGAAATCCCTGATTTGTTAAGACTCCTCTCATTTCACTTGGTGTAATATATCGAAATATTCCTTCTCCTTTACTACTCAATTCTCTATTAAAAATTGCCCTTATACCTTTTGATATAACTCTCGGAATAAATCCTAAATCATAAGGATTACTAGTCGTACAAAGGTAAACGCCATTTGGTCTGAGAACCCGATGAGCTTCGCTAATTGCTTTTTTATAGTTTGGAAAATGGACTAGAGCATCAATGCAAGTAACTATATCAAAAGATTTGTCATCAAACTGTAAATCTTCTCCATCCCCCCAATGCATTTTGGCAATATCGCCTCTCTGATAACCAATATCAAGCATTTCTTGGGAAATGTCTAAAGAAATAGTTTTTAGTCTTCTTTGGTTTAACATTCTCGAGATTCTTCCCTTCCCACATGCGATATCTAGAGCATCAGTTGCCTTTTCCCCATCTAACATTTCCTCCAATATTTTAATCTCTCTTGCAAAAATATGTGATTTATCGCCTGTTTCTGGTTCCCACCATAAGGAAACTGTCCCCTTCCTACTAAAATAATCTTTGACATATGTTTCTTTCATTTTACTCCTCAAAATCTCGTAATCTATATTTCATACCATATCTTTCAGCAAATGATTTTACTTCTTCATCAGTTATTTTCCCAAGTCGTATAAATCCCAAAGTAACATCAAGACCTGCTTTTTTTGCCCCCTCACCAAAATTTAAGGCATCACTAAAAGCATCATTATCAATTTCGTTAATTCCAGGTTTTACTAATTTATCATAGTTTTTTTTGTCTAACGCATTAACACTAAGATAGATGTGAGATACGCCTGCCTCTTTAAGTTCGCTAATTCTTCTCGCATTCGGACTAATAAATCTAAAATAAGGCCATCCCGTAGTTGTAACCTGTATTTCTAAATTATCATTGCTATCCCTTTCTCTGATATGTCTTGCGATTGGTTTCAGATCTTCAAACCTAAGTATCGGCTCACCATAACCGCAAATTTTTATTTTTTTGAGATCAACTCCTAAAGCTAAAATTTTCTCAGATTCTTCATCATAAGCCTGCATGATTTCTTCGACACTAGGGTCTCTAGAAAGATATAGATTAGAAACACCCCATCCCTGATCTCTGTCACGTATACAAAATGCGCAAGCATTGGGACAAGCATTTGTTACGTTCAAAGATAACTCTTCAAGCCCCCTCCTATAGTAAACAATATTTTGTTCATCTTCAACTCTTCCTTTCAATTTTCCATAATTTATTTGAGGCAAATTTATACTCATAAAATCATAAAGATGCAGATAAATATATACTTTTGGTGTTTATATTTATAACTTGTATATAAATACACATTTACAAAAGATTTATATATTATTGCGTATTTAAAAAAGTAATGAAAAGAAAGACAGTTCAGCATGGAAATAGCACATTAAGTTTATCATTACCATCAAAATGGGTTAAAAGTAACAATATACAAAAAGGACAATTCTTAAACATAGATATTTCCGAAAGAGGATTAATTATAAGTCCAGAAAAAACAAACTTTTCGTCAATTGAAATAAATCTTTCCAATGAAAAAGAATGGTATATTAATCGGATTCTTTCTCATCTTTATACTTATGGATTTGATGAAATCAAAATAAATTATACTGAACAAAAACAATTATCCCTAATCAGAAAAGTGTTGGCTGAACTTACCGGCTTTGAAATAGTTGAAAGTAATCCAAAACATTGCATAATAAAAGCCGTAGCGTCAATTGATACGATAGAATTTGACAACAATATAAAAAGAATTTTATTTCAGATTCTTTCGCAATTTGATTATTTTATTGAGGATATTGAGAGAAAAAATTATTTAAATTTTGACGAGACTTTAGAGATACATAAAGTTGTAACAAAGCTTATTAATCTTTCAAAAAGATTAATAAACAAGAATTTAGTTTTTGGCAAAAATACATCTAAATACGCTTATAATTTTTTAATAGGACTTTTGAATATCTCAAGATCGATAATTTACTCATATAAATATGCAAAAACTAATAATTCAAAACTTAATGAAATTGAGGTCAATTTAATAAAAAAGACTAAAGATTTTTATCAAGAACTCATGAGTGCTTATCAAAACCAAGATATGATAAAAATTAAATCTTTCTTGGATGAAAGGGAAACAATAAGCGAAGATTCTTTAGAAATCTTAAAAGAGAAAAATCCTGTTGTTATTCATTTCTTTCTAGATATGTTTAAAGAATTTTCTGCAATAAGTAATTTTGTTATTATTTTGAATACCAATAGTGAAAACAAAACTGAAAATTAATTCCTATTTAGATCAGAATTCCCAAGATAAGTAATAAAAAAGTCCCGACAACGCAACAATGCAAGTGATTAGTAAAAGTTATAAACACTAAAGATTAAAACTTCTTTTATGAAAGAAGGTGACATATATAGTAAACTTTTAATTAAACCATTAGATTTTGAGCCTAGTTTTAAGGATTGGAAAGTTATAGGAACTTTGAACCCCGCAGCTGTTAGAATGAATGATGACAGGATTAGTTTATATATTAGAGTTGCTGAACAAGCTGTCTCTAAAGAAAAAGGAAAGATGGTTTGTCCTATAATTATTTCTGAAAACTCACTTAAAATGGAGTATCATCATTTCAATAAAGAAGATATAATGAAGAAAGGAGAAAAAGGTGAAATTTATTTAAAAAGTGGTATTTGCAGATTACCTCATATTTCTCATTTTAGAAGAGCAATTATAGATAACGATGGAGAGTATATAGAATATTTAGATCATAGGCCTGCCTTTACTGGAATACCTGGTGAAAGTGATTTTGGAGTAGAAGACCCAAGAATAACAAAAATTGGAAACAAATATTTTATGACTTATGTGGGTGTTTCTGAAAAACAAGGAGTTTCTACTTATTTAGCAGTTTCTAAAGATTGTATTAAATGGAAAAGATTAGGTTTAATATTTAGAGAACAAAATAAAGATGTTGTTTTATTTCCTGAAAGAATAAAAGGAAAATATGTTGCTTTAAACAGACCTGAAACACTGTTTAGTTTTAGCAAACCAGGAATTTGGATTTCTTATAGTAAAGATCTAATGTATTGGGGTAATGATAAAAGTTTGATGAAACCTAGAAATAAGACCTGGGAAAATGATAGAATAGGTGGAGGTGCACCACCAATAAAGACAAAAGAAGGGTGGCTTGTTATTTATCATGGTGTTAAATATTATAGTAATAAAAGAACATATAGTGTTGGTGCTGTTTTACTAGATTTAAAGAATCCTGAAAAAATAATTGCCAGATCACCTCTAAATAATCCTTTAATAATTCCTAAAGAAGAATATGATAAACATGGATATATTAGTAATGTTATATTTCCTAGTGGTGCTGTTAAAAGTCTTGATGGTAATTATTTATTAATTTATTGTGGTGGAGCAGATAGTGTTACAACTTTGAAAAAAGTTAAAATGAACTATATTTTTAACAGTATGGAATATTCTAAATGAAAGTAATTATTTGTAAAAATAAAAAAGAAGGTGCTAATAAAGCTGCCTTGTTGGTTGCTGAACAAATAAAGAAGAAAAATAATTTAGTTTTAGGATTGGCTACCGGGCAAACTATGATTCCTTTTTACAAAGAACTGATTAAAACCAATAAAAGAATAGATTTTTTAAAAGTTAAGACTTTTAACTTAGATGAATGGTGTGGTGTTGATCATAATAATAAAAATAGCCTAAAATCTTTTATGGATAAATATTTTTTTAGCAAATTGAACATTTCCAGAGAAAATATTAATTTTTTAAATGGAAAATCTAAAAATATTAAAAAAGAATGTGAAAGATACGAAAAAGAAACTAATGGAATCGATTTACAAATTTTAGGTATAGGTATTAATGGACATATTGGTTTTAATGAACCTGGAACACCATTTAATAGTTTAAC
>Ga0209343_10001999_pt1 | contig 26948 bp, 21 predicted proteins | sample RifCSPlowO2_02_FD_184026 | JGI IMG/M metagenome (GOLD analysis project Ga0209343, IMG submission 184026) | Groundwater microbial communities from Rifle, Colorado - Rifle CSP2_plank lowO2_0.2 (SPAdes) (version 2) | ecosystem: Environmental > Aquatic > Deep subsurface > Groundwater | place... | reverse complement strand
ATGCAATAAAGGATGGGTTTTACTATGCCATTATGGCAGGTATGGGAGAGAGCTATATCAGCCCGTTTGCCATTTTTCTTAAGGCAACAAACTCACAGATCGGATTCCTTGCCTCAATCCCGCCTCTAATTGGCGCCTTTGTCCAACTAATATCAGTTAATATCTTAAAGCAGATTAAGGATCGAATGACTGTTATCATCACAGGTGTTATCGCCCAGGCCCTTATGTGGCTGCCCATATTGTTATTACCAATGTTATTCAGACCTTACGCACCGTATTTACTCATCATTGGGGTTACATCATACTTCATCTTCGGGAATTTTGCTACACCTGCATGGAGCAGCCTTATGGGAGACATTGTCCCTGAGAAGACCCGCAGCAGTTATTTTGGTTATCGTAACAAGGTGATGAGTATCTTCTCCCTGGGGGCGCTTACTCTCGGTGGTTTAATCTTACACGGGACAGAAAAGATTGGAAACCTCTGGATTGGCTTCTCAGTCCTCTTTACTGTTGCCCTGATTACAAGACTCGTCTCATCATACTATCTCTCAATCATGGATAATCCATTATATGAAGTAGACCATAGAGACGACCTTGGCCTGATAAAGTTTTTATCAGGCTTCAGACATTCAAGTTTCGTACGCTTTGTTGTATATACAGGGTTGATGCACCTCTCGGTAATGGTGGCAGCGCCATTCTTCTCTGTTTATATGCTGAGGTATCTCCACTTTTCTTATCTTCAATTTATGCTGGTCTCGGCAGTAGCCGTACTCGTTCAGTACTTTACTTTGCACAACTGGGGGAGGTTCGGAGATAAGTTTGGCAACAGAAAGATACTTGTTATCACCGGGCTGACCTTGCCTGTAGTACCCGCGCTCTGGTTATTTTCTGCAAATTTTTATTATATCCTTTTGATCCAGATGCTTGCCGGATTTGCCTGGGCAGGGTTCAGCCTGAGCATGGGGAATTTTATATTTGATGCCATACCTCAACCAAAGCGGGCCAGGAGTGTGGCAATATTTAATGTATTCAATGCAGTAGGGATTTTCACCGGTGCGACATTTGGCGGCTGGCTAACAAGGTTTCTTCCTGTATCAATAAATATTTCCGGTTTGCATATTACTATGATCTCAAATCTTCAATGGCTGTTTTTAATATCCGGTCTTATGAGACTGGTTATGTCTTTATTTTTTCTTCCATCTATCAGAGAGACAAGGGAGGTTGAGCCTATTTCATGGAAGGAACTGATATTCAGGGTCTCATTTATAAAGCCAATTTCAGGCCTCAAATTTGACCTGTTTGCAGGCAGCGAGAAAGAAAAACCAGAAAAAAAGAAGGATAAATAAATAAAAACTTATTATATCTTTTTGAGGACGATCTTATTACCAGGGTATTCAATCAATACTGTGTCCTCGGATAATTTTTCAGTCTTAAGTGTGCTCTCGACCTTTGGGATATTTGTTATGCCTTTGTTTTGCTGATACCTGTCAGCGATCTTTTTCAAGGTCTTATTGGCATGGTCAAGTATCTCCACAACTGCATTGAGTGCATGTTGCAGTTCTCCAACGGCAGCCTTCCAATCACTCTTTGCCATAAAATAATTAAACTTTGCGAGGTGAAGGTCCATAGCAATCTTAGCTGTCTGCGGGTCCCTAATCTTTTTATAATCTTCCATTGTATTCTCCTTGTTGTTTAAATTAAACTGATTATTACTTTTATGTTAATTTGCAAAAACTGTGCAATATTGAAATAGGATTAATTATAACAAGAAAAATATCTGTAATCATATAATTTTATTGGGAAATATATTATTAAGGGGAAAAGATTAACAGATGCAGCCCGGGAAATTATCGACTACATATTACACATATTAATATTTCGTAACAATTATATACACATAAAGTCTATTTGCTTGAATTTACAGGGTGTTCAAAGGCGGATCAGGTGAGGAAACAAGCCGTGCCCCGGCCTTATCAAACGGAAGTTTCACAGGGATCATGAGTAATTTACCTGGAAATATTTTACATCTTTTATTTAGTCTGTTGGCATCTTTAATTACCGATACTTCCGTATCATATTTCCTTGCGATATGATAAACAGAGTCCCCCTTTTTGACCTTGTATTCCTTATAGGCCCTTTTCTGATAAAAAGGTGTTTTATTGTAATTTTCAAGAAAGGATATACCTGTACCTTCCGGAAGGCGGAGCCTGTAGTATTCATCATTAAATGGTGTTATAAGGCCTTTAAGTTCCGGGTTAATCTTCTTTAAAGAGGCAAGACTTACACCTGCATCCTGGCCAATGTCATGAAGACCTATGCCACCCGGGACTTCAATTAAATCGTACTTAATATCAGGTTTTTCAGAGAATGTGAATCCGAAGTCCTCTGGATTTTTTGCTATGATCAAAGCTGCCATGAGCTTGGGAATGTAGTTTCTGGTCTCAGCCTTTAATGTCCTGCTCTGCCCCAGCTCCCAGAATGTTGATGAGCCTGTTTTGATAAGGGCGCGTTTTACCTTACCACTCCCTGCATTATAAGAGGCAAGGGCGAGGGGCCAGGTTCCAAATGTATTATACAGATCCTTGAGATGCCTTGCTGCAGCCCTTGTGGACTTTATAGGATCCTTCCTCTCATCCACCCATTGATTTATAGTGAGTCCATATAAGGCACCTGTTGACGCCATAAACTGCCACATCCCGGTAGCCCTTTTAGGAGACCTTGCATGGACATTAAAACCGCTTTCAATAAGAGGAAGCAGCGCCAGATCTTCAGGGATACCTTCTTCTTTAAAGATCTCTTTAATAAGCGGGACATAAGGGCCGGCCTGATTGAGCCATTGCTGGAAAACGTCGCGACCTGAAGTTGTGAAATAGTCTACGTAATGGGATACCCGATCAACCACATATGGATGTGTCTCTTTAAGATAAGCAGTATCCTTTGCCGGACCAAATAGAGAATCTTCGAGAGAATTAAAATATCCGTCAATAGAAGCAGATTCTGAAGCCCGTGCTACATTTATATTTAATAATATAATGAGGGCAATTATGCCCCATAAGGCCTTTAAGGCAAGCCTCTCCCCTACACCACCCACCGCATTCTTCATAACAGGGCATATTATAAGTTGAAGATATAGCCAAATGCAAGCAAAATATGTGGCTAATATATTACTGGTATAAAAATTGCTATATTAAAGTGTATGAATGTACTTCATGACTTTGGGTTTATTGAACGCAGGAGACGCACACAATCAAATAAAATAAGGCGGTTTTTGAATGACTACTGGATTGTCCCTATGTTTGTTCTATCCCTTGAATTATTTGCTGTTATCCTTCCACCGTCAGATTCACCTGTACAGAACTTTTTAGATAGAAATCTCCACTTTTTCAGAGGCCCGGCTATCCTTTATAATATTGTGACTAATGATTTTCCCAACACCCTCGTTGGACATTTTAAAGAGATAGTAATAATTAATAAGTATTTCTTTAATATAGATCAGGTCCCTTCGGTAGAGTTATTAAAGGCCCTGAAGGATAAAGAGGCTGTGGCAAAGATATACAGACGTGTTATAGAATCGAGGAGTTATCATAATACAGAGATAGGGGGGATAGTCACCCTGATGGGTACTTCCAACGGGCCAAAGGTTAATTTCTATGAAATCCCATCAGTTAACGAAGACCTTTCGGAAAGACTCCACGAACTTATAGACTTTCCTGAAGAGTTTCTATTATTTATTAAAAACAGGGAAAACAAGAGGTTTATATTAAAGGTAGGTATGGATGAGAATTTGGTAAATAAGTTAACAGATATACTCACTGGAAACTCTGTCAGCAGGGATCTGAAAATAGATCTTATAAATGGTTTTGTGAGGACATATGATTTATATTCGGAGTCAAAGTATATCCTGTCACCATATGTATTCAAATCATTCCTTGGTCAGGGAGAAATTGAAGGTGAATATATAGGGATATTCCATGTCCATAATAATTATATGGAGCCCCCGTCTGAAGCAGATGTTGCCAATAGTTTTTCAGACAGGCAGTTTGTAATAACCATTGGTGACACCGGTATAGTTATATATGATGTTGTTAAAGGGAAAGAGGCCATTTATAAAGGTGACTTAATCTCTTAGAGGCCCCGATCTCCACACCATAAAAAATTATGTATTTCATTGTCCTGGCAATGAAGCCCAATCTTATTACTACCTTGACACCTTTTGTTTTTATCTGTTAATCTACGTTATCAATGTATAAAGTTAAATCCATTCCTGGTAATCTGTCATTACTAATAAAGCCGTCATTCCGAACTTGTTTCGGAATACCCTTATTACTCACAATATTTTTATTTCTCCATACCACGGCATTTGGTGCAGAGATTAAAGAGCAGCTCCTTCCTAACGGACTTAAGATAGTTACCCTCGAAAACCATAAATCCCCTGTGGTAACAGTTCAGGTGTGGTATAAGGTTGGTTCCCGAAATGAGATCATGGGAAAGACGGGTTTATCACACCTCCTCGAGCATATGATGTTCAAGGGGACTCAAAAATATGGTAAAAGTGAGTATTCAAACCGCATATCTAAAAACGGCGGGAATGAAAATGCATTCACAAGCCAGGATTATACTGCATACTTTTCAGTTTTTGCGAGTGACAGACTTGGTATAGCACTCGATCTCGAGTCTGACCGTATGGTAAATTTATTAATAGACCCTGAAGAGTTTATGCTTGAACGTGACGTGGTAAAAGAAGAGCGCAGACTCCGTACAGAGGATGACCCGACATCATCTCTTGTAGAAGAACTATATGCAGCAGCATTCAAACTACACCCATATCATTCACCAATTATTGGCTGGATGGATGATCTAAGCAATCTTACACGAGATGATGCATACAACTATTATAAGGAATATTATATACCAAACAATGCTGCCATTATTATTGTGGGGGATTTTGATACAGAAGATGTTGTTAAAAGGATAGAGAAATATTTTGGCAGCATCCCGAAAGGGAAGGCTCCTCCGGAGATGAAGATTACAGAACCCATGCAGAAAGGGGAAAAGAGGTTTTACTATAAGCGGGAGGCCCAGCTTCCAAATATAATATTTGGTTATCATACTCCTAACACCAAAGATAAAGATCATTATGCGCTTGATGTTTTAAGCAGCATACTATCTTCAGGAAAGAGCTCAAGAATTTATCGTAATATTGTGTATAAAAAACAGATAGCCCTTTCAGCAGGTGGTGGTTATACTTCAATACAGACTGATCCGGAGTTGTTTTATTTTTACGCACAGCTCAGGCCAGGAAAGACTGTTGAAGAGGCTGAGTCAGCACTGAATGAAGAGATTGAGAGAATAAAAAAGGAACTGGTATCCGACCGGGAGCTTGAAAAGGCAAAGAATCAGATTATGGCGTCGTTTATAATGAGCCAGGACTCGGTTTTTTATCAGGCAATGCTTATAGGGAGGCTTGAGACCACAGGTGCAGGAGCAAAGTATTTAGAGAGCTATATAGATGAGATAAAAAAGGTGACGGCAGATGATATTCAAAGGGCAGCACAGAAATATTTTATCGATGACAACAGGACAGTAGGAATACTGGTACCGGTAAAGGTTAAAGAGGGCAAAGAATAATATAAATTGAGATTGACAGATAAAGGAATCAGCTTTCGCTCTTATAGAGGGATTTTAATAAGATGAAATATCATAATTTGATTTTAAAATATGGTTTTTATCCGCTATCGATTGCATTAGTTTTAACATTAGGTCCTCTTTTATCCAGTGTGCCATCAACAGCTCATGCATCAAAAAAGATAGAGCCGGTGCGGGTCGTTCTTAAAAACGGGATTACCATTCTTGTTGTAGAGACACATGCACTTCCGGTTGTGAATATCTCTGTTACAGTCAAGACAGGTTCAGTATATGACCCGCCTGAGAAGGCAGGTCTCTCAAGTCTGACAGCAGCACTGCTGGATGAAGGAACAAAGACAAGGTCATCACAACAAATAGCTGATGAAATGGATTTTATAGGAGGGAAGCTTTCAACAGGAGGAGGTACTGACTTCTCAACTGCGTCACTTGTTGTCCTTAAAAAGGATATTAAGACAGGACTGGATATTCTCTCAGACGTACTTATGAACCCTGTGTTTCCGGAAGAAGAGGTTGAGAGAAAGAAAAAGGAGGTTATCGGGGCAATAATATCTGATAAGGATGACCCGGGTTCAGTAGCATCCAAGGCCTTTTATAAAGCGGTATTTAAAAACCATCCCTATGGGATACCCGGAGAGGGGGATGAAGAATCAGTCGTAAATATCTCGAGAGATGATATAGTAAAATTCTTTAATACATATTACAGACCAAATAATACCATTATGGCAGTTGTAGGTGATGTTGACATTAAAGAGGTAGTTACACTTATAGAAACATATTTCAAATCCTGGAAAAAGGCAGAAATATCGTTTCCCACTATTCCATCTGCAGGAAAAGTGGAAAAGAAGGAATCAGTACTTATCGATAGAGATATAACCCAGGCTAATATTATGCTTGGTCATGTTGGGATATCGAGGGACAACCCGGATTTTTATGCAGTCCACGTGATGAACTATATACTTGGCGGCGGAGGCTTCTCCTCGAGGTTGACAAAAGAGATACGGGATAATAAAGGACTTGCGTATTCAGTCCATAGCGGATTTGATATAAATAAATATCCCGGTGCTTTTACAGTATCAATTCAGACAAAGAATGAAACAACACAGGTTGCTGTGGAAGGTATACTTGTTGAACTAAAAAAGATCAGGGAAGAACAGGTATCTGATGAAGAATTGAATGATGCCAAATCATATTTGACAGGAAGTTTTCCGCTCAAGCTCGATACCAATTCCAAAATAAGTAGTTATCTGGTTTTTATAGAGTTTTATAATCTGGGTCTTGATTATTTCGATGCTTATAAAAAGAAGATAGAGGCCATAACAAAGGATGATATAATAAGAGCTGCAAAGAAATATATTGACCCTGAAAACTATGTTATCGTAGCTGTTGCAAAACAGAAGGATGCAGGGTTAAAGGAATTAGAATGATGTTTGAGGACTTTGTGCAGTCTCCTGCACTTAGAGAATGTGCATAGCTGCGAGGATTTATAATGATGATTGAGAGCTCTCCGCATATACTTTATCAAAGGTTAAAAGAGCAAATAGAGTCCATGGGCTCTGTTCTTGTTGCATTTTCAGGAGGGGTTGACAGCTCTCTTCTTGCCAGGGTAGCATTTGATTCCCTCGGAAATAAAGCTGTTGCAGTAACAGCAACATCGCCTACATATCCATGGTATGAAATAGAAGAGGCAAAGACCATTGCTATTGAAATAGGGATACGCCATATCCTTATAGAATCTAATGAGCTCGATATCGAAGAGTTTGCACAGAATGACAACAGACGCTGTTATCACTGCAAGAGAGAGTTGTTCGATAAATTAAAAGTAATTGCAGATGATTTAAATATAACCCACATAGCCTGCGGGACAACAGTGGATGACCTGTCCGACTATCGTCCCGGGATGGATGCTGCAAAAGAGCTTGGTGTAAAGAGCCCGCTCGTTGAAGCAGGCCTTACAAAGGAGATGGTACGTGAAATAAGCAGGATGCTTGGCCTTCCAAACTGGGATAAGCCTTCCTTTGCATGCCTTTCTTCAAGATTTCCTTATGGAACAGAGATTACAGAGGAAAGATTAAAACAGGTTGGTATGTGTGAGACGTATTTACGACAGCGTGGCTTCAAACAATTCCGTGTCCGTTATCATGAAGAGGTAGCCCGCATAGAAGCATGTAGGGAAGATTTGGAATTGATGTTTGAGAATCCCGCTCTCCGGAATGAAATAGCAAAAAAGTTTAAAGAGTTTGGATTTACCTATGTGACGATTGATATTGAAGGATATCGCACAGGAAGTATGAATGAAATCCTGATAAAGGAGGGTTAAAGACGAAGTGGCCATTCTGTTCAGATTAAAGAATGGCCAGTATGAATGAAATCCTAATAAAGCAGGGTTAAAGACCCTGATGGCCATTCAGCCTGGCAAGGAGTTCAGAGGCATCTTCTTTATATCTTGAATCAGGATACCTTGTAAGCAGACCCTGCAGGACTTCAACAGCCATTTCTATTTTCCCGTTTGAGCTGTATGCAATACCAAGGTGGTAGGATGCCTTTTCACTGACAGCACTGTCAGGATATTCAGCCAATATAATCCTGAATCTCTCAACAGCAGCAAGGTAGTCCTCCTTTTTCAAATAAAAATTTCCAACATAGAATTCCCGTTCAGCCAATTTCTCTCTGCAAACCTTTATCTTATCACCTGCATCTTTTACGAATTCACTCATTGAGTAGTCCCTAAGGACTGTTTCAAATGCAGATAAGGCCTTCTGAACCGGTTCAATATCCCTGTCTATAGACCTGATCTGTTTAAAATATGAAAGTCCTATCCTGTACTGGGAATGGGCAGCAGATTTATGCAAAGGATGAAGCTCAAGGAATCTCCTGTATTCCTGGATTGCACCTGCGAAATCCTTTTCCTTGAAAAGTTTATCAGCCTTCTTTAACAGGGCCTCTGCATCATACAACTCCTTCAGCTCGTTTGTGAGGCTATCACCGGAGAGTGTTTCCGATTCGGTTTTTCCTGCACAACTATTAAAGAAGATTGGCCCTGCAAGAAAAACAGTTAACAACATAACTATGATTGGTAAACGTTTCATTTGTAAGTCCTTTAACCCAAATTATTGCCAACTTAATAGATCAGGCAACTTGCCTGATAGTTGACTATTTTATAATGCGTTACTCTTGTTACCTTTTTACCAGATTTCTGATAAAATAGCAAGACTTAATGGAGGATGATTGGTTTATATAGCAGGGACAGGTTCTTATTTACCACAAAGTATAATATCAAACAAAGACCTTTTTGACGCCACACATCTTACATCAGAATACATAGAAAAGATAACTGGCATCAGGGAACGAAGAAAGGCATCGCCTGAAGAGGCTACGTCTGACCTTGCAACCAGAGCTGCATTGTCTGCATTAGACTCAGCAGGGCTGCAGGCAAAAGATATTGATCTTGTCATTCTTTCAACTACTGCCCCTGATATGCCATTTCCGGCAACTGCATGTATTGTCCAGAAGAATCTACATATTAACAAGGCAGCGGCCTTTGATATTAATGCGTCATGTTCCGGATTCCTTTACGCCCTGAATATAGCTGAAACTTTTATAAGGAATGGTAAGGCGGATACAGCACTTGTAATTGCCTCAGAGATAAAGTCGAGATTTGTTGACCCGGAGGATAAAGAGACAGCGATACTCTTTGGAGATGGTGCAGGTGCAGTTGTGTTAAGAGGGACAAATACACCTTCTTCCAAAAACACTTCAATTCTGCCCGCAAAGTTAGATACAGGTGTGTATTTAAATAGAAGATCGGAATCTTCAAGTAGCAATATAATCTGTACGAGACTTTACTCTGACGGCAAGAACTGGAAGTGGATCCACCTTCCTGCAGGGGGTTCGAGGATGCCGGCAACTTCTTCAACAGTTGCCTCCGGGCTGCATACTATGGAAATGGATGGAGGAAAGGTTTACCGGGCTGCGGTAACAACACTCCAACAGATGATATCAGATATACTCAAAGAATGCAGCCTGAGGGTAGAAGACATCAACACCTTTGTTTTCCACCAGGCAAATCTCAGGATCATCAGACAGGTACAAAAGCGCCTTGGGATAAAAGATGACCAGGCTCTGCTTACCTTACCCTTTTATGGAAACACATCATCTGCCTCAATACCAATAACACTCGACCATGCAGTAAGAGAAGGCAGGATCAAAAATGGCAGCAAGATTCTCATGGCCTCATTCGGCGGCGGACTGACCTGGGGTGCCTCAATAATAAGTTGGTAGGCGACCTTCGCCTTTTAACAAAAGATAGCAGGGCTTATGACAACTTACAAAATATTTATCAGCTCAAACCAGACAGAACTTAAAGACGAAAGGGCGGTAGTAAAAGAAATCATCCTTGATAACCCAACCCTGAGAAATTTCTTTGAAGTCTTCCTTTTTGAGGATATCCCTGCAAAAGGGGAATCACCTGTCACATCCTATCTTAAGGAAGTAGATAACAGTGATATCTATATCGGGATCATTGGCAGAGAATATGGTGTCAAAGGTAAAGACGGTCTGTCTCCTATAGAAAGGGAATTCAGGCGGTTTATTAAAAGGACGGGGAAAGAGGCTCTGATATTTATTAAGGGTAGAGATGACTCCAGGAGAGACAGGGACGTACAGAATTTCATTAAGATCATCCGTGAATCGTACATTTATAAACGATTTACCAATCCGGATAGATTGAAGGCGCATGTCCTTAGCAGCCTTATCTCTTATCTTGATGGTAAAGGAAAGTTAAGCAAGGGGCCTTTTGACGAGACAATCTGCAGGGAGGCAGGTTATGAGGCCATAGATGAAAGAGAGGTAAAGGACTTTTTAAAAAACAAGGCGATCAAGATCAAAGTTGATATACCCAGAGTCCCCATAAAGGACTTTCTTGTGAATACCTTGAAGGTCGTAAAGAAAGAAGATGGTGAACTAAGGCCCACCCATGCAGGGTTACTTTTCTTCGGTAAAGACCCTTCTGAATATATCCCTCAAAATGAAATAAGGATTGCCCGGTTCAGGGGTGTTACAAGAATAGAATTCATCGACTCAAAAGAGATAAAAGGGCCTTTCTATAAGATGCTTGATGAGGTAGAGGCATTTTTCAAAAGAAATACACGCCTGGCCAGTAAAGTTGTTGAATTTAAAAGGGTTGATATACCCGAGTATCCCTACGAGGCAATAAGAGAGGCAATTATCAATGCCATTGCCCATAGAGATTACACCCGCCGCGGAGCACCGATTATAATATCCATCTTTGATGACAGAGTGGAGATAAGCAATCCGGGCGGTCTTCTTCCTGGCTTAAACATAAAGAATTTGGAAGGGAGACATGAAACAAGAAATGAAAAAATCTGCTCTATCTTCCATCACACAATGGATATGGAGAAATTTGGCACTGGTATAAGAAAAATGAAACGACTTACAAAAGAACATGGATTGTCTGAACCCGAACTCCGTGAGGAGGGAGATTTCTTTGTAGTAAGATTTTATGGCCCTGGGGATAAGATACTGGATTTAGTTCCGAGCATACCCGAGGAAAGGCAAATAGACTTAAGGAAATTGGGATTGAATAATAGGCAGATAGAGGCGTTGAGATTGATGGTGAATGAAGGTCAATCCTTTACGAACAGGAAATATCGGGATATGTTTAAAGTCACAAATAAAACCGCAGCTACTGACTTGAAAATTCTTGTTAAAAAAGAAATGGCGCAGGTTAAAGGAAGAGGAAGGAACGTGGAATATTTGACAAAATAAGGATTACACGATTATCACTAAAATTACACGATTAATAACATGATTTATTTCTACACGATTAATCAAATTTCTACATGATAGATTACATGATTACCCAAGAATTGTAGGATAAGATGTCGGATTTTGTTGTTATAAAGTGATGTCCCTAAAAATGTCCGAAATGAATTCGGAATCGTTGGCGGATTTATCTTGACGAAATAGAGGGAATCCATGAGTACAGACCTCACATTTTTCACACTGGCATGGCGTCCGGCTGACACCTTATGAGTCCAAAGTTGAAAGCATGTTTGTATGGAAACCATATAAAACGCAGGGAAGGTTTGATGATCCCAATAATCATTAAAAAATCAATGGATTGCCGTATTCATGTATGGTATATTATGCTGAAAAGAACCAGTATAAGCGGGTTTATGTGGAAACCATATAATTATAAGTTAGACGGTCAATGGATATGAGCGGTCGCATCGACATATGGATTGCATGGGGCCTACAGCCCATTCGATGCTTTCTGGAAGAGGTGCCTTTCCACTTTGAGCAACGGGCAGCTGCGGTGGCAAAGACAGAACCGGATTTACTGCCCGATGGACAACTTGGTCAGCGCGAGGTTTACACGGCCGCGCGAAACCTCTCACTCGCTGCCGTCCTCGAGCGACTGAACGCTTTGGTGGACGAGGTATTGCTCATGCTCGCGGGCCGGCTTCTTCCACCGGAGTGGGCGTTGACCAACCATGCGATGTCCCGTACCCTGAAGCAACTGCTCGACGCGATAGCCCGCAAGTACGACGTAGATGTTGCCAGTCTTCCGGGATGGTCTCAGGTCGAGGCGATTCGCGAGGGCGCCAACTCGCTGAAACATCGAGGAGGCATATTGCTGCCAGAGCCTGGGGCTCTCGGCCTTCCGGTTCATCGGAGCGTTACGCTAGACGTCGAATCGTTACGCCAGACAATCTACGACGTAAGTTCGTGGCTATCAGCGCTATGGAAGGCAACCGAGGGAGTGAACCACCATGATGCCGTCTAACGACGGCATGCAACGCAAATCCCTAAGTTCAGATTGAATCCAACCACCATTTATTGTATCATCCACCCATGCCCTTAAACGAAGCGGATACCCGTGCCAAGTTAATTGACCCTGCAATTCACACCAGTGGGTGGACAGAGGACCACATCAAACGTGAGGTCAGTGCAGGGAGCATTGAGATCATTGAGGGCAAGGCACATCGCAGGGCTAAGGGAAGGATTGATTATACCCTTCGTATCAGGGTAACTGCTGAGAGTCAGCCTGTGGCGGTAGCACTAATCGAGGCAAAGGCTGAGAGACTCCCACCCGGTCATGGACTTGAGCAGGCAAAGGCTTATGCCATCTGCAAACGGATCAATGTACCCTTCGTTTTCTCTTCTAATGGCCATCAATTCGTTGAATACGATTTCTTTACCGGTGTTACCAGCTCCCCCCGACCGCTGACGGAGTTTCCATCTCCTGATGACCTGCGTATCCGTTATGAGAATGGGAAAGGGTTCAGCCTTGATTCTCCTGCCGCCAGACCGCTCCTGATACCTTATACCGGAGGTGAAGGCGCAAGGAGATACTATCAGGATGCTGCAATTCGGGCTGTCCTCGAAAAGATAGCACGGTGCGAGATAACGGGTGAGCCGAAACGAGCATTGCTCTCCCTTGCAACAGGGGCAGGAAAGACCTTTATCGCCGTCAACCTTCTCAAAAAGATTGCGGATGCCGGTAATATGCGGCGTGCACTTTTTGTCTGCGACCGTGATGAGCTCCGTACCCAGGGACTCACTGCCATGCAGAAGCTCTTTGGCTCGGACTCTGCGGCGGCGGCCGGAAACGATCCTGTTAAAAATGCAAGGGTCGTTGTAGCAACCTATCAGACCCTTGATGTAGATTCAGATGAGGCAGATGCGAACTTTCTCATCCAGCATTATCCTGAAAACTACTTCAGCCATATTGTCATAGATGAATGTCACCGCTCAGCATGGGGAAAGTGGTCTCAGGTACTTACCCGCAACCCGGGTGCGGTTCAGATAGGCCTGACCGCAACACCGAGGGAATTCCCTACTGCAGATACTACAGAAGGCGTGAGAGATGAGCAAATTACAGCGGACAACGTGAGGCATTTCGGCGAACCGGTGTATGAATACGATATGGCCCAGGCCATTGAAGACGGCTACCTTGCCGCCTGTGAGATATATAAGGGGAGGGTGAATCTCGATGACACCGGAGTCAATATAAAGGATATCATTGCCCGCAATCCCAAAGATGCATTAACTGGCCAGCCTGTGGGCGCAGACTATATCCGTCACCGATATGAAAAATTCCTGTTTGAGGACAAGCTCCTCCTTCCTGATCGTGTCCTTGTGATGTGTCAGGACCTTTTCAAATATCTCCTTGAGACCGGAGGCCCTGAGCAAAAGACTATCATCTTCTGTGCCCGTGACCGTCATGCAGACGATGTGGCTGCCACCATGAACAACCTCTATTCCGAATGGTGCAGCGTGAACGGGAGGCCCCGGCTTGAGCCCTATGCCTTCAAGTGTACGGCGGCATCCGGAGGCGGCGATTATCTCCCTGATCTCAGGGGTGCGATGCGGCATCACTTTATTGCCACGACAGTGGATCTTCTGACCACTGGCGTTGATGTCCCATGTGTGCGCAATATCGTCTTTTTCAAATACGTGAGGTCTCCTATAGCCTTTTACCAGATGGTCGGCAGGGGGACACGGATTGATCTGCCTACAGGAAAGCTCATGTTCCGTGTCTATGACTACACGGATGCCACCCGCCTTTTTGGAGAGGAGTTTATCACCAGACTGCCTAAACGCAGTAGTGGCGGAGGTGGAGATGGAGGCGGTGAAGGAGAGCCTGAACGGTCTATTGTTGTAGAGGGGTTTGATGTGAGGGTTACCCCTGCAGGACGTTACATCGTTACAGAGGTTGACGGAAAGGCCATGCCGGTGACTGTGGAAGAGTATAAAAACCGAATGGCAGAAAGGCTCATTCAGGAGGCCCCGACGATTGACATCTTCCGCAGGGATTGGATCACACCCACAGTCCGGCATCCACTTATTGAACGGCTGGTTACGTCCGGATATTCCCCGAATGTCCTTCGCATCGTCGAGACAATGGAGGAGTATGACCTCTATGATGTCCTTGCGGATGCCGCATACGGTATGGCGCCAAGAACCCGTAAGGGGAGGGCAGAGGCATTCATTTACAAACATGAGGAGTGGCTGATAGAGATGCCTCCGAAGACAGCGGATGTGATCAAGGCAATTGCCTCACAATTTAAGCGTGGCGGGACTGACGGCCTTGAGAATCAGCAGATTTTTAAAACACCATCGGTCATGCGGGCAGGAGGGCTTGATGCGTTAAAAGCACTCGGCAAACCTGCTGACGTACTGCGGGAGACAAAAGAGAGGATGTTTTCAGCATGAAATACAGGATATACATTGATGAGGTTGGTAATCCAGATTTAGAAAGTTCCAATGACCCAAATCACCGATTTCTTAGCCTGACTGGAATAATCCTTGAGCTTGGGTATGTCGAATCTGTTGTCTTCCCACAGATGGAAGCATTAAAAACCAAATATTTCCATTCCCATCCCGATGATCCGGTTATATTTCATCGTAAAGAAATGGTCAATGCAAAAAAACCATTTGAGGTTCTTAAAGATGACAACATACAGAAGAAATTTGATAGCGAACTTTTATCCCTTATGTCCCGTTGGGAATACACCGTTATCACCGTCTGTCTGGATAAGAAGAATCATAAGGAAACATACGCAACCTGGCGTTATGACCCATATCACTACTGTTTGGCAGTGCTTCTCGAACGTTTCGTTTTTTTCCTTAACCGTATGAACACTCAAGGGGATGTAATGGCGGAATCCAGGGGAGGCAAAGAAGATAAGAGACTAAAAACCTCATTTGTCCGGCTATGGGAGCAAGGAACGGATTTTGTGGAGCCTGAACAATTTCAAAAGGTACTGACCAGTAAACAACTCAAAGTCAAACCCAAGGCAAATAACATATCGGGATTACAGTTGGCAGACTTGCTCGCACATCCAAGTCGTAATGAAATTCTAAACGAACAAAGACTACTACAAAAGGATTTAGGATTTTTTGCGAAAAAGGTAATTGAAATATTACAGAAAAAATATGATCAACGGGATGGGCACGTATATGGAAAGAAGTTTTTGTAGATAATAAAAAGGCCCTTGCGGGCCCGATGGCTTTCGCCATCCACCTCCAGTATTCTGGATTATTTTTAGAATAAAAGAAATATATGAAGATGTCAAGAAATTTTTAAAAGGGGTTATTACTTGTTGGATCGTGATAATTTAAATAATGTAAGAAAACTCCCTGAGGGGTGGAGATGGGAAAGGCTGGGGGAAGTGAGTAGGGTTGTTAGCGGTTCTACGCCTGCAACTGGCATAGACGAATTTTGGAATGGTGATATATGCTGGATAACCCCCACTGATCTAGGAAAAATGAAAGGAAAAGAGATTTATTCGTCATCAAGATTTATCTCAAAGATTGGCTATGACAACTGTGGAACTGAGTTAATACCTCCAGGTTCTGTTGTGTTATCGAGTCGTGCCCCCATTGGACATTTAGGAATTGCAAAAGTTCCTTTATGTACTAATCAGGGATGCAAGAGTTTTATTCCTGGAGAATATACAGATTCTGATTTTTTATACTATGCTTTAAAGATATCTGTTCCGTTGCTTCAATCTCTGGGCAGTGGAGCTACGTTTACTGAAGTTTCAAAAAGTCAGCTGGAAACATTTAAAATCCCCCTCCCCCCTCTCCCTGAGCAAAAGCGCATTGCCGCAATCCTCAATGAACAGATGGCAGCGGCAGATAAGTTGTATGAATTCGCTTCAGGACAACTTGGGATCATAAAATCACTACCTGCGGCGCTTCTGCGCCAGGCTTTCGGCGGCGGACTATAGAATGGAGGTTCTTCCTGAAGACGTGAGGGGAAAATTGTTCCCTCACCTTTATACTAATGTTGTCAGTATTTTTAATGGGGGATTCCAAGCTAATAGGTTCATAAAAGTGATAAAATTGAATAAGAAATTTGCCTGAAAAGTAACGCAGGCAAGAAATTAATTATACAATATGGAAGTGTCTACTAATTACATAATACCCCAAATTAGAGTTTTTCAGTCTTTTGAAGAGGCGCGTTCAAAACTGCAGACTAATGGAGGTTTTGATTTAGACGATGAAGGGGAGAGGAGTTTAGAGGATTATTTTATTTTTCATAGAACTTTTGTTGTGGCAGAAGCTGGGTATGGAAAAACGAGATTGCTCCGTGAGTTGGTATTACAGTCTAAGCTTAACGGGAAAGATTCAATCTACGCAGACCTCAAGAAGTTACCACCCTCTGAAAATCTTGGAGATTTTATTAAGTCTCAGGCAGATCGGGGAATAAAGCTATCCAAAATCTCAGATTATGATAATTTAGTTATCTGTTTAGACGCGTTAGATGAAGTCAGGCAGGAATATTTTTCAAGTATTGTAGAGAAGATTAAAGTTTTTGTACCGAAGCATCCCAACACTAACATAGTCATATCGAGCAGGTGGCATTTTTTCCAAAAGTATCAAGAACTTTTTATCGATTTAGACTTTCGGTATGCACATATTTCCCCTTTCTCGTTGGACAAGGTCAGGCTTTACCTTAAGCAGAAGTTCATATCAGAGGAAGATATTGATAAACTTCTGGACCCCTTACACTTCAGCCATCGAGACCTAATTATTCAGACTCCGAGATATCTTAAACTTTTTGTTGATTATATTGAGGAAAAAGGGGTTACAAATGTAGGGTCGTTATCAAGAAGTGACCTTTTTGAGCATTTTATCTATAAGAAATTGGAAATAGAAGATAAAAAGTTGAATATGCAGAAGAGAAATCTTATTAAACGCGTCTTAGAAAAGTTAGCCTTGATAATGGAGATTTATCAAACAAACATCTTAACAAAAGATGAATTGATGACGTTTTTTGATGATTTAAAGTCTGACCTGAAAGTAAGCCTACTACAGCAAGTCCCGTTAGAAGTTTTTTATGACAAGACTGTTCTTAAAGACAATATTGACACAATCGAATTTGATAATACCGAGTTTCAAGAGTACCTGGCGGCAAAAGAAATTATACGATTAGGACATCCTCAACAAGTTATTTTTGATCTTTCAGTGGACCCGGAACTCAGGGAAATCTATCCAAGCTGGTTCAATACGCTTACTTTTTTAATTGAGCTTGATATCTCCCTTTTAAAACCAATAATAGATTTCGGAAGTCGTAAAAGGGGAGGGTGGATACAAGATGAGGAATATCACCGTTTTCTCACAAGAGTTAATCTACACCAGCTTCCGAAATCAGATCAGAAGATTATTTTCGAAGAGATATTTACTTATTATCAATCGATTCTTCATTGGATTGATTGGAATATAGCAAAAAACCTGGCAGCCTATTTCGATCTATCACAGCATGATCTTTTGAAAAGTTATTTGAATAAGAAGAGGTATGGTTTTGTTGAAGAACGTTTTGTTCAGTTGGGAAATATTGCGCAAATAGTTGGGTTTATTTTAGAACGAGACATTTTCAACTCAATAGATAGAGCATTTTGGAGGAATAAACTTATAAAGTTTGCAAACGACAGGAATGAAAATGGAGTAATTCAAAGACATGCATTATTCGCTCTTCAAAATCTTAAGGACGATTCCATTATTGATGCTGTAGCAGATGTTTGGAATAGGAGTGATCAACTTATCAAAGACCGATTTTTAGAACTTTGCATAGAAGTCAATCCAAACCACGATTCATCACTCAAGTTTTTTGTCGAGGGAGTTAAAATAGACTCTATACATGCGCGATATGGATTATATCGAGTCTATAGCTCTCAAGCTATCAATAGACTATTACAGTATTTCAAAGATGATGAGGTGTTTTTAAGTAAGTTTTTAGATCGCGAGCGTATTTTCAAGGAAAAGGACGGCCAACTTATTGCAAATATCAAATCAGTATGGAATGAAACTGTAAAGGATAGGTTGCAAGTATTAATTAAAAAAGCCTTTGAGTCAAAACAGTGGTATCACGCAGAAAGATCTGAGTTTATAAAAAATATTTCTCTTCTACTTAAAGAGAAAGACAGAGACTATATATTTGAATTAATAAATCAGATTAACTCCTCAGAAAGACTTAAAAAGAATCTATTTTGCCTGCAATCAATATTTGTTTTACTCTTAGAGAAAGACCAGGTTAACAAATTTGTTGACATGCTTTCTAACCTTGAGCATGGAAATAAGGTAGCTCTTTCGTCTCTCCAGCAAATCAAGTTCTCTTCACGATCTGAAGCGGAAGAAATCTACGAGGAAGGCAGACAATATTTTACTAAAGAGTATACAGAAGCAGAAAAATACTGGAGGAAGCAAAAACGTAAGCCCACTGCGGAAGATCACATTTGTAGAGATTTTCAACGAAAGCTTCAACCAAGTCCGGGTCTATTTATGATGGATGTTTTTGAATTCTATGTTAGGAATAGCGAGATCATTAATAAACGAATGATCAATACTGAGAGAGAAAAACTAATTGAACTTGTGACCGATACTGTTTTTGATAAATTCGATCCCGCTATGCAAGAAGTTAAGATTATAAAGCAGGACGGTGGAGGGAAGTCTTATAACACGCACTCATGGATCCAGATCTTCGGAGACTGTTTAAAGGTAGCGCAGAAACTGAAGCTCGATGTCAGTAAATTGAGAACCAAGATCATTAGTTATATACCATTCGCTTATCATGAGCATTTAAAAGCAATTTTTGAGTTGGTGAAAGATATAAAATCAACAGAAATTAAGAGCCTGTTAAAAGTTTACACTGATAAAAGTTCTGACCTCTGGCGGCATATGCCAGGTAATTTAATAGATGCTTCAAAAAAGTATGTAATAATTGAGGCTGTACCGATACTCAAAGAGTTTGTAAATCGAGAAGAATTTTCTACCTATGAGAGGATAGGCGCCTTAGAGGCATCGGAAATCCTCAAGCCAGATAAGTATTTCCTGAGTTCTATATTCAAACGATATCTGAAGACTCAAAAAAAATTAGCAGAAAAGGCCAATAAACTTTTAATAGAAAGACATAAAGACGAGAAAGCAATTGATTGGATGTTTAAGCAGGTGCAAAAGCGTGCATTTACTTTTGCAGAACCTAACAGCGCCCATTCTGTAGGAGAGGAAGAGGCTGAACTTCACGACAAAGAGTTTGCTTCTTCGTTAATGAGGTTGAAAGACTTTAAATATCAAAATAATTTTTTGGGGCTTTTATTGTATTCTTTTCGATTAATAAAAAGGGACAAATCATACTACCATTATGCTCAATATATCTGGCAGATTGTATATGCTTACTTCGATAATTTAAAAGAAAAGAAATCATATAAACCACTTAAAGATCTTGAAGATTATTTGCAGAAACATTCACATGAAAGTGGAGCAAACTGGTTTTCTGGACGCATAAGAGAGTTACGGCGCTCTTATATGAATTTCATAGGAAAACCAAGCAATGTTTCCAAGTGTATTCAGATTTATAATAACTTCAAGGCAGGACAATATCTTGAAATTACTTCTCCTGCAGATTTACTTGAGAAAGCAAAAGACATAATTAACAAAGAATTGAAGGCATGGGTAATAGGCGAAGGACAAAAGATTATAAAGGCAGAAGAAACGGATATTCAGAAATATATCAAAATACAATTAGAGAATGGTTTTCTAAGGAAGGGTTTTAGACCCCAAGAGGTTACTGTAATTAGGGAACCTCAGTTGCAAGATGATAAGCGTACTGATTTTATCATTTTCTATGGTTTCATCGGGCCAATTATTATTGAAGTCAAGTTAAGTCGCAGCTCTGACCTAAAAGGACAATTAGAGAATAAAAAATCCTTCAAGAGCATGAAACATTATATGGATAACTATAAGGCATATTTTGGGATATTCCTGGTCATTGATAACCAGTTTGAAGGAAAAAGGAATAATTGGACTACTCAATTAAAATTGATAAAGACGGCTTATGAACGAATTGATAATGTTGAGGTACTTGGTATCTCTATGTGATAGAAGCAACTAAGGTATGCTTTTATTTAGAGGAAGACCTTAGGGTACCTCAGATAGGAATATTCAGTAAGCTGTTACTTATAAGTGCAGGTTTCAGGATATTGCTCTTTTGGAATCATGATGTGCTGGGGCAGTTTGAATCTGTCAAAGAAAGGATTTGGCTGGAACTGGAGAATACAGATGAACCCCATCCTCACCTTAATCCTCTCCCTGATGGAGAGGAAATTAGGAAAAAGGAATTGGAATTATAAAGGGAAACCACAGGAAAGGTTGAAACATTAGAATGGCAAGAGGTAAAAAAAATACGAATGGAAATGGCAAGCAGCTAACCACCCAGCAATCCGTAAACTCCGCAATAAAATCTATTTGCGATATCATGCGCCGTTCTAACTGCGCCGGGGCGATGCAGTATGTCCCTGAGCTGACCTGGATACTATTCCTCCGCATTCTCGATGAAACCGAGATCCGCGAGGCAGATGAGCATGAGGCGCTAGGCATAGAGTTTAAACCTTCCTTATCTGTGCCCTTTCGCTGGCAGGACTGGGCGGCGGCCCCTTTTAATGAGAAAATCACCGTTTCACAAAATGGCCATAGACAGGGATGGAGACGCAAGGAGCTGAATGACGGCCCGATGGGCGATTTCTTTAAATTCGTCAATCAGGAGCTGATACCCCATCTTAGGGGGTTGGAAAGCCTGCCGAATGCAACCCCGCGCCAGAGGGTCATCAGTGAGATCATGTCCGGAATTGAGCGGGTCCGGATTGATACTGAGAGGAATTTCCTTGATGTTATAGATAAGGTACAGGAAATCAGTGTTCATACGGTAGACCCAATACACGTGTTTCCCCTTTCACAGGTATATGAAGGGCTCCTCCTTAAAATGGGGGAAAAGAATAATGACGGTGGTCAGTTCTTCACGCCCCGTGAGATTATCCGTGCCATGGTAAGGACCATCAATCCGCTTGTCGGCGAGACCGTATATGACCCGGGTTGCGGCACCGGGGGGTTTTTGGCCCAGAGTTATGAATACATGAAGGACGTACTTGGCGCAGACACGACCGCTGATCAATTGGAAACCCTAAAGCACAGGACATTTTATGGGCGTGAAAAAGAAAACCTCATATATCCGATTGCCCTTGCCAACCTGATCCTTCATGGCATAGATCAACCCAACATCTGGCATGGCAATACCCTGACGAATGAGAAGACCTATGACGGCCTCTTCCTCGACGCTCCTCCTCAATACGACGTTATCCTTATGAATCCCCCGTTTGGCGGCAAGGAGGGGAAGGCGGCACAGACTAATTTCGCATACAAGACAGGCGCCACGCAGGTGCTCTTTTTACAGCATGTTATGGATTCCCTGAAGCCAGGAGGGCGCTGCGGTATTGTACTGGATGAAGGAGTCTTGTTCAGGACGAATGAGACCGCCTTTGTCCAGATCAAGAGGAAACTCCTTGAGGAGTTTGACCTCTGGTGCATCATAAGCCTTCCGGCTGGCGTCTTTACCACTGCCGGCGCAGGTGTAAAGACAAACCTCCTTTTCTTCACCAAAGGAAAGCACACGGAAAAGATCTGGTATTATGACCTGTCAGATATCAAGGTAGGGAAGAAGACTCCTTTTACAATTAACAGGTTTGATGAGTTCTTCAAGCTCTTGCCAGTCCGTGGAGATAGCGAGCGAAGCTGGACTATTGATTTTACAGCAAGAAAGCAGATGGCATTGGAGGAGGCCGGGCCTTTCAAGACCACAGCCCGTGAGAAGGAACAACAGGCTGCCCAATGGAAAGAGCGTCTGAGTGAGCTGAAAAAGGCCGCACCATCTGACAGGTCGACTGCAATGGAAGCCGAACAAAAGATTACAGAACTTATTAAAGAAGCGCGTGAGCAGTCAGCTAAAGCAGGAGAAATAGAGGATGCTGTCTATGACCTCAAGGCCGTGAATCCCCATGCCAAAGGAGAAGAAGATACAAGGACCCCGGAAGAATTGCTGGACTTGATTGAAGTTAAAGGCAGGGAGATAGAAGATGCCTTATCTGTACTACGGAGAAGATAAAGCCCGAACGTAATAACATGGTTATATTGAAGCTCCTGTTAAGGGAGGAGAATTGAATCAGGATGATATAAAAGACCTCTTAGACGACTTGCGCACTTTGCCAGATGAGACTGAGTGGATTGAGTTTAAAGAGAATGACTACAGACCTCAGGAAATTGGAGAATATATTTCTGCACTTTCCAACGCGGCCTGTTTGCACCAGAAAGATGCCGGATATTTAGTGTTTGGCATTGAAGACTCCACGCATGCGGTAAAAGGCACAACCTTCAAGCCCAGGAAGGAAAAGGTGGGCAACGAAGAACTTGAAAACTGGCTTGCCAGGCTTCTTACCCCTCGTGTGGATTTCAAAATTCTGGATTTTGATTACAATGGCAAGCCCATCGTGATCTTCAAAATCGATCCTGCCCATAACACTCCGGTTAGTTTTAAAGGCATAGAATATATCCGTGTCGGCAGCTACAAGAAAAGGCTTGCAGATTTTCCGGAAAAGGCCAGAAAGATATGGAGTAGTGAACAGATTACCGATTGGTCTGCGCAGATCTGTGAAGGGGCGACTATTGCTGACCTTGCTGAAGAGGCTATTTCTGTAGCAAAGGAAAAGTTTAAAACAAAGAACGAAAATCGCTTTTTTGCTTCTGAGATTGATAAATGGGATATAACAACTTTTCTGGACAAGGCCAAGATTACTGTTAATGGGATGATAACCAATACTGCCATAATCCTTTTGGGAAAGCCTGAATCAACACATTTTATTTCTCCGGCAGTTGCCCGTATTACATGGAAATTGGAAGATAAGGAGACTGCCTATGAACACTTTGATCCACCTTTCTACCTGAATATCAACAAGGTTTATCAAAGGATTAGAAATACGACGTACAAAATCCTTCCTAAAAATATGCTTATACCGATTGAAGTGAGCAAATATGACCAGTGGGTAATTCTTGAGGCATTGAATAATTGCATTGCACATCAGGATTATTCTCTGCAAGCCCGCATTATCGTCACTGAAAAACCTGGGGAACTTATGTTTATCAATGCAGGGAATTTCTTTGAGGGGACAGTTGAAGATTATACGTTAGGCGATAAAACCCCTGAGAAGTATCGCAATTACTTTTTATCTCAGGGGATGAATAATCTCGGGATGATAGACACAATGGGATATGGGATAAAAAGAATGTTTATTGAACAACAAAAAAGATATTTTCCCTTGCCTGAATATGATATTTCAGATCCCGGAAAAGTTTCTTTAAAAATTTATGGCCATATTATTGATGAAAATTACACTAAGTTACTAATTGAGCGGGCAGACCTTGATCTTAGAACAGCAATACTTTTGGATAAGGTGCAGAAACGACAGCAAATTCCTAAGGAAGCCTTTTTATTCTTAAAAAAGAACCAGTTGGTCGAAGGAAGATACCCAAACATTTATGTTACTGCACAGATAGCTGCTATTACAGGAGAAAGGTCAACTTATATCAAAAATCTCCCCCTGAATAAAAAGCATTACAAAGAGATGATAATTGCACTGATAGAAAAATTTGGATCAGCAAGTAGGCAGGATATAGATGATTTACTTATGAGCAAACTACCGGATGTCTTGAGTGCAAAACAAAAAAAGATAAAAATAAATAATTTGCTTTCTGAGATGTCCGGAAAGGATAAAGTGATTAAAAATAGTGGGTCGGATAAGAAATCCCGTTGGATTTTGGTGTGAATTTTATTAGTAAATTATTAGTAAATTATTAGTAAAAAAGGGGAGTAAAGGCTATAACCCATTGATTAACAAGGAAGCAAATATTATCAAACTATTTGTAAAGCAGGAGTAAGAAGGGTTAAGGATGATTTCTCCAGGTGAAGATGTCTTCTCAGGAGGTCCATCAGTTACTATAAAAAATCCTGAAATGGACTTCAAAATAGGAAAAACATTCGCAAACTATAATAATGTCCACCAACCCCTTGTTTCCGAGATCTGGGCAGTGCGTGGAAACTGTGATGAATTAATAGCAAAGAAGATAGCAAAGAAAGCGAATTTACCTTTGAAGTGGTTTAATCAAACTCCTTCTGTGAATGGTGAAAAGGGTGTAGAAAAACTTCAGGCTGAAAGAGGCGTTCTTTTATTGAGAAACCGTATAAGTCCTTTCATTGAACAGTTTCAACATCCGATTGGCAGGTGCGCTAAATTTTATAAGCTGACTGCTTACAATAATTGCAATTTCTGGTGCGAATACTGTTATCTTTATCTTACCTTCCGCAATATGCCTATATCAACTCATTTTGTCAATTACGATAAAATGTTTAAAGAGATTATAAGCTTTGACAGGGAAGATATCCCTGACATGCTTAGAATATTAAACCTTGGCGAATTATGCGACCCATTGGCTGTTGAAGATATTACAGGGTTTGCAAAAGAACTTATAACTTTTGCAGCAGAAGAGACTCAAAAAACAAGACTTCTTTTTCTTACCAAAAGCGATTGCGTTGATTCATTATTGAATCTTGAGCATAAGAATAAAACCATTATGTCTCTCAGTATTAATACAGATATGGTCTACAAACAACTTGAGCATAGAACAGCTTCGCCAGAGGCAAGGTTAATAGCTGCAAGAAAGTTACAGGATGCCGGTTATGAGGTACGATTGAGAATAGACCCTGTAATACTTTACTCAACATGGAAAAAAGACTATACAGAGCTTATTGAAAAAATATTTAATTATGTTAAGCCAGAAAGAATCACCATCGGCGAGTACCGTCCTTCAAAGGGGCTTGCATCACATATCAGTTCACGCTTTCCGGAGTCTTCGCTATTAAAGATTACTTCAGGGCTTATTAGTGATGGAGCTAAACTAAGATATCCTGACAAGCATAGATTGTCCATGTTTAAAACAATAATTGATTCAATAATAAAACAGGATAAAAAGGTAAAAATAGCGTTGTGTAAAGAGGACATTAAAATCTGGAAAAACCTTAATATACCCATAAATGGCTTGCATTGTAATTGTCTCGATTGCCCTTGAATGTGAGTAAATATGGTATATGCGCTTTACGAACTAACACCGGAAGAGATTGCCATAGTGGAGGGGAAAAGGATAGAATGAGAATAATTTAAACAAATTTAAACAAAGGAGATGACTTATGAGAACAAAAGGGGCAACAGCAGAGGTTTTTTTAACAGCGTTTAGAGCATTGGCAAGAAAGGAACAGGATATTTTTCTGTCAGCGATATTAAAGGATAAGAGACTTCGTGAAGATCTGATAGATATAGCCATAGCTGAAAGCAGGGCAAAGGGAAAAAGCAGACCTTTCAGAGATTTTTTGAAAGAACATGGCAATTAAATGGGTAAATATTCTATTGAGATAGTTCCAAAGGCAGAAAAGGAATTTCTGAAACTGCCTGATACCGTGAGGGTAAAAATCAGAGATAAAATAATTTCACTTGAAGACAATCCAAGACCTTTCGGACATAAGAAACTAAAGGAAACAGAATATTATCGCTTAAGGAGCGGCGACTATAGACTGATTTACAGCATTGATGATAACGTCAAAACTATAAAAGTGCTGTCTATCGCTCATAGAAAAGATGTTTACAGATGAATCCCCCCGTAGTCAAAAGGGGGAATATAGAAGTCGATACCTTCACTCTTGAGTGGCAAATTGATAAGAGGAGATTGAGATTGTGGAAGGGAAAATGTAACTGTACCGGGTAATATTCAACATAGTGACCACTTGTTGTTAAAAATAGAAATACTGTATGAATTACAAACTTATTGGTGATGATAAATGCTTTGTTTGTGGTCCAAAAAATCCGTCTGGTCTCAAGATCCCTTTTGAGACAGACAAGGTCAAAAAGACTATTAAGTGTGAGTTTATTCCAGGACCGGAATATCAGGGGTTTCAGGGCATAACACATGGCGGGATTATCGCAACTATACTCGATGAGGCAATGGTAAAACTCGCATTTGAGCTGGGATATAATGCAGTAACAGCATGGATGGAGATCAGGTATAGTGCACCTTTAATGTCAGGAGAAAAGATAAAAATATTCTCTACAATAACTAAAGAGAGTAAGAAACTCCTTGAGGCCATTGCAGAAGCCACGACAATTAATGGCAAGACCATTGCAAGCGCAAAAGGGAAACTGATTAGACTCAACCAGCCCTGATTCCTATATCTTGTATCAAAACTCCACCATCACCCATAGAATTGTATTTTTCCCTTTACTTTTGTTTCTGCATATGGTAAAAAAGAATCCATGCGTCTCCGCAAGGTAGAGATCTTTGGGTTTAAGACCTTCCCTGAAAAGACCATCCTCTCCTTCCAGCCTGGTATTACCTGTATTGTT
>Ga0209343_10001996_pt1 | contig 26969 bp, 21 predicted proteins | sample RifCSPlowO2_02_FD_184026 | JGI IMG/M metagenome (GOLD analysis project Ga0209343, IMG submission 184026) | Groundwater microbial communities from Rifle, Colorado - Rifle CSP2_plank lowO2_0.2 (SPAdes) (version 2) | ecosystem: Environmental > Aquatic > Deep subsurface > Groundwater | place... | reverse complement strand
CATCTCCAAACTACACAACAACAAAAGGGGTTATTTATTTGGCAACAAATTTAAAGATAAGCCCGAATAACGACCGGACTGCCATAGAAAATTACAAGAAAATTTTGGACAAGAGTTTGTATGACAGAATGATGCAAACCAAGGGCGAGGAAGATCCTCTGACGGCTTTAAGTCTGGCCGTGGAAAAAAGTGATGAAAATGGAGTTGTAAAATTAGATTCAACAGTCAAGGCTTTGGCTGGCTTTGTCAGCGACCTTTTGCAGATGACTGTCCCATCAAGCGCCGCCGAAATACATTTGGGACTATTAAACGCTACAAGTAATGTAGCTTCCGATGTTCTGGCTATAAAAGGAATATATCTTGACCCCATCAAAAGTTTTGCCAGCATGAGCCAGTATAGTGAACACATAGAAAATTTCATAACCGCTTTGGGAAATATCAACGCTTTTTTTGAGCAAAAGCTAGGTTCTTCCAACTAGAACCTAACTTTAAATAGTTTTCAACAGAATTGCTGGTCTTTAGCAGTTTGACTACTGTATAATAAGCACACGGTTATGTCTTTTATCAACTATTTGAAAGACGGTAAAAAAGCGCGAAATGGTTTAATTTTGTCTATTGCTGTCTCTTTGTTGTTTTTGGCTTCGCCTCAAAAAACTTTGGCTTACGCCGGGGTTTTGGATATTTCATTTGACCCTTTCAATATAATCCAGACAACTTCTGGAGCCATTTCAGGTGGAGTATCAGCCGGTTCTAATACAGTGACAGCTTCAATGACAACCGCCGACAAGATAAAACAGTTCATTTTGGACCCTGCAGCCAGAGTAGCGGCTAAAATATTGGTAAAAAAACTGACAACTTCAACTGTCAACTGGATGAATAGCGGTTTTCAGGGAAATCCATCATATGTTACAGACCCTGGTCAATTTTTCCTTGGTGTGGCGGACGATGTGGCCTCAACTTACCTGTCAGGCACGGCCTTAAACCAACTGTGTAGTCCTTTCAAGGCCCAGGTCCGTCTGGCCCTAGTCAAAAATTATCTGGCAGGTGACAATAATAATTATTCTTGCACACTATCAAGAGTCCTGAACAATTACGACCAGTTTACCCAAGATTTCAGTGCGGGAGGATGGGATGCTTGGTTTGAAGTTACTCAAGTCAGCGGAAATAATCCTTACGGAGCATATCTTAACGCCCAAACATCGCTCAATAGCAGGATAAATTCTCAAATAAACAAATATACCGATCAAGTTAGCCAGGGTAGAGGATTTTTAAACTTTGAACAATGCAAGACGGGTACTGCTTTTTCTCAAGCAGATATTGATAGTGGACTTGTTGAACCACAATATAAAGTCGGTGATTGTTACCCAACCAATAAAGAAACGGTTACTCCTGGCGCAGTTCTTGAAACCCAGCTTCAGGGAGTCTTGGGAACCGACCTAAAATTTTTGGAATTGGCAAAAAGCTTTGATGAGATCATCGGAGCCATAGTTACTGGACTGATAACAAGAGTCACCAGCGGAGGCGGTTTGAGGGGAGACGGCCGAGCCATACCGCCTCCATCCGACATCAGAACAGACGCCCCAACCATTATCGTACAGGGCTTAAATCCGATGTTTGTGGCCACCGGAGCCAGATTTAACGATCCCGGAGCAATAGCTTACGACACCTATGACGCCAGTGTGGATGATTTGGATATTTCAAATGACATAGTAGCTGTAAGCGATGTGGACACCACCGTGCCGGGAACATATTCTGTCACCTACAATGTTACAAACTCAAAAGGGGTAGCGGCTAAAGAAGTCAAAAGAGTAGTTAATGTCGGCTTATATCCGGATAGTCAAAACGCTTGCGTAACATTATCATTTTCAAACTTTGCCAAAGACTGGCCGCGAGCTATAGACAGCTACATAATTGAGCTTGGGAGGATAAAGGAACAAGATATTGAACAGACTTCCAAAATGATGATTGAAATTGTTAATAACGAAAGATTATTCTTAATTTCCAAGGGAGTAAAAACTTCCGTAACAAAACTTGAAGAATTTTTGGAAAAATTGGATTCATTCTACAACACAGCCAACTTTGCCGAGGAGAATTCCATAAAAGATATTCTAAATCTTGAGAGAGAGCGGGCCACCCTCAAAGCATATGTAACCGACTTTCTTAAATTCTTTGACTGCAATGTCGGAGTGCCTCCTTACGCCGGCGGACCTCCAATCCCCGGTAATCCGCCAGCAACAAGTCCGTCGATAGTCCTAGTTCAACCAACAGTTGTTGCAACAATATCAGTAAACACTAACGGTCAAGGAACATTTCCAGACCCTGTTTACTACAACGGAAGAGTTTGGGTTGGAATCCAAGAGGGTCCTGGGACAAACAGTAACTTGAGCTTATATAACTTTGCTATGGATTTAACTGGTCAACAAATTGTGTCCATTCCTTTTTCTCGCGTTGGCAGAGCCTTTCAAAGACTTGGGGTATATGGCGGTGTCCTCTGGATGATTTATAGAGATGGAGAAAATTCAGCTTGTGCTGTTACTCCGCTAACTTGTATTCCAGAACGCATAAAGTTATGGCGTAGCGATACGGGAGCAGTTGAAGACTTGGGTCCAGTAACAAATAGTGGCAATAGACCTGTGGCCATAGGTACTGGCTTCATATTTTGGCAAGCACAAACCCAGCCAGGAAGCATCAATATTTTTAAACGTTCTATTACTGGAGGGCAAATAACTAACTTAGGACCAGTTGGGTTACCCACTGGAATAAATAGAGTTCTTCCTAACGGGAGTATCGTGATGTACGACACTGATTTGACTGCTGTACCTTGGGGGGTTGCGTCCCACTCTAGCGGTCCTATCACTGTAGCGACAGACGCATACAACCTTCCGCCAACCATAATCCCTGGTAACGATGACGGGGTTATTGGTAGATTTAACAACGGTGCAACAACAGAGTTCAATATTTGGCAAACTGAAAGAGCTCACGATGCTCGTGCAGCAACTGATGGTAACGGAAATTATATTGTAACCACTTGGAACCCTGACGTCAGAGTTGCAATTTTGAAATGGCCACCAGTAGCCCCCTCAACAACTCCTTCCCCAACACCTACGCCAACTCCTCCTCCAGTAATTCAGCCGGTGCCATAAAAGATGAGGTTTTTTAGGGTTATGGGGTTTATAAAGTACAAAATGGGGAAAAGAGACAAAAAAAACACAGGAAAAATTTTCGGAGGCCGTGGTCTGCTTCTAACGGGACTAATACTAATTGTTTTGGTTGGAGTTTTGAGTCCAACGATTGGGGTCAATACTGCAAAAGCACAAGCTCTGGATCCAAATGAAATTGGAACATGTGTTTATTACCAACGAATAGGAGGTGTAGACGCCCCAGAAAGACAGCAAACTGCGAGAAATATTACAAGATCGGATTGTGCAAATATTGTTCCGGGTGGCGGTTCTTTTGCACCAGGTCAGACAGGAAGTGGAGAAAGTCAATTTTTTGATACAAATGACGATAGCGGTTGCGGACTATTAGATCTCAAGGGATGTATTGTAAAATTGTTTCAGATTATTTTTATCGGCATACTTACATTTCTAAGTTTCTTTCTCTGGCTTGCCGGTCAGTTATTGAATTTCGTGCTGGATTATACAATTGTCGGGATGAAAACCCAACTGGATAAAATGACGGGAATAAATACCGGTTGGAAAATCGTTCGCGATTTGATGAATATCGTCTTTATTTTCCTTCTTGTTTACGAGGGAATAAAACTAATTATTGGATTAACTAGCAGGGAAAATATCAAAAAATTTATCGGGGGAATTGTTTTGGCTTCTCTTCTTATAAACTTCAGTTTGTTTTTCACAAAAGTGCTGATAGACGCTTCAAACGTTGTAACTATTGGAATTTACAATCAAATACTTGGACCGGTGGCGGGAGAAAAGAGCCCCGTGACCGGTCTCGCATACGGACTATCTGAACCTATTGTCTCAAATTTGGGCCTATCAAGCGTATACAGCAAGGATGCCAACCCGACTTTCAACGAAGAAAATGGTGTGGGAGGAATTATCATAATGGGACTTGGTTCCGGGATATTAATAATTGTTGCAATGTTTGTTTTTTTTGCTATTTCAATAATATTTATTATCCGTTATCTGGCACTGATACTTCTTCTCATACTTTCCCCTGTGGCTTACATGGGCATGGCTCTGCCGTCTATGAAGGGACATGCTAAAGAGTGGTGGGAATCATTAAACGGACAATTGCTATTCCCGCCTATTTATATGATTTTGACTTATCTCGTTCTTAAACTGATGGAGAGTCCGGCTTTTCTTAGAAATGGAAGTTTCTCAAAACTATTTGATACCAGCGCCCCTCCTAACACCACCACCGCAAGCAATATTGGCCTCATTATTAACTTTGCTTTGCTCATCGGACTAATTATCGCTTCGCTTGTCATTGCCAAAAACACCGCCACCAAAGGTTCCAAATTCATCGGCCAAGCCACTGGCAAATTTACGGCATTTGCAGGAGGGGCTGTGATGGGAAGTGCAGCTTCGGCTGGAAGAAAAACTATTGGCAGATGGGGTGCTAATCAAGCAAACAACGAGGAGTTGAAAGAAAAAATTGCAAAAGGTGAAGCGAGCCGAATGGAACGCTTAAGATTTGCTGCTGGGACAAGAGCGGCAACTGCTACTTACGATGCAAGAAGAAGTCGTATTGGTGAATCTGTAGCAAAACAAACTGGTGTGGATTTTGGCAAAGGAACAATATTTAATGAAAAGGCGGGGCAGGGTGGATTTAAAAAAGAAGATGAAGAAAGAATTAAGAGAGAATTAAAATACGCAGAATCACTAAAACCTTCGGACACATACATAGAGAGATTGAAACAGGAAGCAGAAGGTAAAACTGGCGCAGAAGTGAAAGCAAAAGAAAATGAACATCTTCAAAAAGAGGTTGAGGTTAATAAATCAAGAGAAAAGATTGTTGATTTGGAAAAAGAGGCTGAGGAAAAAAGAAAAAGCCTAGACAATGAAATGACGATGGAAGAAGAAATGAGAATTCGTCAAGAAATCACTGGTATTCAAGATCAGATAAAATCAGAAAATCAAAACCTTGATAAACTAAAAAAGGTAGCTGTTGACGCTGAAAAAGCATCTGAAGCGACAAATAAAAAACATAAAGAAATAATAAAAGGGATAGAAGAAACATATGTAAATAGGATTGAGGCTTACGCACAACGAGTTGAGCAAAAAGGCGTCATATCTAGATATGGTTCAACTCTTGCGAGAATCGCTGGTGGAGCAGTCGTGGGAGGAGCGGTGGCTGGTCCAGTAGGAGCTGTGATTGGAGGGGCTCACCAAGTAGCAACGGCGCCTGGCCTACCTAGTATAAATAAGAGCGAACTGGCTTCTAAAATTAGAGCGCTCAAGAAAAAGAAAAAGGATTTAACACCGGATGAAAAGAAGAAATACAAAAAAACAATCAAAAACCCGGAGAGTACACAAGAAGAAAAAGCTGAAGCTTGGGAAAAACTCGGGATAGAGAGTGATGGTGATGAAGAGGAAGCACCAACACCTAAACCAGAACCACCTAAAACAACATAATTATGAATGAAAATAATCCAAACTTACCAGAATATGTAAAAACTCTTCCAAAAGTTCTTCAGGATTTGATTTTTAACTGGCCTTGGGAAGAAAGGATTGGAGAAATTGCTAAAAAATACTCCCTAAATTACAATCAAACTGAATCTTTAATAAATAATGTATTATTTGTTCTTATTGGACTAGATAAACCTGAAATACTTCAACAAACATTGGTTGTGGAATTAAAAATTTCTAAACTATTGACTGACCAAATAGTAGGAGACTTGGAAAATCGAGTTTTTGAGTATGCGATAAAAGAAATTGAGGGTAAGGGAAAAATAATTTCAAAATCTAAATTTCCAATGTCAAACCAAGGTCAAAATCTAAATGATCAAACAAGTAAACCAGAAAGTCTAGCGAGGACAGTCCTTGATACTGCATTAAAACCTAAAGTTCCGGAGGTTAAGCCGGCAAATCTTCCAATGGTGGAAAAAGGGGAGGTTGTGCATGTAAATAAACCACAGGCACAAAAAGAAACTTTTGAAAACAGAATAAATTATAAACCTGCCCCAACTACTACAAGTATAAAACCAGAGCCGGTACAGAGACCTGTTTCTGTGCCAAGATATGATATCAATAATGAGGAAATGCCAAAATCCCAGTTTCCAATGTCAAACCAAAATCAAAACCAAAATGACAAAAAGGTTGATAGTATTATAGAAAACAAACTTAAAGGCGTAACCACTGGAACACCGGAAAAAACTCCACCAGTGCCTGATGCGCCCAGAAAATACGCGGTTGATCCGTATAGAGAACCAACTGAATAAATTGAAAATGTAAATATCAAAATGAAAAATTACAGTTCAAAATTAAAAAATATAGAATTCCAAAATTTTGCATTTTGCATTGTCATTTTACATTTTGATTTTTAATTTTTACATTTACTATGCGCTACCAAGTGCCACAATTTACCGATGTTGAGGACAAGATAATCGGCCCGTTTACGGTCAGACAGTTCTTATATCTGGTCGGCGGAGCGGGAATGTCTTTTATTGTTTACGATTTTTTGCCGATATATTTATCTATAATTTTAATTCTAGTCATAGCCCCGCTTTCATTGGCTTTGGCTTTTTATAAGGTAAATAACAAACCATTTATTGATTTTCTTGAATCTGCTTTTCTTTATTACACAAAACAAAATCTTTATATTTGGAAAAAACAACCAAAATCGCCAGTTAGCAAAGCGTCCGATGCATCTAACAAAGCTCAAGTCCTCGTCCCAAAACTGTCCAACAGCAAACTGAAAGAGCTTTCCTGGTCATTGGATATAAATGAAAACCTGAACCCACTTACGGGAGAAGATGGGAAGAATACACGATAATTAAAAATGGAAAAATCAAAGTGCAAAATGACAGTGTAAAATTTAAAATGGAATTCAAAACCCGTTTATATAACTGGGTTTTGAGACTTGTTAAGTTTATTGACTCTTTACCAAAAGGTAATGTTTCTGAAGTAATGGGGAAACAATTACTTAGAAGTGGGACTAGTATATTGGCTAATTATGTAGAGGCTAACTCAGCTTCATCTAAAAGAGATTTTATAAACTTTTTTACCCATTCTCTTAAGTCGGCTAACGAGTCTAAGGTTTGGTTGACACTTTTGAGAGACCTGAATAAAGGTGATGAGAAAGAATTAAGATGGCTTCTAGAAGAATTGCTAGAAATAGCTAACGTGTTGGCCTCCAGTATACTAACAATGAAAGGCAGGAAGTAAATTTTACATTTTTAATTGTCATTTTGATTTTTGATATTTACATTTTACATCAAAAACATGATTTTACAGCCAAATTACAGATACAAAAGATTATTTTATCTGGTATAATATACACATATGGTGGTCTCTTCCAAAGCAACACAAGAATTTGTTCCTATAAAAGAGGTGCGAGACGGCATTGTCATCTTGAAAGACGGCTCGCTTCGCGGGATCGTATTAGCCTCCTCCTTAAACTTTAGTCTGAAATCAGATGATGAACGCAGTGCCATTCTCTTTCAATTTCAGGATTTTTTAAACTCCTTGGACTTTGGCATTCAGATTTCTATAGAATCAAGAAGGTTGGATATAAGACCGTACATAGCCCTTTTAGAGGAAAGGTACAAGGAGCAAGTAAATGAGTTGATGAAAATACAAACCAGAGAGTACATTGAGTTTATTAAAAAATTTACGGAGAGTACAAGCATAATGACCAAGAGTTTCTTTGTGGTCGTTTCATACGACCCGGCCATAATTAGCATAAAAAGCAAAACGGTTACGGAATTGTTTCAAAAAAAATCGGCTGGCGAAGAATTGCAGAAAAAACAATTAAGTTTTGAAGAAAACCGAACCCAGTTGGAACAAAGAATATCCGTGGTTGAGCAAGGGCTGTCTAGATGCGGTATAAGGGTTATAAGATTGGGCACGGAAGAAGTTATAGAATTGTTTTACAAAACATTCAATCCCGGAGATACGGAGAAGCCAATTAATTCAAATTGAAAATGTAAATATCAAAATGAAAAATTACAATTCAAAATTAAAAAATAAGGGATTCCAAAATTTTACATTTTACATTGTCATTTTACATTTTGATTTTTGATTTTTACACTTTTATGTCTATATTTAACTTCCTAAAAAGAAAAAACCTTGAAGCGCCGATTTCCACCATTCTGCCACAAGAGATATATGACTCCAGCGCTTTGGAATTGAAAGACATCATTGCCCCGAGCGCCTTGAGAGTTACTCCAAAAGGAATCAACTTGGGCGAGAAAGTTCTCCGAAGTTTTTTTGTCATTTCCTACCCGAGATATCTGGCCGAAAGTTGGTTTGCTCCGATAATAAATCTAGACAAGGTTTTTGATGTGGCTATTTTTGTGGAACCGATAGAAACTGCCGGGGTTTTGAGGACATTCCAAAAAAAGGTGGCGGAAGTCCAAAGCCAGATAAATAGTAGGGAGGCAAAAGGGCTTGTTAGAAACCCGATGTTAGACACCGCATATCAAGATTTGGAAAATCTCCGTGACCAACTACAACAGGCCCAGGAGAAGCTTTTTGATGTTGGGTTATACGTCACCATATACGCCAATTCCGAAGGAGAGCTGGATAAAATAGAATCGGAGATGAAATCCATTTTGGAAGCCAAGCTTGTTTATGTTAAACCGGCCCTCTTTCAGCAAGAACAAGGCTTTAAAACGACCATACCTATCGGCAAAGACGATTTGAAAGTTTACAGCAAATTGAATTCCTCGCCGCTTTCCTCCCTTTTCCCGTTCATCTCGTTTGACCTAACCTCTGACAGAGGAATTTTGTATGGAATAAACCGACATAACTCGTCTTTGATTTTGTTTGACAGATTTTCGCTGGAAAACTACAACTCGGTAACCTTTGCCAAGGCCGGCGCCGGAAAATCATTTGCTGTTAAGCTGGAAATTTTACGCTCGCTTATGTTTGACACCGATGTTTTGGTTCTTGATCCTGAAAAAGAGTACGAGTATCTCTCTGAAGCGGTTGGTGGTAGATTTTTCAACATTTCGCTTAACTCCGAACATCATATCAATCCGTTTGAACTGACCGTTCCGGGCGAAGGAGAATCTTTTGCCAGCGTTTTGCGTTCAAACATCATAAACTTGGTCGGCCTCTTCCGCATCATGATGGACGGTTTGACTGCCGAGGAGGATGCCTTGATTGATCGCGCCATTACAGAAACCTATGCTTTGAAAGATATAACGGCGGACTCAAATTTTGAAAATGTTGAACCGCCGCTCATGTCAGATTTTGAACTGGTTCTCTCCGGCATGGAAGGCGGGGATTCGCTGGCCCAAAGACTTTCCAAATACACCCGCGGGACGTGGGCCGGGTTTATAAACAGGCCAAGCAATATTGATATTAATAAAAAATTTGTGGTCTTTTCACTGCGGGATATGGAAGACGAGTTGAAGCCGATTGCCATGTATATCGTTATGCACTTTATTTGGAATGCTATAAGGAAGAAATTAAAGAAACGACTTTTGGTCATTGATGAAGCTTGGTGGATGATGAAATCTGAAGACACGGCCTCTTTCCTCTTGTCTTTGGCTAAAAGAGGAAGAAAATATTATCTAGGCCTTGCCACCATCACTCAAGACGTAGGCGATTTTCTAAATTCTCCATATGGCGTGCCGATTATTACAAACTCCTCAATTCAGATTCTATTGAAACAATCGGCCACGGCCATGGATAAATTGCAAAAAACTTTTAACCTGACCGACGAGGAAAAATACTTGCTTCTTGAGTCGGATGTCGGAGAGGGAATTTTCTTCGCCGGTTTAAAACACGTGGCCATAAAAATTATCGCTTCATACACGGAAGAGCAAATTATTACTTCCGACCCTTCTCAAATTCTTAAAATCAAAGTGGCTAAAGCAGATTTGGAACAACAAAAATAAAATGGAAAAAAGTAAGCAAATAAAGGGAACAACAAAATGGCTGATGTTTAGTGTAGCTGTTTTTTTTGATATTATTTCTTTGCTTAGTCTTGTTCCTGTAGTCGGATGGATTTTTGAGTTTTTGGTTTGGTTATTTGCATTTATGACATTCTGGTTGTGGTTTTTATTAAATGGGATAAATATAATGAGTTTCAGAAACCCCAAGAAACTTGCGGGTACAGCAATAGGCAGCATTATTGAGGCATCACCTCTTGGATTTGTCCCGGCCTGGACAATCCTCATACTGTATCTAACAAGAATTGAGCCGGCTATTGAAAAGGTTGTGTCACAAGTGCCCGGAGGAGAAACTGCCCTAGGAAAAGTTGTCGGTAAAACCGGAGAAAAGTAAAAAAATTTGTGTGTATAAATGATTAATTGGCTTAAGACTTTGTGTTATAATTAAACCAATGAAATATTCTTGGTATATGCCATTTCTATTAGTCTTATTTGCTGTTTTTTTCACTTTTGATGCTCGTGGGGCAAATGCCCAAATTGGAGATTTTGGCCAGTCCGAAATTAATGTTGAGATTACCCCGGAAACGCCCGGACCGAATGAGGTGGTCTATGTTACTTTAACAAGCTATTTGACGAATATAAACGCCGCCACTATTACTTGGATGGTCAATGGAAAAACAATAAACAAAGGGGTTGGTGAAAAAACTTTTCAGTTTACTGTGGGTGACATGAACACCACCACCACTTTGGATGTAGTGATAAACACAGCAGAAGGCCAAGCCATAGAAAAAACCGTCCAAATAAAACCGACCAGTGTTGATTTAATCTGGCAAAGCGGAGGATATACTCCGCCCTTTTACAAAGGTAAAAGTCTTTTCGCTCACCAAAATAGCATAACTTTTATCGCCATACCTCACATTATCGGGTCAAATGGCGGGGAAATATCCCCGAAAAATTTAATATATAAATGGAAACTTAACGGCTCTGTCAAAGACAGCAGTTCCGGTTATGGCAAAAATTCCTATACCATGACGGGCTCTCTTATTTCCAGACCATTAAATGTTGAAGTGGAAGTGACCTCTCCAGCAGACGCCTCTTTAGGATACGCCAGAACAGTCGTTGCGCCGATAACGCCCACTATCGTGTTTTACAAAAAAGATCCTTTGTACGGAATAGGGTTTCAGGACGCCCTTTTTGGAACAGAAATTCTACAATCAAAAGAGATGGCTATAGTAGGCGTACCTTTTTTCTTCAGCGCCGGGAACCAGTATGAATTGCAATATAAATGGTCTATAAACGGAGTGGCAATAGATAACGATACGACACAGACCACAAGAGTATTTAGACAAAATAAGGGTGTTTCTGGCACATCAAATATCGGTCTTTCTGTAGAACATTTAAATAAAATACTGCAGTTTTCTTCAGTAAGTTTTGATTTGATGTTTGGTGAAAACACGACGCCAATTACGAATGAAAACGAATGACACGAATAAAATGCAAATCAATTTTCAAAAAATAATACTCCTCTCAACTCTTTTGTTCCTTGTGTCTTTTGGTTTTGTTTATGCTCAAAGTTCCAACTATACACTGCTGGCCCCGCTTCCTTGCGTGGATCCGGCCAAGAATTGCGATACCATAGCCACCCAAACGACATTGAGTGATTATTTGCCGGGAGCGTTTAATTTGGCAATTGGAATTGGAGCGGTTTTGGCTTTTATTATGATCACATACGGAGGCTTTTTATACGCCACCTCTGACGCCATTACCGGCAAATCGGAAGGCCGAGAGAAAATAGAAAACGCCATTTGGGGACTTGTTCTTGTTATAGGGGCTTGGGCAATCTTGTACACCATCAATCCGAAAATTCTTGATTTCAGTCTTCTTCTTCCACCGCCCACTACGGTCAGCTCCACGCCTAGTATTTCTGCTCTGCCGGCAATTTGTTCAAATTGCCAATCAATAGGGTCTTTACCGACAAATGGTAGTACTGGGGACTATGTTGAAGCCGGATTATTAACAAAACTAAATACATTTAATGGTTTGATGAATACGGCTAATGTTGGTTGGGTCATTACCGAAGCCTATCCGCCAACCACAACACACCAAAATCCTTGTCATTATGATGGAACCTGTATTGATGCCAGGCCATCAAACCAAACTCCAACGAATATAAACACATTTAATAATACGGCTGTTAGAGCCGGGCTAAGACCACAATATGAAGTTGCCACACAAATTGAAAAAGATAGATTAATCGCGTCTGGAGTAACTATAAGTATTATTGTTGTGCCGGGAATAAATAATTCTCATTTCTCGGTCTATAAAAACTAATATGTCTAAAAAAATTATAATTATAATTTCTGTAGTGCTCGGAATCTTACTGATAGCCTTGGTCGGATATTATTTTATTGTTCAAAACAATACTCCCGGAACCGGTAGCGGCTTGTCCGTTTTTAAAAACTTTTTTCCCTTCGGTGGAAACGAGGTGCCAGCGCCTTCCGGCGATGACCCAAACAACGAAAATGTTCCACAAAATCAGCCGGAGCAGTCAAATTTTACAAAAAAATTAAGACGATTGTCTTCCATGCCGGTTTCCGGAGCCGGAGTTTTGGATGTCAAAGCCGGAACGGTTGTGCGTTATATAGAAAAGGCCACGGGACATATTTATGAAGTGGAACTTTTTTCGCCAAAACAGGGTAGAATTTCAAACACAACCATTCCTTTGGTTTATGATGCTTTGTGGGGAAACAAAAATAATTCTCTTATTGCCAGATATTTAAAAGATGACGATCGGATTGTTGACACATACTCACTGACAATCAAAGAGGTCAGTACTACAACCGAAAATACTGTTTCTGGAATTGTCTTTCCGGAAAACATAAGCGATGTTTCGGTTTTTGACACCAATGTTTTCTATCTTGAGCAAGGCAACAGTTCCTCTAACGGCTACATTTCAAACTTTAGCGGTGGAAATAAAAAACTCATTTGGAATTCTCCCACGAAAGAGCTCCTTTCCCAATTTGTAAATGCCAAAACCGTGGCTTTGACAACTAAACCGCATCAGAGTTTTCCGGGATTTCTGTATTTTGTTGATACGGGAACAGGCCAGGTTAAAAAGATCTTGGGTGACATTTTGGGTCTTTCAACTCTGACCAACCCTCTAGCCACACAGGTTCTTTACTTGGATCAGGGCACCAATCAGATGTCAGTGTTTGATATAAAAAGCAAGGTCATTACCAATTTGGTCCCGGCAACTTTTCCGGAAAAATGCGCCTGGAGCAAAAAAGATGCTTTAATTATTTATTGTGCTGTGCCAAAAGGATCTACTGGCAGTAATAGTTTAACTGACTGGTATATGGGGTTTATTTCATTTAGTGATGATGTTTGGAAGTTTGACACAAAAAATAATATATCTGTTATTGTTGATGATTTAACTCTTGATTCTGGGACAATTATAGATGTTACAAAACCCATTCTTTCTGACAATGGCCAGTATCTGGTTTTTATAAACAGAATAGACAATACTCTTTGGAGTTTGGATCTATTAAAGTAAACTTCCAATTGGGCCTAGTTATTTTTTAGGTTAATTAGAATAATTAGAAATTAGGTTAATTTATTTTCCTAGATTACCATTGCGCTTTTGTGATATTTTTTCTTTATGTATATTTCCTGGCCGATAGCAAAAAGGTTGCTGGTAATTAGATAGATGGCGATGGCTGATGATATTGTATAAGCGATAAAAACCATCATTATTGGGAAAAAATATTTCATCTGCACAGACATAGCCTTGGCTAAATTTTCTTGAATACCGCTGGAAGAATTCGGGGTGGGTGGTTTTTGGGCGCCACTGGACAAACTGACTTGAAAATAAGTGGTTATGCCTGCAAGCAGAGCCAGAATTAAGCTTTTTTCGGAAATATTGACAAAAGATAAGAAGGTCATGCTAATGGAAGCCGGGTTGGGAGCGGTGATGAATGAGTATAAAAGATTTTCGTTTATCGCCGGCAATCCCGATTTGAGAAAAATTCTGTAGAGACCGATGAGAATCGGCAATTGAATAATTAAAATGAGTATGCTTGAAAAGGGGTTGATGCCGTTTTCTTTGTAAAATCCCATTATTTTTCTTGATTGCTCCTCCTTGTTATCTTTGTATTTTTCTTTAATAACAGCTAGATCCTTTTCCGTGCTTTTCATTTTTATTTGAGCCTTGGAGGCCTTGACGGACAATGGAAGGAGAATTAATTTTATAATTATTGTAAAAATAACAATAATTACCCCTTCGTCAAAAAAGGGCAGAACGCTCATAAGAAAAACTAGCCCGTTGTAAAGAGGGTCCGATATGAGGGTATGAAACAGAGAAATCATTGTGTTATGATAACATACCGGACACAGAAAGTAACTCCACTATCTCTTTCTCAAAATAAGTAAAAGATTTTTCTCCGAGGTTGCCGTTTTTAATAGAGAAAAAACAAAGATAGCCCGGTTTAATTTTTTTTATATGCCGAGTGATTGCCGAATACCCCCGTCTGCGAAGTTTATTTCTTCCCGATGCTTTTTTACAAATCTTTTTAGAAACAGAGAAAGAAAACTTGCTGTCTAAATTCAAGCCTTTCATCACATATAATAAAAAATTAGTTGAGTTATATCTTTTACTGTGTTTGAGTATTTCTGGAAACTGGTTTTTTCTAATTCTCCTCTCTTTAGAGAGCATGGTGGCAAATTTTTAGTTACACCGTTGTAACTTTTTTACGTCCCTTTCTTCGTCTCCTCAAGATCGTATTTCGTCCTGTCTTTGATTTACTGCGCACCAAAAAACCGTGTGTTTTAGCCCTTTTTCTCTTCTTTGGTTGGTATGTTTTTGACATTTTATTTTTATAAATTGTGTCAATATATTGACAAAAAAGTAAGTTATACTTGTAAATTTTATTGTAAACAATTTATACACATATTATTAACATATTGGTGGCTTTTTAACAAGTACTATCTTTTTTTCTTTTCTATATAATGTTCTACATGATAATGGAAAATAAGAAACTTTGGGACAGTGTTTTGGTAGAAATGGAATTAAGTCTTTCTAGACCGAACTTCAATACATGGTTTAAAGATACAGCAATAGTCAAACAGGAAGATGGCGCTGTTTATCTCGGGGTTCCAAACACTTTTGTTCAAGATTGGCTGGGAAGCAAGTTTCACAATCTAATCCTCAAGGCTCTGCGCAGCGTCTCCGGGAACATTCAATCTTTGCATTATGTTATTTCAAAAGAAGAATTAAAGGAAAAACATGATCCAACAAAAATCCAGCAAATAACCAGAGAGTTGCTGATTGCCGACACTTATATAAACAAAGAAGACAATTTAAACCCCCGTTATACATTTGAATCATTTATTGTCGGACCATTTAATGAGTTTGCTCATGCGGCCAGTCAAGCGGTCATTAAAAAACCGGGAATTGTTTACAACCCGCTTTTTATTTATGGTGGAACGGGACACGGCAAAACACATCTCATTCAAGCTATAGGAAATCATTTAAAAAAATCCGGAGGGGGAAGAGTTTTTTACACAACTTCAGAAAAATTCAGTCAGGAATATGTCAATGCTCTTCAATTAAACAAACCTAATTTTTTCAAGGAAAAATACAGAAAACACGATGTGTTGATTATGGACGACATACAGTTTTTCTCCGGGAAAATGAAAATTCAGGAAGAATTGTTTCATTTATTCAATCACCTTTATGAAAATAACAAACAGATTATCTTCTCGTCCGATAAACACCCTGGGTTAATTCAAGATTTGGAGGACAGATTGAAATCCAGATTTAGCGCTGGGATGATTGTGGATATTCCAGCGCCGGATAACGAGTCTCGGGCGGCTATTATCCGATCCAAATCAAGCGTCGGTCCATACCCAATACCAAAAGAGGTAATTGATTACCTGGCATATTCTGTAACCGGAAATATTAGAGAGCTTGAAGGAATAATAAATTCCATAACCTGCCACTGCCAATTAAAGAATCGGGAAATAACCCTTGCTGAAGTAAAAAATTTTGTAAAAAACAACGCCAAACCTAAAAAGTTGGTTTCAACCAAGGAAGTGGTTAAAACTGTGGCTGAATTTTATAATATTGAAGACCAGTTAATTTACGATAAAACACGAAAAAAAGAAGTAATTAAACCAAGACAGATAATAATGTACATCCTTCGGGAAGATTTCAATATTTCTTACCCGGCCATAGGCGAACGGCTTGGTGGAAGAGATCACACAACCGTAATGCATTCCTGTGAAAAAATTAAAAATGATATGAAATTAGATGAAGGATTAACACAAGAGATAAGTCAACTTCGGTCTATCTTTGTCTGAACCCACACACCAACTTCCATGCTATATTTGTAGTGATTTTCATAAAAATAAAATAATTATTAATAAGTTGGTGTATGGGTGAAAATTTGTGTATAGTGTGTAGATAAAGATTGGGGTTGTGTGGATAGATTGTGTTTTTACACATATTACCAATATTTATACACAATATGAAATTGGAGAATATGTTTTATTTTAATGGTTTAATCGGATATAAACAAAAAACAAACACTAATAATAGTAAATGTTTTAAAAATATACTAGTTTATAATTAATAATATGAAAATCGAATGTGTTAAAGAAAGGTTAGCTTACGCTATTTCAAAAGCGGAAAGAATTACCGGTAAAAACATTACCTTACCAATATTAAGTTGTGTTCTTTTGGAGGCCAAGGACTCCACTTTAACCATAAAAGCAACAAATTTGGATTTAGGTATAGAAATAAAAGTTCCTGTAAAAGTTATAAAACCGGGAGTTGTGGCGGTATCGGGATTAATTATACACAATTTTATTTCAAACATAACAAACGACAAAAATATTATTTTGGAGGTTTTAAAAGATAATTTAAAAATATCAACAAAACACTCGGAATCAATAATAAAAACCTTTCCAACTGACGATTTTCCAAACATTCCAAAAGTTTCAAGCGACACACCGTTTACATTCAATGTTCCCAATTTAATAAAGGGTTTTAAATCTGTAATATATAGCTCTTCTCCATCAACAATAAGGCCTGTTTTATCGAGTATTCTACTTTCTTCTGAAGAAGACTGTGTTATTTTCGTTGCCACAGACTCATTCAGACTGTCTGAAAAAAAAATTAACGTTAAAAAACACAAAGAATTTAATCAAATACTGATACCGTTTAGAAATATAGGAGAAATAATAAGAACCCTGGAGGATATAAAGGATGATGTAATTGTTTTTCTTAATGACAATCAAATAGCCTTCTCTTTTGGTGATATTTATATAACCTCGCGCATAATAGACGGGACCTTTCCCGATTACAAACAAATTATTCCAAAAGAGACCAAAACAGAAACTATTGTTTTAAAACAAGATCTTGTCAGTGCCTTAAGAATATCAAATATATTTTCAGATAAATTTAGTCAGGTTATTTTTAATATAAACCCAAAAGAGAAAGAATTTAAAATAACAACTAAAAATATGGATGTGGGAGAAAATGAAAATAAACTAGATTCTGTTGTTAAAGGAGAGAAACTAACTATCAGTTTCAACTACAAATACATTATTGATTGTTTCCAGTCCATTGATTCAGACAGCATATCCTTGAGTTTCTCCGGCAATAATAAACCAATGGTTGTTAGTGGAGTTGGAGATAAGTCGTTTTTGTATCTGGTTATGCCAATGAATAAATAAATGTTCAACATCTCTTCTTTTTTGGAAAAGTTTTCAAAAAACATCAATTCTGCCAGGTTGCATACAGAGCAAATTATAGAAATTATAAGAAATGAAACAAAAATAAAACTAGAAAAAAAAGACGTAGAAATAAAAAATAATATCATTTACATCCAATCATCCGGAGCAGTAAAAAACAAAATATTTATTTTTAAAAACCAAATAATAAGTAGCATCAATTCACAAACACCGCTAAAAGTTATTGATGTCAAATAACCTATGGCAATCCCTGGCTTTGGGCCCAAAGCCGAACAGAGTACTCCCACCTTTCAAATTGAGAGTCATCGTTCGGATTGGCTGGAGAGGTTCCGCGCGGATTGTCTTTGTCCACCCAATATAAAATTGAGTGTACTCCACCGGAAAGCGTTTCCTGAACGGAATTGTAAGGGACATTTGGGTTAAAAAAAAGATTTTGGACAATGTTTGATATTCCACCTTGCCATTTACCCCGAAGAACCGGCTTAAGATCGTACGAGTCCTCTTTTTGAGGTTTTACAAACTCTTCACCGGGAACTGTTTTTAGCACCTCATCCATAAAAGCTCTCCACATTGGAGCGACAATAAGCCCAGAAACCTTCTTTGCCATAGGCGTGTTGTCATTGTTTCCGGCCCAAGTTCCGACCACCACGCTTGGTGTATACCCAATTATCCAAGCGTCTTTGTAGTCGTTTGTTGTACCGGTTTTGACAGCCACATCTCTTCCTGGAAAATAAATAACAGAGTTGGCTCCATAAAGAGGAGTTCTGGCCACATTGTCTGTCAAAATATCGGAAATTTTTCTGGTAATTTCCGCATCTATTACTCTGTATGGCTTAGGCTTTATTTCCTCAAGCACCCTAGCCTTTGCATCTTCTACTTTCAATATGCTTGTGTACGGCACCCTAAGGCCCTCCGTGGCAAAAACACCATAAGCAGAAGTCATATCTAAAAGTGACACCTCTCCGCCTCCAAGAACAAGGGTTAGTCCATAAGTGTTTTCATTTCCCAGACCGGTTATTCCCATGTCTTTTGCCAGATCCAAAGTCTCTTTTACACCGGCCAAGTAAAGTGTTTTTACGGATGGGACGTTTATTGATTGAGCCAGGGCCTCGCGCAGAGTTACTGGTCCTCTAAACCTGTCATCATAGTTTTGAGGAGAGTAGCATTCGTCCTCGCTTGTCAAATTATCAGGCGGGCATTTGGCCGAAAATTGAGTCTGTAAATCGAACAAAACAGTCTCCGGAGTATATCCCTTTATAAAAGCTTCAGAATAGGCGAAAGGTTTAAAAGTTGATCCGGGTTGTCTGTGTGCCGTTGTAACGTTAAAATTACCGTCAATTTCTTTATCAAAATAATCTCGAGAACCAACCATGGTTAAAATTCCCCCGGTTTTTGGGTCTATGGCAACAAAAGCGTCATTTGAACCATTAAAATCTCTCTCATTTGATTCGGCAAATTGTTTGGCTATAGCCTCGGCCTTAATTTGCAAATCAAAGTTTAAAGTGGTGATAACCCGCAGACCGCCCTGCCCCAAAACATCAGCACCGTATTTTTTTTCCAAATAATCCTTAACAAACATTACAAAATGCGGGGCTTTTATTCCTGTATTAGATTTTGGCAGGAAGGTTACCTTTTCTGCGACGGCAGAGTCATTTTCTTCTTTTGTTATTTTCCCGCCAGCCCGCATCTTCTCCAAAACTAAATTTTTCCTCTCTTCCAATTCATCCCTATGATTGCCATAAGGAGAATAATAAGACGGGGCTTGAGGCAGGGCGGCAATATATGCCGCTTCCGCCACACTGACCTCTTTGGATGTTTTGCCAAAAAAAGCTTGGCTTGCTTCTTCAACTCCATACAATGTTCCGCCATAGGGATTTTCATTCAAATACATTTCCAGAATTTGATTTTTTGAAATGGCCCTTTCCAATTTCAAAGCAAGAACAATCTCCTTCAATTTTCTAGTTATTGTTTTATCTCCAATCAGTATGGAATTCTTAACCACTTGTTGAGTAATAGTTGATCCTCCCTGGGAATACTGGCCGGTTAAGGCGTTTACAATTACCGCCCGCAAAAAGGATTTTAGCTGAAAACCATTATGCTTATAAAAATTTTTATCCTCAATAGAAACCACCGCGTCCTTGATATATTGAGATATGTCCTCAAACGGCACTAGCGTTCTCTTGGCGTTTTGATAAACGTCATAAAGAAGTATTTTACCTGTATTGTCGTATATTTTTGTTGATTGGCTTATTTTCCTCTCCTCAATAGTGTCTATTGACGGGATTTTGAAAGTTGATATCCAAACTAAAACAAGGCTAGCCAAAATAATTCCACAAGAAAGTAGAAAAATTACCGAATTTCGAAATCCATGCTTTAAAATAGACCTTTTTTTCATTCTTCGTATTCTACCATATTTGTGATAAAGTAATAAGATCTTATATCAATAAATAATGAGCATTATAAATCTAATAATTTCGGTAAAAAATAGAGGATGAGGAGGAAGAATATCTAGATATTCTGATCGACGAAACTCTATTTTTTACCGAAATTATTAGATTTAGAATCTCATGTAGTTTATAATAATTATTTTTGATATAAGATCTACAATGTTTGGACGAGAGACAAAAAAAATTATTACAGACAAAGATAAAATAAACGAGTTGCTGACCAGAGGGGTCGATAAAATTTATCCCTCAAGGGAATTGTTGGAAAAACTTTTGCTTTCCGGTAAAAAACTCCGTCTTTATCAGGGATTTGATCCGACCGGAGACAGGCTCCATCTCGGTCACATGGTTGGTTTAAGAAAACACAAACAATGGCAGGACTTGGGCCATGAAGTCATTTTTCTAATCGGTGATGGCACGGGCCAAGCCGGAGATCCGACCGGCAAAAAACAAACGCGAGAAAAATTTTTCACAAAAGAAGAACTTCGGGCAAACGCAAAAAACTACGTTGCCCAAGCTTCAAAAATAATTCGCTTCAAAGGCTCAAATTCTGTAAAAATACTTTATAACAGTGATTGGCTGGACAAATTAACCAAAGTTGAAATTTTAAACATTGCTCAGAATTTTTCCGTTCAGCAACTTATAGAAAGAGATATGTTCCAGGAGCGACTGAAAGCGGGCGAACCGATCAACCTTCGGGAGTTTTTATACCCCCTTCTTCAGGGTTATGATTCAGTGGCTATGGATGTTGATTTGGAACTGGGCGGAACGGATCAAACCTTCAATATGCTCGCTGGTCGCACCCTTATGAAAGCTATGAAGGGCAAGGAAAAATTTGTTATGACTACTCCACTACTTTCTGATTCAAGGGGTATCAAAATCGGCAAAAGTGAAGGCAATACTATTAGTTTGACTGATGAACCAAATGATTTATTCGGCAAAATCATGTCTTTGGCAGACGACGCCATTATTCCTATATTTACACTTCTTACAGATGTCTCTCTTGAGGACATAGTTTCTTTTGATATTAAAAAAAATCCTTTGGAATTGAAAAAAAGCGCGGCGCACATAATCGTATCCCAACTTTATTCTGAAAAATTGGCAACAAAAGCTCAAGATAATTTTGAAAAAACTTTTACCCAAGGAAATGTGCCGGAGAATATTACGCAAGTTACAGTTGCTCGTGATGCTTCCCTTTCCGATATTTTATTAACCCAACAACTCATTGTTTCCAAATCAGAATTAAGACGACTTGTTTCTGAAGGGGCCATAACAAATATGGCAACTAACGAAAAAGTTACCGATCCCAATTCAAAAGTTTCTTCCGCCACTTATAAAATAGGCAAACACCGCTTTATCAAAATTCAGACACTATAAGTATTTCCAGAAATAAGATGAACGAGCAAAATTGAACTGCAACAACGCAGACGGGTTATTTTGTTATTTCTGCTTACCACAAGTCTTGATCAGGCTCAGTATCGTCAAAAGCATCTTCAGGAAGAACACTTTCCTCCTCCTCGGCTAAGGTGTCGAGAGAATCATCATCCAAATCTTTCTTTGGTTTTTTTGTGCCAGGGGTCAGGATCTCATCAAGATCCCCCTCTAATTCATCGTCGTCTTTTAATTCTGGGTCTAGCAACGGATCATCCATTGTTTTGTTCTTAGATATTTATAAATAATGCTTGGCATAGTTGTAACAAATTCCGCATTTTTTGCAAAGACCGCAACCCTATTTTTATGTGGATAACTTATCCAGCCTATGGGCTGGAATTTAAAATTTAAAATTTTAAATTTAAAATTGCCACTTTAATTGTATTTATAGCCATTTTTATGTAAAGTGGGTCTATGTTTATTGATGAACTTACGGTTAATATCTGGGCTGGCCGAGGCGGTGACGGTTTGGTTTCGTGGATGCATGAGAAAGGGCTTGACCATGCTGGTCCCGGCGGTGGTAACGGTGGCCGGGGGGGAAATGTATATTTAAAAGGAGTCCGAGACATTGGGTTTCTTTCCAAATACAGATTTCTGAAGGATTTTAAGGCTCAAAATGGCGAGGGTGGTATGGGTAATTGTATGCATGGTAAAGCCGGGGAGGATATTACTATTGATTTGCCAATTGGCAGTGTTGTCACAAATACCGAAACTAGCAATTTTACGGAAGTCTTAACCGAAAAACCAATCTTCTTTTTGAAAGGAGGAAACGGTGGTTTAGGTAATGCTCATTTCAAGTCATCCATAAATATCAGGCCAAGAGAATCCACTCCAGGAAAACTCGGAGAAGGCGGGGAATTTTTTATTGAGTTGAAACTTTTGGTTGACTTGGGGCTTATCGGATTGCCAAACGCCGGCAAATCCAGTTTACTTAACAGCTTGACAAAGGCCAAAGCCAAAATCGGCAGTTACCAATTTACAACACTTGTGCCAAATCTTGGTGACTTGTACGGATTTATTATTGCGGACATTCCTGGACTTATTGAAGGAGCTTCGGAGGGCAAAGGTCTTGGTCATAAATTTTTAAGGCACATCTCGCGAACAAAAATGCTTCTGCATTGCATTTCTTGTGAGAACGAAAGGCCAAAGGAAGTTTATGACTTGATTAGAGCTGAACTTATGAAATACGATCAGACCCTTCTGAATAAAATTGAGATTATTTTAATAACAAAGACAGATCTCGTTGATAGTGAAAGGGTAGAATCCTATAAAAAACTTTTTAATAAAACACACAAATATATCTTTGCGGTTTCTGTTAGTGATGATACTTCCATAAAAGAGTTAAGTGATGAGTTGGTAAAGATAATGCGAAACTTGTAATATATACTATATATAGTGTAATTCTAACTTTAAAACAAAATGGCCGACTATAAGATCACGATTGGTTTAGAGATCCATGCAGAGCTAAAAACTCAAAGCAAGATGTTTTGCGGCTGTATAAATTCACCTGAAGAAAAAGAACCAAATATTCACACTTGTCCCATTTGTATGGGCTATCCGGGAACTTTGCCCGTTATAAACAAAAAAGCTGTAAAACTTGTCCTTCTTGTTGGCACTGCTCTTGGAGGCAAAATAGCTGATTTTACGGAATTTGACCGTAAAAACTACTTTTACCCAGATATTCCTAAAGGGTATCAGATCAGTCAGTACAAAAATCCCCTAATACAAGGTGGAACCTTGAATGGGGTAAAATTGACCCGCATTCACCTGGAAGAGGATACAGCTCGCTCTACTCACGATACAGGAGATACTCAAACAAGCCTAGTTGATTTCAATCGCGCTGGGGTGCCACTCATGGAGCTTGTTACTGAACCAGTTATACACAGTAGTAGTGAAGCTGTAAACTTTGCAAAAGAATTACAACTTTTACTTCAGTATCTAGAAGTGTCAGACGCTAATATGGAAAAAGGGGAAATGCGAGTAGAGATTAATTTCTCTGTATCAAAGGATAATACTCTTGGAACAAAAGTTGAAGTAAAAAATATAAATTCATTTCGTGCTATTTGTAAAGCCATAGACTTTGAGTATAAAAGACAAGTTGATTTATTGGAAAAAGGGGAAAAGATTTTTCAAGAGACAAGAGGTTGGGATGAAAATAAAGAAATAACTTTTAGTCAGAGAATGAAGGAGTCGGCACATGACTACAGATATTTTCCGGATCCTGATCTTCCAAAACTTATAATATCCGAGATTTCGGATTTCGCGCCGGACAAGCTCAAAAAATTCTTAAAAGAAACCCCGATCGAAAAAAGAGAAAGATTTACCAAAGTCTTTGGTTTAAAAAATTCTGATATTGAAATATATATTGGAAACACCGAAGCTGGAAGATTTTTTGAAAATGTGGCCAAAGAGCTAAAAGAGGGAAGCGTTCAGACTGCGTCAAATTACATCACCTCTGATATCATCGGTTTATCAAAAACTATTGGTCAAGATTTCACTTTGGGAAAAATTACAACTGAAAGTTTTGTTAGAATTATTTTCATGATAAACAATGGGGATCTGTCGTCGCGCGGAGCCAAAGATGTCTTAAAAATAATTTTTGAAAACGGCGGCGATCCAGTCACAGTTGCCCAAGAGAAGGGTTTAATTCAAAAAAATAATAATCAAGATATAAAAAAAATCGCAGAAAAAATTATTAAGGAAAATAAAGATAATGTAGCTGAATATAAATTAGGAAAGACTTCGTTACTACAATTTTTTATCGGACAAGGGATGAAAAAAACAAGAGGAGCTATTAACCCAGAGATTTTAAGGAAAATTCTCCTTGAACTGCTAGAAACCAAATAGAGCCTAATACACAAAAAATCGATATTGACACCGATCCTTTTCTGTATTTTAACCAGCGTAAATTTCAGACCTCGCCCCGACTAATTATTAGCCTTTTTGAGTTAGTATTTTATATTTGGAAAGGAACAATTTTATCAATAAAATATCTTAAAAGCATACATAAACATTAATAAACATACCTAGTTTATTTTTAAAGTTTATAATTGATTTGTAATGTAGTTTTTTTTGCCATTATTTCAATATTTTTTTTATTTTTTAAAATGCGACAATTCTTCTAGATATTTTTGGATAATATTCCTTAATGATTCTGGTTTTCTCATTTATCCAGTGGTCGACGGTATGAATGAAGTTTATCACTATTTTTACGCTGGTTTATTAGTCTTTATTGGTAAAAAATTGAATCTCGGATAACCGAGAAAATGTTTAGTATCCACATCTTTTTACGGTTCTCGGCTATCCGAGATTGTATAATTTTACTGATGAATTCTGACTTATTTTTTGATAACAAAAAATACATTCCAGCTAAAAATGCCAGCAGTCTGACCGGCTATTCAAAGGACTATATCGGACAACTCTGCCGTCATGACAAGGTTTTATCAAAAAAAATCGGGAAGGCCTGGTATGTTGAGGAAGAGTCACTTTTGGCTTACAACACTTCTTTTTTAAAGGAATCACCTTATATCAGCCAAAAGCCAAAACTTTCAGAAACTTTTGTCTCAAATGATACCTCGCCACTGAAAGCCACTACCCCCAATTCTTGGCAGAAGGCAAGACAACTGACACAAGAATTATTGTTTACTGTTGATTTTAGCTTATCAAAGAAAGTCCTTCCTTTTGCTCTGGGCTTAATTTTTATAATCGGGGCTGTTTCTTTGGGACAGAGTATGTTTAACTTTGAAGTTAATTATCAAGGACTTTCAAATTCATTAAACGAAATCAAGTCCGATATGACTTCTCGGGGATTAACCATGTCTCTTATTTCCCGAAAAATCTCCAATTCTCCTTTTAAAACGTATGAGACATTGGATTTTCTAACGGACTTTTATTCGTCACAACTTTCTATTTTTTACACGGACTTGGGATTTTCATTAGTCAATAAAAGTCAATCATTTTTCAATCAGTTTTCCTTAATTGCCAAAAATCCGCCCGCTGAAATTTTTAAAATTTTCCAATCCGTTTCAATTTTAGAGAAAAATCTGGTTGATAACGAAGCCGAAGATATTGCTAATTCAATTTCTCAATCACAAGTAAAATTATTTGCACTTATTTCCAATTCTTTTGACGAGATTTTGTCTTTAAATAATCACTTGAAAAATGGAGTCCAGACACTTGGAGCAAATCTTTTTTTTGCCGTCACCCAAGATCTTAATCCGATTGATCACTCTGGAGTTGTTGTTTATGAAACGGTCAATAGTTGGTTTGAAAGATTGATATATAGTCCGATTACCAATTTCTTTAATAAAAAGCCGACAATCGTAAATACGACATTTATTGCCACTAAAGAAAAAGAAGCGAACAAAATTTCTTCCGCCAGTCTCGGAGGAACTCAAACTATCACTAAAATTGTAAACAATACCAATGTCGTTGAGAGAATAATTGAGAGATCGGTATCTTCCGATTTAACCAAAGCAGATCTAGAACTCCGCTTGCAAGAGTTGAACAACAAAATCCAATCGCAGCTAAGCCAGCTTTCTTGGGGTACTGGCGGAAGTGTCACAAACATTTATCAACAAATAGCTCAAAGCCAGCGCATTGATCAGTTAACCGGAACAGCTATTACCAATCCAACTATTACTGGGGGTTCAATTACCAACACAACAATAAATACCAGCTCAATTACTACCGGAACGCTTGCCGCCGGAACTGCAGATCTTGGGACAACCACAATCACCAATCTTACAGTGACAAACACCTCTACTTCCACATTTGCCGGCGGAGTTGCTGTAACGGGCGGATGTGTTTCGGTTAACGGTACTTGTTTAGGAACGGGTAGTGGTAGCGGGACGCCTGGCGGGTCCGATACGCAAGTTCAATTTAATTCATCCGGAAGTTTTGCCGGTTCAGCAAATTTTGTTTGGGATAATACAAACAAAAGACTCGGAATTGGAACATCATCTCCATATCAAACACTTTCTGTTTCCGGGGTTGTTGTGGCAGATTCATTCATCTCAACAACAACCGCCACCTCAACATTTGTCGGAGGAATATCCACCAACCTTCTTTCGGTTACATCCACAATTGCTTCTTCAACTTTTGCAAACGGAATCAATTTAACCGGAGGGTGTTACTCCCTCTCCAACTCCTGTCTGTCGCTATCAAACTTGACAGGCACAGTTGCCACAACCAGAGGCGGAACAGGAATTGACTCCAGCGGGTTAACCGGAGTAGCGGTAATTAATTCTGGAATCTGGTCTGCTTCCTCAACACTTTCAGTAAATGTCGGAGGCACAGGTTGGGGCAATTTCCAAGCT
>Ga0209343_10001994_pt1 | contig 26974 bp, 34 predicted proteins | sample RifCSPlowO2_02_FD_184026 | JGI IMG/M metagenome (GOLD analysis project Ga0209343, IMG submission 184026) | Groundwater microbial communities from Rifle, Colorado - Rifle CSP2_plank lowO2_0.2 (SPAdes) (version 2) | ecosystem: Environmental > Aquatic > Deep subsurface > Groundwater | place... | reverse complement strand
GGGCCCGGCCTCGCCGGGCGACACGCTGAGCCGCGCGCCTATTTCGATCCGGTCGCCCTGGGCCGGGCGCGCAGCACCAGCTTCTGTGCGCGCCAGTTCGACGTTTCGGCCGTGTAGAGCTCGTTTTCCGACGGACACGCGAGCCCGTGCACGCCCGAGAACCGCCCGAGCTGCCGGCCGGAGCGGCCGATGACCCCGAGCACCGTGCCGTCGAGCGCGACCTTGAACAGCCGCCCCGGGAAGGTGCTCTCGCCCACGAACATCACCTGGTTGAGTCCCGGCGTGATGCAGATCGAGTTGGGCGCGCCGATCGTCGCCTGGAGCCTCGCGCCCGTCGGAGCGTTGCCGTACACCGGCCGCGTGCCCGGAGGCGGCGGGACGTCGATCGTGAACATCCGCAGGAATGTGCCGTCGGCGTCGAACACCTGGATGCGGCGGTTCGATCGATCGCCGACGTAGATGCGATCCTGGTTGTCGACCGCGATGGCGTGCGGCAGGCGGAACTGCCCCGGTCCCGTGCCCTGCTCGCCCCATGACTTCACCCAGTCGCCGTTGGCGTCGTATTTGGCGACGCGCGAGTTGACGTAGCCGTCGCTGATGTACGTGTTCCCCTTGGAGTCCCACGCCACGTCGGTCGGCTGGCGGAAGAGCCCGTCGACGTGGGGCCGCGGCGGCTCCGGATGCTCCCACGGCCCGGTCTCGTCGTCAGACGACTCCTTCCGCCGCCCGAACACCCAGACAACCCGGCCGGCCGGATTGAACTTGATCACCATGTCCGAGCCCTTGTCCACGGCCCAGATGTTGTCCGCCTTGTCGATCCGCACCGCGTGCGCGAACGACCATGCGTAGAGACCTTTGCCGATCTCGCGAATGAACTCGCCTTTGGGGCCGAACTCGAGCAGCTGCGCCGCTGCCGGCGCGTAGGCCGGGCCGTTGGCGCTGTTCGATCGCGTGAAGACGAAGACGTGCCCCCTGGAGTTCACCGCGATGCCCGAGACCTCGCCGAAGTTCATGCCGTCGGGCAGCCTGAAGAAGTCGGGCACCGACTCGTAAGGCAGCTCGGGCACCTGCATCTGCGCGTCGGGACGCAGGGGCAGCGCGAGCACAATCAACGCAGCGAGCACTCGGATCTTCATGACAGGCTCCTCGAATATCGCGTCAGTCCAACCGCGCGATGCTAGCACACGGATTCGGAACGTGCGTGCCGGTCAACGCCGCTGGAGGACCAGCGGCACGGCCGCAGAATTCTCCCGGCGTGTGCGGGCGATTTCGCACGCGACGCCCCTGCGCGCGCCACCGTGTCGAGAGCCATGCTGCGTCGGTTCGTGCAGGCGACGATCTCGCAAGGTACTTCAATTGCAGCCCCCCCACCGTCGGAGCAGGCGATGATGAGCTTCATCCGGCGATGTGTCCCGGCCGCCGCCGTGGGCGCGTTCATTGGCGGCGTCGTGCTGTCCGCTGCACCCGGTAGCGGCTCTACGGTCTGACCCGGACATACTTGCGAAGCTGCTTCGGGCGGGGCTCGCCGCCATAGACGTTGCCGTCGCGGTCGACGGAGACGAACTCCGCGCCGTTGCCGGCCGTTTCGCGCGGGTCGCCCCACTGGAACTGGATGAACTCGGCGACCCACCCTTTGTTCGCGTCGCCAATCCGGATCCCCATCTCCCACCCCGGGTTCTGCACATCGTCGGATTCGGAGTCGGCAACGAAGATGCGGTCCCGGTCGTCGAAGAAGATCCCGCTCGGCCGGCCGTACTGCGTCCACTGGCTCAGGAACGTGCCATCCTGATCGAAGAGCTGGAGCCGGTTGTTGCCTCGGTCGCCCACGAAGATACGGCCGCGGCTGTCCATGGCGATCGCGTGCAGCGCGCGGAACTCGCTCGGGGCGTAGCCGGTCTTGCCCCATTCCTTCACGTACTTCCCGTCTTTCGTGAACTTCACCACGCGGTTGTTGCCGACCTCGTTGTGGCCGTCGGCCACGAACACGTCGCCGTTCGGCGCGACGACGACGTCGCTCGGGGAGTTGAACTGGCCGGGGCCGCTGCCGGCGGCGCCGGGCGTGCCGAGCCGCATCAGGACCTTGCCGTCGGGGCTGAATTTCACGACCTGGTGCCCGCGGCTGTCGCCCTTCGGAATGCGGTTGGACGCGACGGCATCGGTGACCCAGATGTTGCCGTCCGGGTCGACCTCGAGCCCGTGCGGCCAGATGAACATGCCGCCGCCGAAGCTGGTCACGACCTTGCCATCCGGGCCGAACTTGTGCACGGAGTCCATCTTCGAATCGCGGCATTCGTCGCCGAAGCGCGTTGGATCCGCCAGCGGTTCACACCGGATGACCGCCCAGATGTGGCGGCCGTCCCGATCGACGTCGGTCTTGCCGACGGCTCCGATCGGCTTGCCGCCCGGCAGCTGGGCCCAGCCGTCGGCCATGCGATACGGGTTCAGCAGCGCCTGGGCGGCGAGCGTCGCCGCACCGCCGGAGTGCGCGGCGGCCATAGCCGCCGCCAGGCCGACGGACAACGCGGCTGCCCACGGGAATTGCCGGATGCGTGTCATACCGCTCCTCCCTTCAACGGAACGGCTCGAATCATAACTGCTTTTTCGTCGTCGCGGCGCTCGGCGCTTCGGTCGGGCCATCCGGTACCTCCGGCGGGGCGGGGGCCGCCGGTTCGGTGTGGTCCTTGCGCGACATCGGGATCTCGGCGGACCGGCCAGGGCCGGCCGGGTTTTGCGGGCCGCGGACCTGGCGGTCGGGCAGATTGTCCTTGCGATAGGGGGCGTCTTCCTTCAAGCCGATCTCGAGGATGTCTTTCCACGTCATGATCGATCTCCCTCACGAATCGGGTTCGCCGCTGACTGCGGAGAACCGGCGTCCCACGCATCGTAGTGCTGCCGTGCGGGACGCGCTGTTCAAGATCGGACGCTGTGGGGACGCGTTGGGGTGGTGTGCAATTCGGTACTGCGGGTCGAGGGCGCCCGGCGTACGGTGAAGGGCGATGATGAGGTGGAAGGATCTGCTGAGGCCGCGACGCGCGGTCGGGACCGCCCCCCCGCAGCCGAAGCCGGTCGGTGTGCCGGCTGAGTATCTCTCCCTGCACAAGTACCTCGAACGCAGATACGCCGACATGGTGGTGCTGACGTTCGGCCAGATTGAGGACCTTCTCGGCTTCGCGCTGCCGGCGGGCGCACGTCTGCAGCGGGAGTGGTGGGCGAACGCCGGCGCGGACGGCCGGCCGCCGTCGGGGCACGCCCGCGCGTGGACGCAGGCCAGCAGGACGGCGACGCCCAACTTCCAGGCGCGGACCGTCACCTTCGAGCGCGCGTGACCCGCCGGGCGGAGCGCGCTAACTAATCTTGGTCGGCGGCGGTTCCGCCTCGGTGACGAGGTCCAGCTCCCGCTGCGCCGCCTCGGTGCGGGTCCACAGGGCCATCCCCTGCTTCACCAGGCGGCGCTGCCGTGCCGCTCGGAACTCCGCAATCATTCCGTCGAGTCGTGACTGGGGCGTATCGGGATTGTCGGGATCGCGAGCCATGGTGTCTCACACTTCCATGGATTCGCCACGCTCGCCGATCAGGCGCGCGAGCTCGTCCGGGTCGACGGGCTTGACGAGGTGATAATCGAACCCGTGCCCCGGCGGCTGATGTCCGGCGCCGGGCGAGTCGTAGCCACTCAGCGCCAGAAGCAACATCCCGCGGCCGTGCGGCTCCTCGCGAATCCGCCGGGCCACCTGGTAACCGTCCATGATCGGGAGGCCGATGTCGATGATGCCGACCTCGGGACGGACGACGTTCACCAGCGCCAGGCCGCGAACGCCGTCGGGCGCGTCGTAGACGACGTGCCCGGCGAGCTCGAGCACCATCCGCAGCATCTCGCGCGCATCCGCGCTGTCCTCGATGAGGAGCACGCGCCTCGACTTCGCACGGCGCTGCGGCTGGAGTACCAGCTCCGACGACGTCTTGGCCGGCGCTACCTGCTTGAGCCTGACGGTAAACCGGCTTCCGTGCCCCTCGCCCTCGCTTGCCGCGACGATCGTGCCCCCGTGCAGCTCGATCAGGCGGCGGACGAGCGTCAGGCCGATCCCCAGGCCGCCCTGCGCGCGGTCGAGGGTCCGATCCGCCTGGACGTACAGGTCGAAAATGAAGGGCAACAGCCTGGGCGAGATGCCGACACCGCTGTCCTCGACGCTGAGCACGGCATCGCCGCCGTCCGCGCAGAGGTCCACGCGAATCCGGCCGCCGGCCGGCGTGTACTTGATCGCGTTGGTGACCATGTTGGCGAGGATCTGCTCGAGCCGCACCGCGTCCCCCTCGACCCACACGGGCTCGGTGCGGATCTCGAACTGCCGATCCAGCCGGGTGTCGCCGGTGAACGTGGCGACGGCGCGGCACACCGCGTCGGCCAGGTCGAGCGGCCGTCGATTCAGCCGGATCTTGCCGGAGACCACCCGCTCGACGTCCAGCAGGTCGGCGATCATCTGTGAGATATGGCCGACCTGGCGCGCGATCACCTCGTGCGCGCGGGCGGCGGGCTCTCCTACGGCGTGGGTCATCTCGAGCACCCGGACGGCGTTGCTGATCGCGCCGATCGGCGTGCGCAGCTCGTGCGCCATCATCGCCAGGAACTGGTCTTTGGTGCGGTTGTCGCGCTCGGCGCGGTCGCGGGTGCTGGTGGCCTCGATCAGCTCGCTGAGGTCCGTCACGATCAGGTTCAGGCGCGTGCCGCCGAGCGCCGCCGCCGTCGTGAGCGACACGCTGGCCTCGAACGCGTCGCCCTTCGCGCCGATCAGGCGGCTTCGGCGTCTTCCGCTGCCGGTGATGAGGAAGGCTCCGAAGTCGTCCCGGTGCAATGCGTCCACGAACCGGTCGATGCGGCTGCCGACCACGGCCTCGAGCGGTGCGCCCACAAGCGCCGCGAAGCGGGCGTTCGCGTACAGAATGTCGCCGCGAGGCGTGAGGACCACGGCGCCCTCCTGCATCTGCTCGACGAGGTCGCGGTACGGCTCCTCGGCGCTGTGCAGCGTGTAGACCTGGTTGCCGCCGAGGCCCTCGACGACCAGCGCGTCGATCTCGCCGCGGCGGATCGCCCGCAGCATCTCCTCGGCTTCGGCGAGGCGCATGCGAAGCGCCTCAGTTTCTTCGTGAGGGCGCGTGTCATCCGTGATCATCGCCTACCCCCCCCGGTCTGGTCAGAATCCCGCGCCAGATCGAGGCCGAGCAGCACGCGCCCGCGGTCCGACATGTCGCCGATGATGCGGCGCATCGGCAGCGGGAGCTTCTTGATGAGCGTCGGCGCCGCGATGACCTGCTCCCCCTTGGCGCGGTCGGGCTGCTGGTAGATGTCGATGACCTCCAGGTCGTACCGGCCGTCGAGATACTCGGTGCAGATCTCCTGCAGGTTCGCGACCGCGCGCACCGAGCGGGGCGTCATCCCCGTGACGTACAGCCGGAGGACGTACCGATCGGTCTTGGACGATCGCGCGGCCCGGTCGAGGGCCGCACGGACGCCGTTGCGCTGTTTCGCTGTCATGACGCCGCCCGGCGTTCCTGCAGGTCCAGCCCCACCAGCACGCGCTCCGTGTTGGAGAGGTCGCCGATGATCTTCTTGATCGGTTCCGGCAGCCGTCGCACGAGCGTCGGCACGGCCAGGATCTGGTCGCCCTGCGCGAGCTGTGGACTCTCCAGGAGGTCGATGACCTCGATCTCGTAGCGCTCCCGGAGGTGCTCCTCGCAGATTTGCTTCAGATTGGCCAGGGCCAGGACCGACTTTGGCGTCTGTCCGGCCACGTAGAGCCGCAGCAGGTAGGCCTTGGCGTCCGCGGGCGACGGCGCGGCGATCCGGGTCTCAGAGACCTGCATGACGATCGCGCCCTTTCTGCAGACCGCTGACCGCGTCGAGAATGTCCAATCCGCGATCCGTCAGCGCGAACTCGCGCAGCTGGTTGGAGTGCGCCATCCCGCGGGACTTCAGCACGTACAGCCCGCGGCGGTGGTGGTTGTTGACGCCGTCGTTCACCAGGACAATCCAGGTGTCCATCAGCGATGAGATGGTCGTCTCCGTCCGCTCGATCTCGGTCGGTCCGGGCGCCAGGCTCGTCAGCATCGCCGTGATGTTCTCGGTCTTCAAATGATCGATCATGCGCGTGAGCATCGCCTGTACGTCGATGAAAGTGCCCACCGTCATCAGGTTGGTCACCGGGTCGATGACGGTCACGGTCGGTTTGAATTCCGCCACGACCTGGTGCATCGTCGCGAGATGCGTTTCGAGCCCGTACCGCGACGGCCGGTCCGCGTGGAACTGCAGCACCCCGCTCGCCACCCACGGCTGGAGATCGACGCCGATGGAGCGCATGTTCCGGAGCAGCTGCTGGGGCGATTCTTCGAAGAGGAAGCACAGGCAGCGTTCGCCCCGGCGGCACGCCGCGTCGATGAAGTGGGCGGCGAGGCTCGTCTTCCCGGTGCCGGCGGTGCCAGAGACGAGGATCGTGCTGCCGCGGAAGTACCCTTTGCCGCTGAGCATCTCGTCGAGCCTCGCTATGCCCGACGACACGCGGTCCAGCGGCGCCTCGTGCTGAAGGGCCAGGGAGGAGACCGGTAGGACGCTGATGCCCTCGGTGCTGATGAGGAATGGATACTCGTTGGTCCCGTGGTGCGAGCCGCGGTACTTGACCACGCGCAGGCGGCGCGTGGAGACCTGATCGTGGACGCGATGGTCGAGCAGGATCACCGCGTCCGAGACATACTCCTCGAGCCCCTGCTTCGTCAGCAGGCCCTCGCCGCGCTCGCCCGTGACCACGGCGGTGACGCCTTTGTCCTTCAGCCACCGGAACAGGCGCCGCAGCTCCGCCCGGAGGATCCCGTCGTCCTTGAGGCCCGCGAAGAGCGACTCGATCGTGTCGAGCACGACGCGCTTGGCGCGGACGCTCTGAATCGCGTAATCGAGCCGGACGAACAGCCCTTCGAGGTCGTACTCGCCCGTTTCCTCGATTTCGCTGCGCTCCACCCGCACGTAGTCCACGGCGAGCTGCCGCGCGTCGATCAGCTGCGGCAGGTTGAAACCGAGCGACGCGACGTCGCTGGCCATCTCCTCGGCGTTCTCTTCGAACGTCATGAGCACGCCGGGCTCGTCGAAGCGGGTGGCGCCGTTGACCAGGAACGTCAGCGCCAGCAGCGTCTTGCCGGATCCGGGCCCGCCGCAGACGAGCGTCGGCCGCCCTTTCGGCAGCCCGCCGCGGGTAATCTCGTCGAGGCCGCGGATGCCCGTAAGGGTCTTGGGCAGTTCGTGGCCGTGCTCCAGATGGGGGACCGGGAGATGCGCGTCGATTGGTAGTGTCTTCATATGCATTGACCGACCCACGGCACTCTGACACCTCGGCCGACTCGAGGCTGTTAACTTTTGGACACCCCCCGGCCTACCCCTGTAAAGAGGCCTTCGGCGGGCCCTGCGGATGAGTCGGCGTGGCGGGCGTGCGCCGCCGTTCGCGTCCCCGGCCCGTGGGATACTTGTTGATGATTTCCCCATGAAACCGAAGTCACGGCCCACGGAGAAGGGCCACCGCGGGTTCGATGCCGTGGCGTATCTCGAATCGGCAGGCCCGGCGCGAAAGGTCGTGAAGTATCGCCCGGGGGCGATCGTGTTCTCACAGGGCGACCCAGCCGCTGACATCCGGTACCTTCAGAAAGGCGCTATCAAGGTATCGGTGCTCTCCCGTATCGGCAAAGAGGCGGTGGTGGCGATCCTCGGCCCCGGCGACTTTTTCGGCGAAGGCGCCCTGGCCGGTCAGTTGGTGCGCATCGAGACGGCCACGGCGATGAGCCCGAGCAGCGTGCTCGTCATCGAGAAGGAGGCGATGGTGCGGCTGCTCCATGAGGAGCCCGAATTCGCGGACCGTTTCCTCTCACACATGCTCGGCCGCAACATCCGGATCGAAGCCGACCTCGTCGATCAGCTCTTCAATTCCAGTGAAAAGCGGCTCGCCCGGACGCTCCTCCTTTTGGCGCGCTACGGTCAGGCGGACCCCCCGCGGACGATGCCGAAGATCTCGCAGGAGACGCTCGCCGAGATGATCGGCGCGACCCGGTCGCGCGTGAACTTCTTCATGAACAAGTTTCGGAAGCTCGGGCTGATCGAGTACAACGGCGGCCTCAAGGTCAACAGCTCCCTCCTCAGCCTCATCCTGCGCGACTGACCGTTCGCGCGGCGACGCGGCTGTTGCCAGACGCGTGACCGGCTACCGGGCCGGGCGATCGAGCGCCGTCCGCAGCACGGTCACGCTCGCGGGAGCCTTGCCGGCCCGATCGAAGACGATGTCTTCCGATGAGAGGGCGCGGCCGTAGAAGCGCGTGTTGGCGTCGAGGTCTTCCTTGATGGCCGATCCGTTGACCGTGGCGCCCGCGAAGAGGCCGCGGCTTCTCGAATAGCTGAGAATCTCGGCGCGCAGCTGCAGATCGGTCGACGCCTCCGCCGCGCGGCCCACCGGCCCGGCGGCCGCGGAGACTTCACCGCCGAGCTTGACCTCGTTCGCGAGGAGCCGCTCGACGCCGCGCCGGTTCATGATCACGAGAATGAGGTCGATCTCGGTGCCGCCGATCTGCGCGCCGAAACTGCCGCCGGTCAGCGTCAGGAAGGCAGGCGACGACCACCGGCCCGTCTTCGGCTCGCGGACGCTGATGATGCCCCGTCCCCACTGGCCGCCCACGATGAAGCCGGCCTTTTTGACGGACGGGAAGATCGCGATCGCTTCAGCCTTGTCATAGATGCTCTGCGGGATCCCGTTGTCCGGCGCGTCCCGCATTTCGTTCAGCACCACCACGGCGGCGCCTACGCGGTCGGCTTCGTCGTCATCCTGTGCGGCGAGACGTGCCGTACCGATTGCGGCGGTTGCCGCGACGCACATGGCCACTCCCCACATGGTGGTTCTCGAATTCAGGTTCATATCTGTCCTTTGTTGTGACGCTCACGTCCGGCGATGGCGCGATTCGTCGGAACGATGTTCGGAGATCCACTCCTGGCTCATCAGGCCGAGGTCGGCGTGCGCGCTGTGGCGCCACCGCGACCGGAAGACCATCCAGGCCGAAAAACTCAGCACGATCGCGATCAGGAGCGCGATGGTCATCCTCGCAGCGATTCTGGCAGGGCCCTCGCGAGTTGTCTGTCCTGTTTTGCACGCCCCGCGCCGATTGGCGACCCCGGCGGCACTGGCACCCTTCCTGCTCGTCCATGGGCTCCATGCGAAGCACGCTCGCCATCCTGGTGACATGTGTGGCCCTGGTTCTCCATGATTCGGCAACGGCAGGGGAAGAGCAGAACGTCGTGTGGACGAACGTGGTCAACGCCACGGTCGTCGGGACGGTGCTGGAGAAGACGGGTGGATACGATGGCTCCGACGATGCGGGCGCAGCATCTCAGCAGGAGCTGAGCGCCGGTGACGGCTACGTCGAATTCACCGTCGGCGAGGCCGGCACGTTCTGGGTTGCGGGACTCAGCCATGGCAACCAGGACACCCGCTACGGCGACATCGATTTTGCGTTCCGTTTCAATGGAGTTGGATGGGCGGACGTTGTCGAGAACGGCGAGTACCTCTCGGGCGGCGATACCCCATACGTGCCAGGCGACGTGTTCCGCGTGGCCGTTGTCGGAGGGCGGGTGCAGTACTTCCGGAACGGACGCTTTCTCGTGGAGAGTGCCAGGAGTCCGCAGTACCCGCTGATCCTCGACGTGTCGCTCGGCACCATCGACGCGACCGTGCACGGCGCCGTGCTCGGGATCAGCCCGCCGCCGCCGCCGGGCGGGGGCTTCCTTGAATCCGCAGGCTCACCGGCGTTGCGCCCGCGCTTCACGCCGGCCCAGATTGAGGCGTTCCTGCCCGCAGGCGGCGCGAGAGGCGCGTTCGTGTTTCCCGCACCGTACAACACGACGGGTGTTCGTCTGACCAACGCGTCCGACTGTGCGGAAGCGCAGGATTGCCTCTGGTACGCGGGCTATTCGTATTGGCGCAACACCAACAACCACGCCGGCAGCTCTCACATGTACGTCTTTCTGGGAACCGCGCGGGAGCATGGCGGCGCCGGCCCCATGCTGATTCGGTACGACAAGCTGACCGACGCGGTCGACCCGCTTGGGCCGCTGTTCGACGCGGCCAGTCCCTACAGTTACAGCACGGGGGAGGGCTGGTACTTCAGCGCCACGCTTCCGACACGGCTCTACACGTTCCTGGTGGGGTCGCCCCAGCTGCGGCGGTACGACATCCTGCTTCGGCAGTTCGAGGCCAGTCCGGCCATGGACCTCGCGGACTGTCCGCGGCCGGGCGTCTGTCCCAGGAGCGCGGCGTTCATCACCCAGCCGCACTCGAGCGACGACGATCTGGTCCACTCGGCGACGGTCCAGGACGGCGACTGGCGGCGCATCGGCTGCGTCGTCTACGACGGCGCCGCCGGGAAGTTCAGGTTCTTCGGCGCGCCGAAAGGCTACAGCCTGGACGAGTGCCACGTGGACAAGTCCGGCCGGTGGCTGATGCTTCTCGAAACGCGGGCGGATGGTTCGCGCCGCAACCGCGTGGCCAGCCTGCCTCGCGGGCGAATCGCCACCATCGAGGACGTCGACGGCGCGCTCGGGCACCTCGATATGGGGTTCGGATACGCGGTTGGTGCCGACACGTACAATCCCCTGCCGAACGCGACCATCCGGCTGACATTCCCGATCGCCAGCACGACACGGCCGATCGGCCCCGTCGTGCATTTCAACAAACGCTGGGAGATGGCGGCGGCCAATCATGTGTCGCACGGGAACGCCCGGGCCGGGGTGCCTGCGGAATCTCAGTATGCGTGCGGCAGCAACGCGAGCCGTGTGCCGGACATGGCGGATGAGATCGTCTGTTTTCCTCTCGATCCCGCGCACAACGCGAACGGCTCGCTCGATGTGCTCGTGGTCGCGCAGGTGATGACCGACCTCGACGCGGCGGGCGGCCGCGACGTCGACGGCGACGACTACGAACAGGTCCCGAAGGGGAACCTCGATGTCACCGGCAGGTACTTCCTGTGGACCACGAATCTCGGCGGCGGCCGCCTCGATGCGTTCCTCGTGAAGATTCCGGCGGAGCGGTTCGGTCCCTAGCACCGGTTTCACAACCCCGGTCACCGGCACCAATTCGTACGTAGTGCCGGGCTTCCGCCTTCGCATGAAGCTTCGGCGGACCACCGGAGCCTTGGCGAAGGTGGTCGGCCCGGCTAAAGCCGGGCACTTACGTGTCATTTGGAACTTGTGTCATTTGGAACAGCGTCCGGTTGGAGGGCCGAATACACTGGTACTCGTGCAGCGACGACTCCTGAAATGGGCGCTGGCCGCAGCCTGGATCCTGGCTGTCGGCGTGATCGGCGTGCCGGCCGACACGACCTCGGCCGGCACGGTCGTGCGTCTGATCGCCTTCGGCCTCGTGCCGCCGCTCATCCTGCTGCTTCTCTGGCGCGCGCCTCGACCGATGGAATACCACGGCAGGGGATAGCGCGTGTATCGGGGCTCGCCGGAGGCCGGGCTGAAGCCCGGCCTCTACGACCAATGAGCCTACCTAGCCCAGCGTGCGGCGGCCGCTGAGCAGCCCCACGAGGAACAGCACGATGGCGATCACCAGCAGCGCATGGACGAATGCGCCGACGGTGTAGGTGCCCAGAATTCCGAGAAACCAGGCGATGAGCAGCAGGACGGCTATGGTGTACAGCATTGCAATCTCCTCTTCTTATGACGAAGTCCTGGTGGGTGCGCCGGCTGTGGCGTGCTGGTTCAGCTCGCCCTGCGCCTGGGTGGCGCGCTCCCTGACATCCTCGGCGCTTCGGACCACCACGTTCAGCGCCTTCCCGTAGACGTCCCGGCCCTTCTTGCGGAGGTCGTCGACGACCGCTTCGCGGGCGCCCGCCGTGGCGACGGTCAGCCGGCGTCGAGCCGTTCGCAGCGCCTCATGGATCCAGGGCGCGGCGAGCAGGCCCGCCGCGGCGCCGAGCAGAGCGCCGCCGGCGAGGCCACGGACAAAGCTGCCACGATGGCTGCCCGAGGCGTCGACCGGCGGTGGAATCACGGGTTCGTGTCGTGTGTCATTCATGATTCCCTGATCGTGGCAGTGCCGTCGGTCGGTGTCTGTCCCGTTTTGCACTCCGCGCCGTGTCCCAGTGCGAGCTCGGCCGTTCTTGCGGCACGGGAGTCTGTGCAATCGAGCACAGACAGAACGCACGGCCACTCCTACGATGACCGTGCATCGACGCGCTCGAATCGAGCGCGGATGCGAGAAACGGATGGAGACATTGACACTCAGAACAGCGATCGTCGGCATGGCCCTCGTACTCGCGGGCATCGTGTCGGCGTCTCCCGCACGTGGCGACGATTACGACCAGAAGACGGTGCTCACGTTCAGCCAGCCCGTCGAGATTGGCGGCTATCGTCTGCCTGCCGGTACCTACATCTTTCAGATCGCCGATTCGCTGAGCGATCGTCATATCGTGCGGATTTCCAATCACGACGGCACGGAGCAGATCGGCCTCGTGATGGCGATTGCGAATTACCGGCTCGAGGCGACGGACCGCACCGTGATCACGTTCAACGAAGTGCCGGCCGGGTCCCCCGAAACGGTTCGCGCCTGGTTCTATCCGGGGCGGAGCGCGGGCCATGAGTTCGTGTATCCGAAGCGCCGCGCCGTCGAGCTGGCCGTGGCGTCGAAGGTCGTGGTTCCGGCGATCGCCGTCGACAGCCAGGATCCCGACCTCAGGACCGTGCCGATTGTGGCGGTGACTCCGGATCGGACGGAGGTGCCTGTCGCCTCGGTGATTCAGACCACCCCCATGCCGGGGCAGACGCCGCTGCTGGAGCGGACGGTCGCGTCGGCCTCAACCGGGACGGGCACGTCGGCCTCAATCGGGACGGGCGGGCAGTTGCCGCAGACGGCGAGCTCGATCCCCCTGATCGCATTCCTGGGGATCGCCTCACTCGGCATGGCGGCGCTGCTGTCGGGCCGCCAGTATCTCCGGCGCCGGCATCCGGTGCCTGTGCCCGTGCCGTAATTTCAACCGCGTTGCGCCGCGGGGCATCGTCCCGCGGCGCGGTGAGTACCCACGTGGCACACCTCTTCGCGCTCGCTGTCGGGCTCCAGGCGATGCTGTCCGTGCAGACGGTGCTCGTCGTCAGCGACGGCGGGGACAACGCCAGCGCGCATCAGTACGCGGACGGGCGGGCCATGGCGGTGCGGTCGCAGGCGGTGATCTATGCGATCGGGCTGCGAGGGGCGTCGGCCGAACAGGCGCCGAAGATTCTGAGGCGGCTGGCCGAGGATACCGGGGGTGTGGCGTATTTCCCGCGCTCGGCCGGGGACGTGTCGGAGGTGTTGATAGAAATCGTCCGGGACCTCCGGGACCAGTACACCCTTGGCTTTGCTCCGGAGGACGGGGCTCACCCGCGGGAACGTTCCGCACGGTCGCCGTGACGGTCACCGCCCCTGGGGCGGAGCGGCTGCGCGTCCGCACGCGTCCGGGCTACGTCGTCCCTGAGGGCGCTCGATGAGCGGCGCGGGTCGAGTCGTTTGGGGCGTTGAAGTCGCGTTCCTCGCGATCGGCGTCTGCGCGCTGGGCTATGTCGCCCATGCGGTCGTCGACCTGGAGAGGCCGGCAATGTCGTGCTGGCGGCGCACCGGGACACGTGGTTCAGGCCGCTCCGGCACATCCGCGTAGGGGACGTCATCACCGTGGCGGCCGCTGGCGGGACGGTTGACTATGCGGTGGAATGGACGGCGGTCGTCCCGCCGGAGGCGCTAGGCGTGCTGGATCCGACGGATGGCCGTACGTTGACGCTCATCACGTGTCATCCGTTCTCGTTCGTGGGAGCTGCGCCCGATCGCTTCATCGTTCGGGCGCGCGCGCGGTCCGGCTCGGCGGGCGCGAGCACCGTTGATTCGACCACCGACGCGTCGATCGTCTCGCCGGGCCAATAGGTGGGGGACGGGACGGTGCGACGCCGTCCCCACGTGGGCAGAACGGCGCGGACGAGGATCACCGCCGCGCCAACCACCAGCGCGCCGATCAGCACGACGGCCGCCACCGCCACCGTCAGCACGGTGGCCACGAGCGCCACCGCGGCGATCGCGATCAGCGCAAAGATGCCGCCCGTTCGACGGTAGGCGATGAACATAGTCTCCATCCTTGAGTATACTTTGCCCTGCCTATGACACTGCCATTCTCCATGCGAATCTCGCGCCGCGAGCTGCTGTACCGAGGAGCTCTGGCTGCCGGCTCTACGGTGCTGCTGCCGCTGCGCCTCCGGGCACAGGCCGTCGGCCCGATCATGGTCACGCTCAGCGACTATATGGCAGCCGCCAGAGATCGGGCTCTGCCGCCGGACGTCGTCGAGAAGGCCAAACACCACATCCTCGATACATTTGCGGCGATGGTGTCCGGGTCGGAGTTGCCGCCGGGGCGTGTGGCGCTGGCGCTGGCGCAGGCCCAGGCGGGCGCCGCACGCGCGGTCGCCACGGTTGTCGGCTCGAACATCGTCGCCGGAGCGACTGACGCCGCGCTCGTCAACGGGGTGCTCGCGCACTCCGATGAGACAGACGACTCGCACGGCGCGTCGCAGTCGCACCCGGGCGCGTCAATCGTGCCGGCGGCCTTCGCCCTCGGCGAACAGCTGGGCATCACGGGCCAGCACTTCCTGCGCGCGGTGACGCTTGGGTACGACGTGGGCCCCCGGGTGACCATCGCCCTCGGCGGATCGGTGTTCAGAGAAGAGAGCCGGCGCAGCACGCACGCGTTTGCCGGCACCTTCGGCGCGTCGACGTCGGCGGGGTGCGTGGCGGCGCTCACCGCGCCGCAGATGCGCTGGCTGCTCGACTACGCGTCGCAGCAGGCGTCCGGGTACGCCGTCTGGGGGCGCGACACCGACCACATCGAGAAGGGCTTCGTGTTCGGAGGCATGCCGGCGCGCAACGGCGTGACCGCCGCGCTCCTCGTCCGCGCCGGATGGAACGGCGTGGACGACGTGTTCTCGGGCGCCGACAACTTCTTTCAGGTCAACGCGCCGAAAGCGGATCCGAAGCTGCTCGTCGAGCAGCTTGGCGAGCGCTATGAGGTGACCCGCACCGACATCAAGAAGTGGACGGTCGGCACGCCGATTCAGGCGCCGCTCGACGCGATCGAGAACCTGCGGCGCCAGCGGCCGTTCGAGGCCGACGACGTGAAGAGCGTGATCGTGCGGCTCGCGCCCTCGGTCGGGTTCGTGGTCGACAACCGCGACATTCCGGACATCTGCCTGCAGCACATGGTGGCCGTGATGCTGATCGACAAGACGGCCTCCTTTCACGCGGCACACGACAAGCCGCGCATGCAGGATGCGGCCGTGCTCCGCCAGCGGCGCAAGGTCACCTATGTGCCGGACGAGGGGCTGGTGAAATTCCTGCCCGCGCGCGTCGCCAGAGTCGAGGTCACGCTCAACGACGGCACGCAGCTCTCCGATCAGGTGGAGGCGGTGCGCGGCACCGTGCGCAACCCGATGACGCGCGATGAGGTGGTCGACAAGGCCAGAGATCTCGTCGGTCCGGTGCTCGGCCCGGCGACCGCGCAGAAGCTGATTGAGGCGATGCTCGCCCTCGAGACGATGAAGGACGTGAGGACGCTGCGGCCCCTGCTCCAGAAAGCCTGATGCGCCTCGCGATCGGCGTCGCGATCTTCGTGGTCTGCGCCGAGCTGCTGGCGCTCGGCGCGTACCTCGTCGAGACCGGGCGCCTCTTCTACGCTCATCCCAGAACCGCTGCAGCACTTCCGCTGACGCCCGAAGACCGTGTGACGCCTGCGATGCAGGTGCACCCGTACTTCGGATTCGCGCACAGGCCGGGCGTGGACTTTCGCGACGAGCGGGCGGAGCTGCTGGCCCGCGACGGCCTGCCCTCGGTGCTGGCCCCCGGCTCGCGCCCCCGAACCAACAACTTCGGCTTCATCTCGCCACACGCGTACCCGCTCGCGAAAAGGAGTGAAGACCAGTTCTTCGTCGGGATCTTCGGCGGCTCGGTCGGCATGTGGTTCTGCCAGGTGGGCGCGCCCCGCCTCGTCGAGCGCCTGAAAGAGCAGGCCTTCTTCCGGGGCCGTGAGGTCGTGCCGCTCTGCTTCGCCTACTCGGGCTACAAGCAGCCGCAGCTCGCGCTCGTGCTGGCGTACTTCCTGTCGATCGGGCAGGTGTTCGATCTGGTCGTGAACATCGACGGCTTCAACGACGTCGCGCTCGCGCCGCTCAACGACGCGCGCGGGCTCGACATCTCCATGCCGAGCGTGCAGCACATCGAGGGGCTCGTGAACCTCGTGAGCCAGTCCACGCTGACGCCGGAGAAGCTGGACGCGCTGGCCGGCGTCTTCCGGGATCGCGCGCGGCTGATCGATCTGAGCGGGCGCATCGAGAGAAACCGCGTGGCCGCTCTCGACGTCGTCTTCAATGCCTATTATCGGTGGGTGCTCGGCCGCTACGAGCGGGAGCTGGGCCGCTATGCAGAGCTCCCGTCGAGCGACGCGCAGAACGCGCTCATCGGGCTGACGCCGCCGGTGGCGCCCCGCACCCCAGACCGGTTATATGCCGACATCGCCGATCAATGGGCGCGCTCGTCCGTGCTGATGAGGGAGATGCTGAACAGACGAGGCGCGGCGTACGTCCACGTCCTGCAGCCGAATCAGTACTACACGAAGCGGCGGTTCAATGACGCGGAAGCGGCCACGGCGCTCACCGACACGTCGCCGTACAAGCAGGGCGTCGAGCAGGGCTATCCGGTGCTGCAGGCCGCGGCCCGGTCAGTCCTTCAGGAGGGCGGCGTATCGTTCTTCGACGCGACGGACGTGCTGGACCGCGAGCCGGCGCCGGTCTACCTGGACGACTGCTGCCACTACACGCTCGTCGGGAACCGCGTGTTCGCCGACTTCGTGGCGGCGTCGATTCTCGGCACGCCGGGGCCGTGGAACGGGAGTGTTATTCGCCCGGCACCATGATGTGGGCGGTCAGCGTGCCCGCATTCATGATCCAGGCGCCGCCCTGTCGCGGGTTGTCGGGCAGCCCGATCGACTCCGGCGTGGCCCCCGGCACCGCAATCGTGATGTGCCCGCGGCGCTGCTCCTGGCTCGCGCCGAAGACCTCGTACCATACGGACCCGAACTCGGGCTTGACGCGCGTGCCGTCCTTCTCCGCCGCCGCCACCATCGCCTGTACCTTGGCCCTGTCGCCGGCGGCCTCGAACTTCAGGTTCTGGGCCTTTCGCTCGAGGTTGGCGATGCTGGTGCACTCGACCGAGAACGGTTGCTGCATCGGAAAGCCGGAGATGTCGTAGCAGACCAGCCGGTTCGTCCCCTTCCGCAGAGTGTCGTAGGAGGAGTCGGGCTTCCACTTGACGACGGTGGCCTGGTCACGGAGGCTGGCGGGCGCGGCAAGGAGCGCCTTGTCCACGTCGGCCTGCGCAGCGCCCGGCTCGAGCGGCGGCGGGGGCGGCGGCGCGCCGCGCCCGGCCGGCATCTGCGCCAGCGCCGGGGCGGAGAGGGCGGCCACACACAGGGTCAACAGGACAATACGTTTCATGCGGAGAACCTCCAGGGCCCTTTATACACCCAGGGCCGGATCGAGGGAAGAACACTCGCAGGCCCCGGGAGATGTTGTCTCAGATCATCAGGAACAGCACGCCGATCGAGGCGACCATCACGAAAAATCCGGCAGGAATCCAGAGCAGTCCGAAACCGGTGTCCATGCGCTCGATTGTACCAGCTACCGGGACGCCGTGGCCACGAGCTCGTGGAAGCGCTTCGTCGCGTAGACGTACTCGAACGTGCCGCATCCGTGCGGGCATGAGTACCTTTCGGCGGTCTTCGGGAGCTGGTCCTGCGCGCGGTCGTTGATGGGCACGAGCGGCCCATCGCAGCGGGGACACAGAAACGTGGAGACGGTCGAGCGGTCAGGGACAGCCTGCATAACACCCCTCCGGTGAGGCGTGCGTGCAACCGGAATGCCGCTGGACGGACATCCTGGGGACGGCCCTCTCAGCGCGGCAGCACCCAGTTGTGCGGCACTTTTTCACGCCCGGGCGGGATATTGCGCGCATGAGGCCGCGTCAGACAAAGCAGGGCCATCCCGTCTCCGGATCGCGCGCCGCCGGTGCAAGCGTCCGATCGACGTAGATCCGGATCCGCTCCTCACCCCCGACAGGCAGATCGGCGAGCAGCTCGTATCGGCCGTGAAAGAACGCCGCCACGAGCGGCAGGTCGTCGTCGAGCTCCGGCGCGGTCGCGCTCGGGATGAGCGCAAACGGCACGAGCTGCCGGCCGAGGCGCTGCACCACCCGCTGCTGGTTGACGGGCGAGCTGAAGTTGTAGTGCTCGAACCCGCCGCCGGCAAACGGCCGGCGCGCCAGATACGCCACTTCGGGGATGAAGCCGCCCAGGAAGAGGCGATGGCGTTCGCTCGTACAGCGGTCGAGATACCGGAAGAACGGATCGAGTGCGATCGCCGTCCGCGACGGCGGGTCCGCCCGACGGTCTCTCAGCACCGCCGTCTGGTCCGCAACGCGATCCAGGAGCCGGCCCGGATCCGTGAGGGTCTCGCGCGTCAGGCGCGCGCGCTCGAGATGCTCGCCGATATCGGCGTAGTCGGCCAGCGCGACGCCCAGTGCCACGAGCATCGCGTGGGCGGGCAGTGCCACGACGAGCCGGCCTGACCGCCACGCACGATGGCCGAGCCACGCGCCCAGTACCGCGGCCGGCACCGCGGCGTCGGGAAGGCGCGCGCTCAGCAGGTGTCGGATCAGCCCGAAGTTGGCGGCGACGGCGAGGACGGCGGCGCAGATCGCGAAGCGGGTCTCCCAATCTCGCCGGCCTCGTCTCCAGTCGTAGACACAGACCGCGAGCACCACGACCGGGAGCAGGTGGAACGCATAGAGCAGCTGGGCCTCCCACGTGGGGCCGAGCTCGAAGGGGTTCAGCCAGACGTAGCCCGCCTCTCTCTGATTCTGCTGGAGCGCGGTGGCGACGTAATTCCAGAGGCCTCCGTTGACCTCCACGTACACGAGGTAGGGCACCGCCATGGCCGACGCCATCGCGGCAAACGTCAGCCCGGCGCGCAATCGCGCCCGCCAGTGGGCCGCCGGCTCCGCCAGCATGACGGCGGCGAGGCTGCCGGCTGCGACAAACGCGGTCAGATCGTGGCGAAAGAAAAACGCGGCCGCCGTGCCGGCCGCCATCAACGCTTCGCGTCCGCGCGTGGGCCGGCGGAGGTAATGCGCGATCAGCAGAAGCCCGATCGCCAGCGCGAGCGGCTTCGGGTAGCCGTACGTGCGGGGGAAGGCCGCCGTTTCAACGAGCACGGCGGCTGACGCCGCCACGGTCGATCCTGTGGCCATGAAGACGACGGCCGCCGTGGCGGCGGATGCCAGGCCGAACGCCGCACAGACGACGGCCGCCTCGGTGAGCAGTGTCTCGCCGAAGAGGCGCTGGGTCGCCGCCGACACCAGAATCTGCAGCGGCCGCCCGAGATCGAGGAAGTCGCGCGTCGGCCATTCGCCGGCCATCAGCATCTGCTGCGCGGAGATGAGGTGCGTGAAGTGATCGTTGGCGAAGGTGAGCGCGAGAAACCTGAAGGCTGCGGTGAGCGCCGCGGACAGAACGATGAGCAGCACCCACGTCACGCGCCGGGACGCGCGTTCAGGAGCCATGCCTGTCACGGCGCTTCGTCGTCGAGCCCGGCGGCCCTGTCGATGATGTAGTGCGGCCGCCGCTTGACCTCGTCATAGATCCGGCCGACGTACTCGCCCATGAGGCCGAGCGCCAGGAGCTGGACCCCCGAGAAGAACATGACGACCAGTGCCATCGCCGGCAGGGGAGGCGATGACGCCGCACCGGCCAGCCTCATTGCCGCATACCACGCGCCGGCGAGCAGGCTGATACCGGCCATCATCGCGCCGGCGAGCGAGAGGAGCTGCAGCGGTCTGCTCCCGAAGCCGACGATGCCGTTCAGGGCGATCCTGGCGGATCCGGTGAACCGGTTGTACTTGCCGGATCCGGCATGCCGCGGGTCGCGATCGTACTCGACGACCGCTTGTCGAAATCCCACGAACGCCACCAGGCCGCGAAGGAATCCGTGCCCTTCGCTCAGGCGGTTCAGGTGGTCGCAGACGCGCCGCGACATGATCCGGAAGTCGCCCGTGTCGCGCGGGATGCGCACGTCGCTCAGCCGGTCGATCACCCGGTACGCCGTCCATGCCACGAGGCGTTTGAGCCGCGTGTCGCCCTTGCGCGATCGGCGCTTCGCGTACACGACGTCGAAGCCCTCCTGCATCTTTGTATACAGACTCGGAATCACTTCCGGCGGATCCTGCAGGTCGACGTCGATGGCCACGCAGGCGGCGCCGCGCGAGAGCGCGATGCCGGCCATGGTGGCGGCGGGCTGGCCGAACCGGCGCGAGAAGACCACGAGCTTGATCCGGTGGTTGCGCGCCCGCTCCTGCCGAATGACGTCCTCGGTGCGATCCGGCGACGGATCGAGGCAGAACAGGATCTCGTAGCGCGCGCTGATGCGCTCGAGGATCGGCTCGAGCCGCGCCAGAAAGGGCCGGATGTTCGCCTCTTCCTTGTAGACGGGGACCACGACGGAGATGTCTGGGCTGGCGGCGCCGGCGATCATCGACGGAGCACTATAGCGCGTAAAATTACGGTTCCGGAATCCCCAAGCCGATAGAACGTGGTGACGATGCCGCTGCGCGGTCATCGATGCCAAGGGCCGCTCACCCGTGCGCCACAGCGGTGGTGGCACGCGCTCTGGACGCTGCTGACCGCCCGTCTGGCCTACAGCTGTGGGTTCTGCGGCTGGTACGGATGGCGCTGGCCCCCGATCCTGCCCTGGCTCCATAATCGTAGTGGCCGGCTGTAGCCGGCCCGAAGTCCGCATCTCTCACCTTCCAGGAGCAGTCCGATGCGCAAATCGATCGCGTTACTCGTCACCCTGGCGCTGGCCGGTGTGTTCGCGGCGGCCCAGTCCCGGACGACGCTGGACATCTACCTCATTGACGTGGAGGGCGGAAACGCGACGCTGTTCGTGGCGCCGTCCGGCGAGTCGCTGCTGATGGACAGCGGCAACGTCAACGGCGCGCCCAGAGACGCCGCGCGCATCGCGGCCGCCGCGAAGGATGCCGGGCTGACGCAGATCGACCACCTGCTCACCACCCACTGGCACGGCGACCACTTCGGCGGGATGACGGAGCTCGTGAAGCTGATCCCGATCAGGGACTTCATGGACCACGGCCCCAACGCCAAGTGGCCCGGTGTCGGTCCGGACCTCAACGGGGTCAAGTTCGCCCAGGAGGTCTATCCCGGGATTTACGCGAGCGGAACGCACACGGTTGTGAAGGTCGGTGACAGGCTGCCCCTGCGGGGTATCGACATGCGGGTCATCGCCTCCAACGGCGAGTTTCTGAAGACGCCGCTCCAGGGCGGCGGCGCCGCCAATCCGGCCTGCGACCCGAACTACCAGCCTGCCGTCGAGCCGAACCTCGAGGATGGCTTCTCCGTCGCGCTCTACGCCGGGTACGGCAGCTTCCGATCCGTCCAGCCGGGCGATCTCCTCAGGAACCAGGAAGTGCAGCTGATGTGTCCGAGGAACCCGATCGGCACGGTCGACGTGCTCCTCGGGCTGCATCACGGGCAGGCCGTGTCGAACTCGGCCGCGCTGGTGCACGGCCTCCGGCCGCGCGTCGGCGTCATGAACAGCGGCACGCGCAAGGGCGGTGAGCCGGCGACGATGATGGTGGTGCATTCGTCGCCCGGGTTCGAGGACCTTTGGCAGCTCCACGCGTCGCTGCTGAGCGGACAGGAGTACACCTCGCCGGGCCTGTTCATCGCGAACGGAGTGGACGACCAGGCGGTGACGGCAATGCCGATCGGCCCGATGACGCCTCCGCAGCCGGGAGGGGCGGCGCTGCCGCCGGCGCCGGTGCACGGCGGTCAGGCGTACTGGATCAAGATCTCCGCGCGGTCCGACGGTTCGTTCACGGTGACCAATCAGCGGAACAGCTTCACCAAGACGTACGCGGCCAGCGCGAAATAGCAGAAGGCGGTACGTAGTGCCCGGCTTCAGCCGGGCCTGCTTCAGCCGGGCCGACGTTGTGCCGCGCCGACCTCCTCGGGACCGAGCTCGTGCTTGGCCAGCTCCGCGCACGCGGGGCAGATGCTGTGGCTGAAGGTCGCATCGGTCCGCTTCGCGAGATACTGCTCGATCCGCTGCCAGAACCCGGCATCGTCCCGGACCTTGTTGCACCAGGCGCAGATCGGGATGAAGCCTTGCAGCGTCTTCACCTCGGCCAGCGCCTGCTGCAGCTGCGCGACCAGGATGACGTTCTCGCGCGCCACCCGCTTGCGCTCGGCCACGATGCTGGCGAGCAGCAGGAAAGAGACGGCGGCAATCGCGCCGGCGCCCTGTGACCGCAGCACGAGATCCGAAGCGCCGCCGCCGGTGATGGCGAGCGGCCCCTCCCCGTGCGTCGCGTGCCACAACCCGATCGACAGCACGACGAAGATGGCGACCGACGTGCCGCCCGGCCCGAAGCGGAACACCGGCCACAACAGGAGCGGCAGGAGGTAGGCGGGCACCCGCAGCAGCGGATCGAGCGCCTCGCCGAAGACGCTCTGCGCCATCGCGGCCGTGGCGGCGAGGAGGACGGCCATTTCGACCGCCCTCCACGACTTCACGTCCGCGGCGAGCTCGTGCCGTCCCGCCACCGTGGCGATCACGAGCGCCCGGACGTGCGACACCTGATGCAGGGCGAACCGGGCGGCCCCCGTCGTTCGCCGCACGATCCATGCGGCAACCAGCGCTTCGATTCAGACGTGATTGTCGGCGTCGGCCGCGGGTTCGACTACGAGCAGAACCTCAATGCCTCCGACCCCGACGGGGAGAGCCTGGCGTATGAGTTCTCGCAGTTGGTAACCGGAACGCCGGACTACGGCCCCGCCTCGCGCCTGCCCGGCATCACGCTGGACCAGTTCGGCACCTTCCGCGTGCCCGCGGCGGCCACGTCCACGCTGCTCGACAACCCGGCGAATCCGGCCGCCGACTACATGGAAAAGTTCGTCGTGTCCGACTCGTCCGGCGCGTTCGCGGAGCGCGAGATCCTTGTCGACGCGGTGAACCGCTTCCTGCCGCTGCTCGATGCCATCGGCAACCGGACCGTGGACGCGGGCGACGTGGTGACGTTCACGGTGACCGGCCACGCGGCCGGCAGCGGCGCCAGCGCGCTCTTTCTCCGCGCCAGCGGCCTGCCGCCGGGCGCTACCTTCACCCCGGGGGGGCGACCCCGACGACGGTGGCCGGCACCTTCTCGTGGACGCCCACGGCGGGGCAGGTCGGGACGTATGGCATCAACTTCGAGGTGGTGGCGAACTACGCCTCGCCTCCTCAGCTCGCCGACAGCGAGTTCGTCCAGATCGTCGTGGCGGCAGCGAATCTGCCGCCGGTGCTCGAGGAGATCGCCAACCAGCGCGTCGGCGCAGACCCGCTGAATATCGACGCGTTCGTCGCGCAGCCCTCGTCGTTCGACGCGCTGGCCACCGATCCCAACGCCGGCGACGTACTCACCTACAGCACGCCGATCCTGATCGGCCCGAACGGCACGTCGGTGCTCCCCTCGGAGCTCGGCGTGTCGGTCGACCACGCGTTCGACGCCATCGGGCGCCGCATCGGGCGCCTCATGGTGGCGCCTGACGCCGGTGACCTCGGCGTCTGGCAGCTCCGCGTGCGCGTGGACGACGGCAAGGGCGGAAGCGACGAGCAGAACACCTTCATCTCGGTCGGCACGTTCACGAACCAGTCGCCGGTCTTCACCGAGCCTCCGCCGGCGGAGGTCTTCGGACTTCCGGGCAGCGAGATCTCCTTCCCGGTGACCGCGGCGGATCCCGACGGCGCGCACCTGGTGACGCTCGCCACGGCCGGCGGGAGCGTCAGGGGCCTGCGTAGTTGCCATTGCAGGCGACAAGCACGATCCCCCTCATTCTCCAGCGAGGTGCAGCGCCGGTCGCCATCCGCCGTGCCCCTCAGCGATTGATCGCGGCCGGCGCCGGCGTGCCGAGGTCGAACGCCATCAGCAGGTTCCGGTACGGCACGACGCGGCCGTGCACCGGCGCGATCCGCTCCGGGTTCAGCTTCAGCGCCTGGACCGTCTGCACCATCTCCGTCACAGCGTCCGAAGACGCCCGCACAATCGCCGCCGCCTACTCGGACAGCACCATACGAATCTTTCGCCGGGGCGCAAACTAGAAGCCGCGGTGCGCGGGAGCTACGCGCGCAGTTCGGCGATGACGCGCTCGGCGCGCTCGAGCTCGGCGGCGCGCCCCGGATTGAAATAGCGGATCCCGCTCGCAATGTGTGCTCCCGGCTCGCGTACCGGGTCGGGCGCGTCGCGAAGCACCTCCAGGACCTGGAGATCGAGCTTTGCGTTGTACGGCGTCACCCGCATTGCGGAGTCGAGCTGCCGTACGGCGCCTTTGACGTAGTAGACGAAGCCGGTGTCTACGAAAACCAGCGTTGTCTTCCCCTCGCGCCGCGCGTTGCCTGTGGTGCGGCTCTCGGCATACATCGCCAGACGGATCGTCCGCCGATCCAGCGCCACGACCTCGAAGTAGCTTAGAAGCGCCGCATGCGGGTAGCCGCGCTCGTCGACCGTGCTCACCACGACCACGCGGTCGCCGACGCTGGCGAGGTCGCGCCCGCTCAGCGCGTCGAAGAGGTCGTCCGGCAATCGGTCGCCAACCAGGGTCGACATGCGCTCTCTATGATGTACGATTTACAGCGTGTCCTATGGCCCTTCACGCGTCTGGTGACATTGCCGTCGACGTGCCGCCAGATGAGGCGTTCGCGTTCCTGCAGGATCCCCACCGCCTTGCCCGGTGCATTCCGGGGTGCCGCGACCTCCGCGAGATCGGCCCGAACCGCTACACGGCGACGCTCACCAGCCGCGTCGCCTTCATGACGCTCAGTTTCAAGGTGACCATCGAGATCGTCCGGATCGATCCGCCGCACGGGATTGAAGCCGCGATTACCGGCGATGCCGTCGGCCTCGCGGGACACGTCGCAGCGACCGCTACCGTGCGGCTGACCCCGGAAGGCGAGCACCAGACGAAGGTTCGCTACATGACCGACGTGGCGCTGACGGGCAGGCTCGGCGGCCTCGGCGAGCCGGTCTTCCGCTCGACCAGCGCGCAGCTCGCCCGCGAGTTCGGCGCGAATCTGAAGAAAGCGCTCGAGGCGCAGCCGACCGGGACCGCCGCGTGAGATCGTTCGAACTGCTCGAGCCGGCGACGCTCGACGAAGCGGTCGGGTTGCTCGATGACGGCGACCCTGGCGTGCGGGCGGTGGCCGGCGCCACGGCGCTCGTCCCGATGATGAAGGCGCGCCTGTTCCAGCCGACCCGGCTCGTCAGCCTCCGTCGTCTCGACGGCGCCATGCGCGGCGTCCGCGACGAGGCCGGGGGCCTTCGCATCGGCGCGCTGACGACGCTGACGGAGTTGGAGCGGTCGGCGCGTCTCCACGCCGTCGCGCCCGTGATGAGCCGGACCCTCCGGACTCTGTCGAACGTTCGGATCCGGAACGTCGCGACCGTCGGCGGTCACCTCGCCCACGGCGACCCGCACATGGACCTGCCGCCGGTGCTGATGACGCTCGGCGCGCGCATCCGCGCCGTTAGTGCCCGCCGCGAGCGCTGGATCGACCTCGACCAGCTGGTGCTCGGCTACTACCGGACGGCCATTGCCGCCGACGAGCTGATCGCGGAGCTGCACGTGCCGGCTCAGCCTGCCGACGTCCGTGCGTGGTACGAGAAGTTCACGGCGCTCTCGGCCGACGACTGGCCCACGGTCGGTGTCGCCGTGTGGTACCGCACGGCAGGCGATCGGATCACTGAGGCACGGGTCGCCGTCAGCGCCGCAACGGAGCGTCCGGTGCGGGTAGCCGCGGCGGAGGCGATCCTGACCGGCGCCGCTGCCACCGGCGAGACGTTCCGGAACGCTGCGGAGGCGGCGGCCGACCACGTCGACCCGCTGGCCGACATCCGTGGCAGCGCCGCCTACAAGCGCGAGATGGTGCGCGTCCACGTCCGGCGGGCGCTGGAAAGGGCTCGTTAAGAGATGGCCGACTTCCGCGAGATAGGCCGCTCGATGCCGCGGCTCGAGGGCGTTGCCAAGGTCGACGGCAGCGTCGAGTACATCCACAATCTTCGCCTGCCGGGGATGCTCCACGGCCGCATCCATCGCAGCACCATCCCGCACGGGCGCATCGTCCGGATCGATGCGAGCGCCGCGCTCGCCGTCGAGGGCGTGCATGCGGTCGTGACGGCGGATGACGTCGCCGGCATCGTTCCCGATCCCTATTACGGGCCGGCATTCCACGACCAGCCGATTCTTGCCACCGGCAAGGTCCGCCACGTCGGCGAGCCGGTCGCGATCGTCCTGGCCGCCGACCCCCATGTCGCCGAGGACGCGGCCGACCTGGTATCGGTCGAGTACGAGCCGCTCGATGCGGTGTTCGACGAGGTGGCGGCCGCCGCCCCCGGGGCGCCGATCGTCCACGACGAGCTGAAGCCGGCCGGCATTTTCACCGACCTGAAACACCTGGCCGGGCGCCGCGGCACCAATGTCGCGCTGCACGCGCGGCTCCGCTGCGGCGACGTCGAGCGGGGACTGGCCGGGGCCGATCGCGTCTTCGAGCACACGTTCCGCACCGGCAAGGTGACGCACGTCACCTTCGAGCCGATGGTGTCGGTGGCCGAGCCTCACGGCGCCGGTGGAATCACGATCCACACCTCGTCGCAGAGCCCGTCGTTCGTGCGGACCGAGATCAGCCGCCTGCTCGGCTGGCCCGAGAACCGCGTGCGGGTCCGCACGGCGTTTCTGGGCGGCGGCTTCGGCGCCAAGCTGTACATCAAGCTCGAGGCGATGGCCGCCGTAT
>Ga0209343_10001991_pt1 | contig 27014 bp, 20 predicted proteins | sample RifCSPlowO2_02_FD_184026 | JGI IMG/M metagenome (GOLD analysis project Ga0209343, IMG submission 184026) | Groundwater microbial communities from Rifle, Colorado - Rifle CSP2_plank lowO2_0.2 (SPAdes) (version 2) | ecosystem: Environmental > Aquatic > Deep subsurface > Groundwater | place... | reverse complement strand
CAAAATCTAAATTTTTATTTTTAGTAGTGAATGGAATGTCTATTGATTATTCTATGCAATGTTTTTCTTGTAAAAACCTTTTTGGTTGCATTGGACTTCGCAACAAACAATATTGTTTTAATATAATCATTAAAAACAATTATGAAAAAAGATCGCAATTCTAATATGTATAAAGAAAATATAGAAATATAGAGCGCGCAATTTTCAATTCAAATCAAAAAAATTCAAATTTCAAATTATGTATCGTATTCCTATAAAAGAATTATTTATCCGTTTTGAATCAAATCAAAATAAAGGTTTGAATGAAAAAGAGGTTGAAAAAAGATTGCGTAAAAACGGTTTAAATATTTTACTTCGTTCTAAACAAACAACAAAATTAGAGCTTTTATTCCGCCAGTTTAAAAATCCTTTAATTTTTATTTTGCTTATTGCTGGAGCTATATCTATTGCTTTAGGGAAATTTATAGATTCAGGTGTAATTTTTGTAGCTATTTTTGTAAACATTGGAATAGGTTTTTTTCAAGAAAGTCGTTCAGCTGATATTTTTAAAAGTCTTGAAAAATCTGTAAAGGAAAACGCTTTTGTATTGCGAGAAGGCAAAATAAAAGAAATAAGCGCGACTCATTTAGTAATAGGAGATATTATTTTATTAAAAGCAGGTAATAAAGTGCCTGCGGATTCTCGTTTAATTTTTGCGCGCGGTTTAGAAGTTGATGAAACAAGTTTAACAGGAGAATCAATTCCAGTAAAAAAATACGCAAATATATTAAAAAAAGAATTATCTTTAGGAGATAGAAATAATACTGTTTATATGGGTACTGTTATAACTTCTGGCGAGGCTAAAGCCTTAGTTGTGGCAACAGGCAATAACACAGAAATAGGACAAATTGTTTTTTTAACGCAAAGCGTTTTTAGAGAAAAAACGCCTCTTCAGCATAAAATATCTCGTTTAGGGAAATTTATAGGCGCGTTAGTTGTTTTAATTTCTATTGGTATTTTTATTTTAGGATTTTTTCAAAATATGGAATTTTCTGATATTTTTATTTTATCTGTGGCAATTGCAGTTGCAGCTATTCCAGAGGGAATGCCAGCGGCGCTGTCAGTAGTTCTTGCAATTGGAATGCGGAAAATATTTAAAGAGCATGGTTTAATAAAGCATATATCAGCTTCTGAAACATTAGGTTCTACCACTGTTATTTGCACTGATAAAACAGGTACTTTAACCGAAGGCAAAATGAAAGCAGAAATTATTATTACTAAAGAAAAAGAGTACATGGCAAAGGATAATCTTTCAAAAGAAATTAATTGCATTTTAGGATTTGCAAATGAAGCTATTATAGAAAATAGACAAGGCATTGTTATTTTTCATGGAAGTCCTACTGACAAAGCTATGATGAAAAGAGCTCTTGATTCAGGATTTAATTTAAAAGAGAGTTTAGAAAAATTTCCTCGTTTAGCTATGCTTCAATTTAATAGAGATCGTAAATATATAGCAAGTTTTCACAAGAAAAGCTATGAAAAAATTGAAGCGTTTATTACTGGAGCGCCAGAGATTATTTTAGAGAATTCAATATTAACAAACAAGCAAAAAAATAATCTAACAGAAAAATACGAAGCAATCGCAAAACAAGGTTTTCGCATAATAGCCTTAGCAAAAAGGAAATTTAATAGAAATATTATAGCTCAAAACGCGCGCGATGAAGAGCTTGAAAAACAAGTTAAAAAATTAAAATTCGTTGGTTTTGCGATGATTCGCGATTCAATTCGCGCAAGCAGTAAAAATATGATAGAGCAGGCAGAACAAGCTGGAATTAAAGTTGTTATGGTAACTGGCGATCACAAGCTTACTGCTAAAGCTATTGCTAAGGAATGGGGCTTGAAAATAGAACGAAATTCAGTAATAACAGGGCTTGAACTTGATAATATGCCAGACAGCGAATTAGAGGCAAGAATAAAAAAAATAAGCATTTTTGCTCGAGTAAGCCCAAAACATAAAATGAGAATAGTAGAAATGTTGCAAAAAAAAGGAGAAGTTGTGGCTATGACCGGCGATGGTGTTAATGACACTCCAGCAATAAAAAAATCTGATATTGGAATTGCATTTAATTCTGGCACCGATATAAGCAAAGAAGCCGCTGATTTAGTTCTTTTAGATAATAGTTTTTCTGCTATTGTGCATGCGATAAGGCAGGGCAGGGTAGCTTTTTCAAATATCCGCAAAACCGTTATTTATCTATTAACAGATTCTTTTACCGAGGTGTTTTTAATAGTTGTAGCTCTTATTTTTCATACTCCACTGCCAATACTTGCTGTGCAAATTTTGTGGATTAATTTAATAGAGACTAGTCTTCCAAACTTTGCGCTTGCTTTTGAGCATGGAGAAAAAGGAATAATGAAGCAAAAACCAATAAAAAAATATGAATCAATTTTAAACAGCGAGTCTAAATTCATTATTTTTGCTATTGGAGGAATATCAAGCATTATTTTAATTTTAGCTTTTTTATGGCTTTATTATATTTTAAAATTAGACTTAATTATTGTGCAAACATTTGTTTTTGCAACACTCGGAACTAATTCTCTTCTTTATATTTTTTCTATAAAAGCGCTAAGAACTCCATTATTTAAAACTCGCATATTTGATAATAAATATTTACTTATAGCGGTTGGGATAGGTTTTAGCGCTTTATTCGCAAGTATTTATGCGCCGTTTTTAAATACTTTTTTACATACAATTCCGATTTCATTTAATTTAATAATTTTAGTTTTTGCCATAGGCTTAATAGAGGTAATTTTAATAGAGCTTTCTAAATGGGCGTTTAATAATAAGCGCGTGGAATTTGTAAAAACGAATTAAATATTTATTTTATTTAGTTAATATTCACATTTAATTTCTCTTACATCTTCAATCGTTTTAGTAAAATCTTTTTTAGCCACTTTTTCTTGAGCTTGCTTGTCTAATTTTATTTCTTCTGCTATATTTCTATTATATGAAACTTTTTGAATTTCTTGGGCTTTGGCTTTTATTATCGTTGTTAGCGGTTTTTCTTTTGGGATAAATTCTTTCGCCACCCTTATATTTTTTAAATTGGTATAATAATTTTATGTCAACAGCATTTTTATTAATAATTATTCTAATACTTTTATTAAGCGCTATAATTTATCTTTTGTATGATCGCAAAAAACAAGGTAATAATGGCGATTTGAATTCAAGAATTGATAATATGTCTAATTCTTTAATTTCCCATTTAAGTCAGCAAATGGACGCTATGCGCTCGCAAGTTAACAAAGGGCTTGAACAAAATGTCAATTTTATGCAACGTTCGCATCAGGACACATCAAGAAGCGTGGGAACGCTTCAAAGCAAATTAATTCAGTTAGAAGAGGCGACTAAGCGAATATTTGAAGTAGGCAAGGATATTTCAAGCCTTCAGGATATTTTGAAAAGCCCGAAATTACGTGGCAACATTGGCGAGCTTTTTTTAGAGGATTTACTTTCGCAATATTTGCCTAAAAATTATTATAATTTACAGCATCAGTTTAAAAGCGGGGAACAAGTTGACGCAATAATAAAATTAGAGCGTATGATGATTCCAGTGGATTCCAAATTTCCATTAGAGAGTTTTAAACGGGTTTTAGAGATTAAAAATGAGGAAGAGCAAGAAAAACTAAAAAAGGAATTTATTCGTTCCGCAAAAAAACATATTGACGATATTTCTAAAAAATACATATTGCCAGACGAAGGAACATCTGATTTTGCAATAATGTATATTCCAGCTGAAAATGTTTATTATGAAATGATAATAAAACAGGACCTTTCTGATTACGCGCTTTCCAAAAAAATAATTCCTACATCGCCAAACAGCTTTTGGGCTTATATTCAAACAATAATGATTGGTCTTAAAGGAATGAGCATAGAAAAAAGCGCTAAAGAAATTTTAGCGCGCTTATCTAGAATGCAAGGCGATTTAAATAAATTTTCTCAAAGCTTTGAGTTAATTGGTAGTCATTTAAACAACGCGCGCGCTAAATACGAAGAAAGCGGACGCAAATTAGTTCGCATTCAAGACAAAGTAAAACAGCTTGAAGAACCTAAAAAATAATTAACATAGAAAAAGAATAATAAAGAACTAAGTTTCTGTTTTTAAAATTATTGAGTTACGAACTCGATAATTTTTTTATTGCTTCAATAAAAGCTAAAAACAATGGATGAGGCAAGAGCGGCCGCGATTTGAATTCAGGATGGAATTGCGTTCCAACAAAAAACGGATGAGTTTTTTTAGGCAATTCAATAATTTCAACTAAATCGCGTTCAGGATTAACTCCAGAAAACACAAGTCCTTTTTCTTTTAAAAGTTTTATGTATTTATTATTAAATTCATATCTATGTCTATGTCTTTCTTTAATTAAACGTTCTTTATAAGCGCTATAAGCGATTGTATAAGGCGCGACCTCGCAATCATAAGTTCCTAAACGCATTGTTCCGCCGTATTTTTTAGAATTTAAATTCGCTTTTTGGTCGCCCATAATATCAATAACTGGATTTTCTGTTTTAGAGTCAATTTCCGTGCTGTTCGCTTTTTCAATTAGAGCTACATTGCGCGCGAATTCAATTGTCGCAAGTTGCATTCCATAACACAGTCCTAAAAACGGAATTTTATTTTCACGAACATATTTTATTGTTTTTATTTTTCCATTTATTCCTCGTTTTCCAAATCCTCCAGGAACAATAATGCCGTCCATTTTTTTAAGCTCTTTTAGTTTATTTTCATTTTTTTCATAGTTTAGCGAATTAAGCCAATAAATTTCTGGTTTAATGCCTTTTGCCCACGCCGCGTGTTTAATAGCTTCAATTATAGATATATAAGAATCGCTTAAAGTAAAATCTCCAGTTTCAAAATATTTGCCAACAATGCCGATTTTTAATTTTTTCTTAGCGTTATCAATAGTAGTTATAAATTTTTTCCATACTAATCCATTTTTGTTCTTAGGTTCTAATGAAAACTTTTTCAAAATTAAATCAATCAATCCATTTTTTTCAAAATTAACAGGCACTTTATAAATATAATCCTCATCAGGCGCGGAAATAATATTTTCAGGTCTTATATTGCAAAAAGTGGCAATTTTTTCTTTTCGCACATTATCAAGCGAGCTTGATGCTCGAGCAATAATAATATCTGGCTGAATGCCAGCGGAATTAAGCATTCTTACAGCGTATTGCGTAGGTTTTGTTTTCATCTCGCCAACTATATTAGGTTGAGGCATGTAAGAAACTAATATATACATTACTTTATCAGGGTTTTCTAAATGGAGCATTCGCGCAGCTTCCAAAAAAATTAAATTTTGATATTCTCCTGCTGTGCCGCCAATCTCAAAAAGTAAAAAATCAGTTTTAGTTTTTTCAATAACAATTTTTATTCTACGGATAATTTCATTAGGAATTCCAGGAATCACAGAAACGCATTTCCCGTTAAATTTTAAATTCCTTTCTTGATCAATTACTGATTTATAAACAGAGCCAGTTGTCATATAATTCATGGACAAAATATCTTGATTTAAAAATCTTTCATAATTTCCAATATCTTGATCTGTTTCCATTCCATCTTTTGTCACAAAAACCTCTCCATGTTCAGTAGGATTCATAGTTCCAGCGTCAACATTAACATAAGGATCAGCTTTCATTGCTGTAACATTAAATCCGCGCGATTTTAAAAGTTGCCCTATTGAAGAAGTTGTAATGCCTTTACCAACGCCTGAAATTACTCCTCCAATTATGAAAATGAATTTAGTCATTTTAATTATTATAAATTAATTTTTGATAAATCACAAGAGCGTGGAAAATTGCTTTAAAAATTAAAAAATGATATAAATATATTATGAAAATAGTAAAATTCATATTTTCAATTATTCTTGATTTTTTTATGGCAATAATTGAAATTATAGTTATAATTTTTGAATGGGCTATTCACGGCTGGTTTGTTACTATAATAATTATCGCGCTTTTTGTAGCTTGGTTACTTGGAGCAATACCTACTTTTTGATTAATAAATAATATATGGATTTATTTGACTATTCCAATGCGTTTATCAAAAAAGAAGCTAAAAGCGCTTTTGCAACGAGTAAAGTTTTATCAGTTACAGAGTTTAATCAGTATCTAAATACTCTTATAACTATTCAATCAGTTATTGTTGAAGGCGAAATCAGCGGTTTTAAAATAGCCAAAGAGCGTCTTATATACTTCGATCTTAAAGATGATAAAAGCATTGTAAGCTGTTTTTTGTTTAAATTTCAGTTAGATAAAATGGGCGTGGCATTAGAAGACGGAATGAAAATTCAAGTTACAGGGCTTCCTAATTTGCATCAAAAAGGCCGTTTTAATCTTGTTGTAGAACTTGTTAAGCCAGTTGGAGAGGGGTCAATAAAGCGCGCTTTAGAACTGTTAAAGCAAAAATTGCTTAAACAAGGTATTTTTTCATTAGAGCGAAAGCGGCTATTGCCAAAATTTCCTGAAAATATAGGTTTAATTACATCAGCTGATGCTGCTGCTTATACTGATTTTATAAAAGTTTTACAACATCGTTTTGTAGGTATAACAGTTTATTTTTACGCTGTAAGCGTGCAAGGAGAAAAAGCTCCAAATGAAATTTCTGAAGCGTTTAATTATTTTAATCAAAGAATGCCAAATTTAGATGTTTTGGTTTTAACTCGCGGCGGCGGCAGTTTAGAGGATTTATCCGCGTTTAATTCTGAAACTGTTGTGCGCGCTGTGTTTGGCTCTAAAATTCCAGTTATTTGCGCTGTAGGGCACGAACGCGATGAAAGTTTATCTGATTTTGCGGCTGATAAACGCGCTTCAACTCCTTCTAATGCCGCTGAAATTTTAGTGCCAGAGAAAAGCGAAATAAAATGGCAATTAAATAAAATAGGCGAGAGGCTTATTTATCAATTAGATAAAAAAATAAAAACATTAGAACATTTTTATCAAAGTTTAAAACATAAAATGAATTTATGGTGGCAAAATTTGCGTCAAAAGCTTGAATTAGAAGAACGGTTATTAAAAAGTTTTGACCCAGAAGCAATATTAGAAAGAGGATATAGCATAACAATAATAGGCGATAAAATAATAAAAAGCGCGATGCAAGTGAAAAAAGGAGATAATATTAAAACTAAACTGAAAAAAGGAGAAATAGAATCAGTAATCAAATAACATATAATATGAAACAAGAAAACACAAAATTTAATTTCGCGCGAGCAATGGAACAATTAGAAGAAATTAATCATTGGTTTGAAAGCGAAGAAGTTGATTTAGAAGAGGGAATTAAAAAATTTGATCAAGGAATGAAACTAATTGATGCTTGTAAAGAACGGTTAAAACAAGTAGAAAATAAAATCATTAAAATCAAAGGATAATTCGCGCTACTTATCTTTTCTTGCGTAATTACATTAATTAGGCTTTTTGCAATCTTGATTTAAAAAGTAGGAACATACTTAAATTTATGAAGCTTTTATTATTTTTATTATTATTTTTTATTTTTCCAATATTTGCAAACGCGCAAGTTTTAATAAATGAAATTGCTTGGATGGGCAATGAAGATTTAGCAAACAAGGAGTGGATAGAATTGTGGAATAACAGCGGAGAAAATGTTAATTTAAACGGCTGGAGGCTTTACAGTAAAGACAATACTCCAGAAATTGCTCTTAGCGGAAATATAGCCTCGCAAGGATTTTTTATTTTAGAACGCACTGATGATTTAAGTCTGCCTTATATAAAAGCGGATTTAATTTATAAAGGCGCGCTTGGAAATAGCGGTGAATATTTAATTTTGCAGGACAATAATGGAAATATTATTGATAAAATTGACGCAAGCGCGGGTTGGCCTTCTGGCGACAACGCAACTAAACAAACAATGCAACTGATTTTCGGGAACTTAGTTCCCGAAAGTGTAATCTTAGAAAAAAATTGGATAACGGCCGTAGCTACACCAAAAGAACAGAATAAAGAATTAAAAATTATAAATCAAAACGAAAAACAAGAAATTAGTAATCCTGAAGTTTTAAACAACAGAATTGAACAATCAGAAATTTCACAATCGGGAACTAAGTTCCCGAAAGTGGAAAAGTTCCCGAAAGTGGAAACAGGTGATGTGGTACAAGATAACGAAGTAATAGATAAGAAAACAGAATATCAATATGTAAATGTGGATTATCAAATTTTAATTTCAGAATTTATGCCAAACCCAGAGGGAAACGATAAAGAAACAGAATGGATTGAAATTTTTAATAATAGCGATAAATTAGTAGATTTAGGAGGTTTTATTTTAGATGACAAACAAGGGGGTTCAGCTGAATATATTATTCCATTAGGAACTAATATTCCACAGCAAACCGTTTTTGTTTTTAAAAGACAAGATACAAAAATATCTTTAAATAATACAGATGATATGGTAAGATTATTATATCCGTCTGGAAAAGTTTTAGCTCAAGTTGCTTATGATAAAGCGCCAGAAAATCAAAGCGCTTCTTTAAATTTAAATGATAATGAATTTTATTGGACAGAGAATACAACAATGGGCAAAGTCAATACTGTTATAGTCAATCAAAAAATATCTGTTAAAAATGGTGATAAAAAACAGAATATTATTAAAGTCAAACAACAAGAAAATAATTTAACAGCGAGCGTCAGAGGGTTAAAAATAAATACAGCAACAAGCAAAGAGGCTATTGTTTGGTCTATAATTATAGGAATAATGATAGGAATTTTTGGAGTTTTAAGTTATCAAAAGTGGATTTTATCTGATTAAAAAAATAATGAAAATTCAAAATAACATACTATTAAAAGATTATACTACATATAAAATTGGCGGACCAGCCAAGTATTTTGTGCGAATCGGCAATTTAGAGGAATTACGCGAGGCTTTTAAAATAGTTAAAAAAGAAAATTTGCCTTATTTTATATTAGGAGGAGGAAGTAATTCATTGATTTCAGACAAAGGATTTAATGGTTTGGTAATTTTAATTGAAAACAATGAAATAAAAAAATACGATAATAAATTGCAAATTAGCAGCGGACTTAGTTTGCAAGACGCTATAAATTTTGCAACAGAATATAATTTGAAAGGGTTAGAATGGGGCGAGGGAATCCCTGGAATGGTAGGAGGCGCGATAAGAAGCAACGCAGGAGCTTTTGGCGAAGAAATAAAAAATGTTTTAGAAAGTATAAAAACATATGATCCAGAGAGTAATATGGTAAAAGAATATCATAATAGCGAAGCAGATTTTTCTTACAGAAACAGCATTTTTAAAAATAAAGCCTATAAAGAAGTAATATTGTCAGCTGTTTTTAAACTTTCTTATGGAAAAGAAAAAGACATTGCGCGAAAGCGAAATCAGTATAAATTGTATCGCCTAGAAAATCATCCGCAAGAACCAAGTTGTGGTTCGGTTTTTAAGAATATAAAAGACAAAAAGTTTTTACAACACTATTTAGAAAAACATAGCGAAATAAGAGAACAATATATAAAAAATTGGATTTATAAAATTCCAGCAGCTTATTTTATTGCTGAAGCAGGACTTACTGGTTTTCAAATGGGACAAGCGCAAGTGTCTCCAAAACACACTAATTTTATTATAAATAAAGGAAAAGCAGAAGCAGACGAGATAGCGCGTTTAATCAGTTTTATAAAATCTCGAGTTAAAGAAAGGTTTGGGGTTAGATTGCAAGAAGAGGTGCAATATATTGGGTGGCAATAAAGATTTAAAAATGTCTTAATGTTCAATTTAAGGTATTTTTTTATGTTTTTATCTTTTTAATTTATTCTTTTTAAATAAAATTATTTTGCATTTTTAATGTAGATATGTTAATTTAGCGCTATATGAGTTTTATTTCAAAAATATTTAGCTTTAAAAAAAATAATAAAATAGATAAGTTTAGAAACGAAATTGAAAAAATAAATTTATTAGAACCTGAAATAGAAAAATTATCGCAAAATGAAATAAAACAGGAAACTAAAATATTGCGGGAAAAAGTTAAAAATAACATATCACTGGATGAAATTTTATTGCGCGCGTTTGCTCTTGTTCGTGAAGCTTCCAAACGAACTTTAAATCAGCGTCATTTTGATGAACAATTAATTGGAGGCATGGTTATCCATCAAGGGAAAATAGCGGAAATGCGAACTGGAGAAGGAAAAACTCTAACTTCTGTTTTGCCCGCTTATTTAAACGCGCTAACAGGAAAAGGAGTGCATATTATTACTGTTAACAATTATTTAGCTCAACGAGACGCTGTATGGATGGGGCAAATATATAGTTATCTTGGTTTAAATATTGGTATTATAACTGATAATCAGGCATTTTTATATAAAGAAAATTCAATAGACAGCAAAGAAAAAAATAAGGCAAAACTTGATAAAGAGCGGGATGAAAAAGGGAGTTTTGAAGTATTGCATGAATTTTTAGAGCCTATAAATAGAAAGGAAGCTTACAAAGCTGATGTGCTCTACGGCACTAATCATGCTTTTGGTTTTGATTATTTGCGCGATAATTTAGCTCGCGATTCTTATACGCAAGTTGGACAAGGTTTTAACTTTGCGATTATAGATGAAATTGACAGTGTTTTAATTGACGAAGCGCGCACGCCTCTTATAATTTCCTCTCAACAAGAAGAATCTTCAAAAATGTATAATCGCTTTGCTCGCTTAGCTCCTAATTTAAAGGAAAATATTGATTATAATATAGATGAAAAAAGGCGAGCTGTAACGCTTAATTTAGCTGGTTTAAAAAAAGTGGAAGAAATATTAGGCAAAAATATTTATGAAACAGGAGAAATAGATTTGATTTTTCATTTAGAGCAGGCGCTTAAAGCTAAAGTCTTGTTTTTACGGGATCGCGATTATGTGATTAAAAACGGAGCTGTTGTTATTGTTGACGAATTTACTGGTCGCTTAATGCCAGACAGGCGTTTTTCTGAAGGGCTGCATCAGGCGCTTGAAGCAAAAGAAAATGTAATTGTTCGCGCTGAAAGCAAAACAGTTGCAACAGTAACTTTGCAGAATTTATTTAAAAAATATAAAAAATTATCTGGAATGACTGGAACCGCTTCTACTTCAGCAGAGGAATTAGATAAAGTTTATGGTTTGGATGTGGTTTCTGTGCCAACGCATAAAGAAATGCAAAGAATAGACAGTCCTGATAAAATTTACAAAACATCGGAAATAAAATGGGAAATGATTGCCAGAGGAATTAGATAAAGTTTATGGTTTGGATGTGGTTTCTGTGCCAACGCATAAAGAAATGCAAAGAATAGACAGTCCTGATAAAATTTACAAAACATCGGAAATAAAATGGGAAATGATTGTCAGAGAAATTAAAGAACGACAAAAAAAAGGTCAGCCAGTTCTTGTTGGAACTGTTTCTGTTGAAAAAAATGAATATTTGTCATCTGTTTTAAAAAAGCGTGGAATTTCGTTTGAAATACTTAATGCTAAAAATCATGAACGCGAAGGAGAAATTATTGCTCAAGCAGGTAAAAAAGGCGCTGTAACTGTTGCTACAAATATGGCTGGACGAGGAGTGGATATAGTTTTAGGCGGAAATCCTTATAATAAGGAAAAAGCAAAAGAAGTTCGTGATTTAGGCGGTTTATTTGTTTTAGGAACAGAGCGTCACGAGGCTCGCAGAATTGATAATCAATTAAGAGGCAGAGCAGGGCGCCAAGGCGATCCAGGGGAAACACAGTTTATAGTATCGCTTGACGATGATTTAATGCGTATATTTGGAGGAGATAAAATTAAAGGTTTAATGAATAGATTTCGCTTTCCAGAAGATATTCCGATAAATAATCGTATGATATCTCGCGCTATTGAACGAGCGCAAACACAGGTTGAAGGTTTTTATTTTGATACTCGCAAAAGACTTCTTGAATATGATGAAATATTAAATAAACAAAGGGATTTAATTTATGACCGCAGACAAAATGTTTTAGAAAATAAAAATATTAAAAATGAAACGCTTCAAATTTTTTCCGATGAATTTAATGATATTTTGAATATCCATGCAAAAAACGAGGAATCTAAATGGAATTGGGAGGAAATAATGGAAATAATAAACAGTTTTGGAATTATGGAAATAAATGAAGCTAAAAATTTTTTTTCAGATATAAAAAAAGAAGATATTAACGCGAGTGAAAAACATAAAAAATTAAAAGAAATTTTTAATAAAAAAGTATCGGATTTATATAATCAAAGAGAAAAAGAAATTGGAAAACAAACAATGGAGCTTATCGATCGCGAGCTTTTGCTTAGAAGCATAGATATTTCTTGGGGCGATTACATTGACTCTATGGAACATTTGCGCCGTTCAGTCGGCCTGCGCGCTGTTGGAGGAAAAGATCCGCTAATAGAATATAAAATTGAAGCAAAGCGAAGTTTTCAAGATTTGTTATATGATATAAATAATAAAGTAACAAGCGTTTTATTTAAATTAAAATTAAAAGCGGCTTCTAAACAAGAAAATAAATTTAATGTTCATTTAAACGCTAATCATAATATTAAATTAAATATTGCTGAAGAACATCAAGCTCAATCAGAGCAAGTTAATAAAAAAATTGGCAGAAATGATCCTTGTTCTTGCGGATCAGATAAAAAATACAAAAAGTGTCATGGGAGATAAAAAATGGAATACAATAAATTAATCAGGGATAAAATATCATAAATTTTTAAAAATTTGCAGAGGTTCTAATTTTTTTAGATGTTCTAATTTTCCCATCTTCATTCACGATCGTGAATGAAGATGGGAAAAAAATAATATATGAAAATAAAAATTCCTGTAACTGATAAATTTCTATGGGGTATTTATGATGTTGTTTCTGGAATTGTGGATATTTCAGATTCTTTTAGTATTAAAAGCATTAATGATATTGCTTGTCCTGGAATGAAAAAAGAATATTTAAAATATCGCAAGAAAATGGATAAAATCCGATTTAGTAAATTTATATCATATTTAAAGTCTAAAGGATATATAAACACGCCAGAAATAAATGGCGTAAAATCTATAATGATTACTCAAAAAGGAATAGATAAGGTTTTAATAGTTAAAAATAAATTCAGTAAATTAAAATTAAGAAAAGATAAAAAATGGCAAATGGTGTTATTTGATATTGAAGAAACAGAAAGAAAAAAACGAGACAATTTCAGATTAGAGCTTAAAAAATTAGGCTATAAAAGTATGCAAAAAAGTGTTTGGGTTAGTCCTTATGATGTTTTAGAAAAAACCCAGAATATTATAAAATCGCTAAGAATTGTTGATAAAGCACGTTTATTAGTTGTTGAAGAAGTTATTATTCCCATCCTTACTCACGATCGTGAGTAAGGATGGGAATTTTTCAAATACTATGTAAAAAGCAAAGTATAGTATTTTAAATACATAATATCCTAAATATAGAGAAATAGAGAAAAAATAAATTTGACGAATTTTTGTTTTTAAGTTAATATATTCATAATGTTTAAATTTAGTTCTCAAAATGCTTTTTGGTTAGTCATAGTTATTTTGATTATAGCTTTTATGTCTGGAAATATTGTTTATCCGAATGTATGGAATAAAGTTGCTAATTGGGCTAATAATAAATATGATTTTTCTTTGCGTAAAATAAATAGCAAGTTTCATCTAGGGCTTGACCTTCAAGGAGGCGCGCATTTAGTTTATAAAGCTGATACATCAAAAGTACAAGGTATCTCTTCTAAGGAAGCTCTTGAATCAGTGCGCGCTGTTATTGAACGTCGTGTTAATTTATTTGGCGTTGCAGAGCCAATAGTGCAAATATCCGAAGGTTTGAACAAAGAACCGCGTTTAATAGTAGAGCTTGCAGGCGTAAGCAATATAAAACAGGCTATTTCAATGATAGGACAAACTCCATTTTTGGAATTTAAAAAAGAAGCAAATGAAAATGAAATAGAACAAGCAGACCCTTTAGGCTTTATTTCAACAAAATTAAACGGGTCTTATTTAAAAAAAGCTCAATTAGAATTTGATCAAATATCTAATATTCCAATTGTAACTCTTCAGTTTAATAGCGAAGGAGGAGATATATTCGCGAATCTTACTAAAGAGAATTTAGGTAAAAAGATAGCTATTTATTTAGATGGTTTTCCAGTAACAACTCCTGTTGTTCAGGGCATTATTACTGGAGGAAGAGCGCAAATTACAGGTCAATTTACTCAAGAAGAAGCAAAATTACTTCGCAATAATTTAAATGCCGGCGCTTTGCCAGTTCCTATTGAAATTATATCTCAACAAACAATTGGCGCGAGCTTAGGAAAAAATTCTTTAGATAAAATGATAACCGCTGGAATTGGCGGAATAATAGTTCTTATTGTTTTTATGATTTTATATTATCGTTTGCCAGGTATTGTAGGTATTATCTCTTTAGCGGTTTATATTGCAATTATATTATTTATATATAAATTAATTCCTATAACTTTAACACTTTCTGGAATTGCTGGATTTGTTTTATCTTTAGGCATGGCAATTGACGCTAATGTGCTTATATTTGAGCGTTTAAAAGAAGAATTGCGCGCTGGCAGAGGATTAGAAGGTTCTATTCAAGAAGGTTTTATACGCGCGTGGTCTAGTATTCGCATTGGCAATATATCAACTATTTTAACAACTCTTATTTTATACACTATTGGCACAAGTTTTGTTCAAGGATTTGCGCTAACGCTTGGTATTGGAATTTTATTCAGTATGTTTGCGTCTGTTTTTGTAACTCGTTTGATATTAACAATACTTTCTAACACAAAGTTTAAAAAGAACAAATTTATTTGGAAAAGCCTAATTTAATTTATGCTTTCTGTTTTTTGATTAAAGTAAAACTATTATGTTCATAATCAATCACAAAAAAATATTCATTATAATTTCTATAATTTTAATTTTATTAAGCATAGGAAGTTTCGCGTATTTCGGGTTTAATCTGTCAATTGATTTTACAGGAGGCGCGCTTTTAGAAATAGAATATGCTGAAACTCGTCCAAATACAGATGAAATACGCCACAGCTTAAATAATTTAAATATTAATGATTTAACTATAAAAGAATATGGAGACAAAGGATTTATTCTTCGTTTTTCAGATATTAGCCAAGAGAATCACAATAATATAGTAAATAAATTACGCGAAGGAAAAGAATTACAAGAGCTTCGTTTTGAATCAATAGGCCCTGTAATTGGAAAAGAGCTTCACAGAAGCGCTATATGGAGTTTATTTTTGGTTGTTGTTGTAATTTTATTTTATACGGCTTATTCTTTTCGCAATTCTGGTAAAAATATAAAATCCTGGCGTTTCGGAACAATCACTATTATAACTTTGTTTCACGATGTAATAATAAGCGCAGGAGTATTTAGCGTATTGGGATATTTTTACGGTTTTCAATTAGATATTCCTTTTGTTGCCGCTATTCTAACAATTTTAGGATATTCAGTTAATGACACGATTGTTGTTTTTGATCGCGTTAATGAAAATATGCTTAAAAATAATTTTAGAAATAACAACGAATTAGGAGGTAAAAGCATAACTCAAACTTTAGCGCGTTCAATAAATACATCAGGCACTACTATTTTAGTGTTGTTAGGTATTTTGTTTTTTGGTCCGATAAGCTTAACTTCTTTTATAAGTATTTTAATAATTGGTATAATTATTGGAACATATTCTTCAATTTTCATTGCAACTCCTTTACTTTTAAAAAACAAAGATTAGTTCTAAAATACTTGACATAAATAGTATTTATTGTGTATTGTTAGTAATAATTTTAAGATATTGCTATGAACAGTATTTACAAAAATATTAAATCAGTTTTACAAGAATTAAAACCTAAATACGCTGATGTAATTATTTCAAGATTTGGCATTGACACAGACAGTAAAACATTAGAAGCGATTGGCAAAAGATACGGAATTACAAGAGAACGCGTTAGGCAAATTGAAGAAAAGGCTTTAAGCATTTTACAAAATAAGCGAATAACCGACTTTCTTAAAAATGATTTTAATTTAACTAAGAATTTTTTAGAGAGGGAAGGCAAAGTTCTTCCTGAATATTATTTGATTGAAAATTATGGAGAAGGAGATAAAAAAGCAGGAGCTTTAATTTTGCTTTTGCATTTAAACCATGATTTTTACCGTCATAGTGGCAATAAAAGCATTTATCCGCATTGGCATATTAGTAAAATAGAGCAAGAAAAAGCAATATCTGAAATTTTGGCGTTAGAAAAAGAATTAGAGCGTAATAAAGAGCTTTTTAATGAAAAAGAGCTTTTTAATTTACTTAGTCATCCTAATTTTTTAAAATTATCAAAAAAAATATTAAAAGGCCCTTTAGGCAAATACGGTCTTTCTCATTGGTCAGAAATTTCTCCGCACGGAATGAAAGATAAAGCGTATTTAGTTTTAAAAAAATATAATAAACCAATGCATTTTCGAGATATTACTGAAAATATTATTAAATTTTATATTGGACGAAAAGCGCTTGAACAAACAGTGCATAACGAACTTATAAAAGATTCTCGTTTTATTTTAGTTGGCAGAGGCATTTACGCGTTAAATTCATGGGGATATGAGCCTGGAAACGTTAAAACCGTAATTGCTAAAGTATTGAAAAATTCAAAAAAACCTCTTAGTAAAGAAGAAATAATTAATGATGTGCTTAAAAATCGTTTTGTTAAGGCAAGCACTATTATACTTAATTTGAATAATAATAGAGAATTTGTTAAAATGAAAGATGGAAAATATGAACTTAATCCAAAAGTTAAAAGTTTGTAAAATCTATAACTTATAACTTTTAACTTATTTATGTCTTTATCTGATGTTTTTCAAAATTTTTTGTCTCTTTTAGACTATTGGTGGATAGCTTTTTTTATAGCCGCATTAGTCAGTTTTCTTGATATTTGGGGAAGATACTGGAGATTGTGGTTTTTTTATAAAGCAAGAAAAGACTGGATTTTTTTACGCGTTAATTTGCCAAGAGACAGTGAAAAAACGCCTTTGGCTATGGAGCAGGTTCTTATAGGTATGCACGGTATTGCTAAAAGATATTTTTATTGGTCGCATAAGTATATTTGGAAACAAAGAACAGAAACAATGAGCCTGGAAATAGTTGGAATAGGCGGCAGTATAAATTTTATTATAGGAGTTGCAAAACGACACGAAGATATGGTTAGGGGAGCTATTTTCGCGCATTTTTCAGAAGCGGAAATAGAGATTGTAAGCGATTATACTTATGCTGTTCCAGACGACCCTATCTCCGAAAATTGGAATATGATAGGTTCTGCTTTTAAATTAGATAAAGATTCCATATTTCCAATAAAAACATACGAATCATGGTTGTTAAAAGATGAATTAGAGGAAACGCGAAAAAACGATCCTTTAGCGGTTCTTGCTGAAAGTTATAGCCTTTTAAAAGCAGGGGAACAGCTTTGGCTTCAATTTGTTATATCGCCTTTAATTAGCGACGAATGGCAAAAATGGCATGATAGAGCAAGAGCTGTTAGAAATGAAATAGACAGGCCGGGAAATAAAAAACAAAATTTATCAGAGGAAACAGTTGAAGGAAGTAGAGGATTTTTCCGCGCGCTTATTGGAAAAGATCCGTTTGAAAAAAAAGAAGAAGAAAAATTTAAAATTCGTTTTCCATCTACTATTGATATTATGGTTGTTAAAGCTATTACTTCTAAAATAGAATTGCCGATATTTGAAGTTACTATGCGAAATCTTTATATAGCAACAAAAGAAAGTTATGATAAATATCATATGAGCTTATTAGCAGGTAGTTTAAGAATGTTTCAAGACAGCACTTCAAATCATTTTGGTCTGGATAATAGCGATCGCATAAGAGTAAAATATTTTCCTGAGTTTTTTAGAGAACATAGATTAAATTATAAAAAAAGACGTTTGTTAAAACATTATAGGATGCGGTACTTAAAAGAAGATAAGGATTCGTCTTTTTATCTAAGCACAAAAGAATTAGCTTCTGTTTTTCATTTTCCCGGCAAAACTGTTTCAGCTCCCGGACTTAAGCGAGTGCCATTTAGAACTAGCAAACCTCCAGAGGAATTGCCAACTCTTTAGTTAAAAAATATAAAGCAGTAAATAATTATGGCATACAAATCTAAAATTCATAAAATTAAATACGCGCCTCCGCCACTTGAACTTCCCATTGCTGGAGTTTCCGATCCAAAAGAAGTTTGTTTTGTTGGTCGCACTAATTATGAAGCGCCTTTAGAAGAGAAAAAATTTATTTTTGGCATTAAACGGAAAGATAGAAAAAGGCATATGTATATTGTGGGAAAATCAGGAGTTGGCAAAACAAAATTTTTAGAACTTTTAATTAGGCAGGATATTGCTTATGGATACGGCTTATGCGTAATTGACCCACACGGTGATTTAATAGAGGCAATACTTGATTTTATACCTAAAAATAGAATAAACGATGTTATTATTATTGATCCTGCTGATATTTTATTCCCTGTATCTTTTAATCCATTGCAAAATGTTTCCGATGATTTAAAACATCAAGTTACGCAGAGTTTAATTGAAGTAATGGAAAAGCAATTCGGGGCTAACTGGACGCCTCGTTTAGAGCATGTTTTTCGTTTTACATCGCTCGCTCTTTTAGATTATCCAGACGTTACTATGCGCGGTATGATTGAGATTTTAACAGACAGAAATTATCGCCAAAAAGTTGTTAATTATATTAAAGATGAGATGGTTAAACGTTTCTGGGCAGTAGAATTCGCGGATTGGAGTGAAAAATTTGACACAGAGGCTATTATTCCTCTTGTTAATAAATTAGGACAATTTTTGTCTAATCCTCTTTTACGAAATATTTTTGGACAAAAAGAAAATAAAATAGATATAGAATATATAATGAATAACAATAAAATTCTTTTAATATCTTTATCCAAAGGAAAACTTGGCGTAGAAAACAGCAGTTTTTTCGGATCAATGTTTATTACAAAAATTTATCAAGGAGGTATGGCAAGGGCTTCTATTCCCGAGTCAGAAAGAATTGAATTTTACTTATACGTTGATGAGTTTCAAAACTTGATTACAACTACTTTTGAAAATTTATTTTCTGAAGCGCGAAAATACGGAGTTAATATGATTGTGGCTCATCAATATTTAAGCCAGCTTTTGCCAGAAGTTTTAGCAACTGTTTTAGGAAATTCAGGAACGCTTGTTATATTTCGCATTGGCGGTTCTGACGCTGAAAAATTAGAAGCTGAAATGGTGCCTATATTCAAATCTCAAGATATGATAAATTTGGGCGTGCAGGAATTTTATATTAAAATGACAATTGACGGAGAATCATTTGATCCATTTTCAGCAGAAACTTTGTCAGTTATAAAACCCGACCATTCTTCTTATAAAAAACAAATTATTGAGTTAAGTAGAAAAAAATACGCTATTCCATTAGAAGAATTTCAAAAAATTGAAGAAAAAAAAGAGCGAAAAGAAAAAGAACAAGAAAATTTAAATCTAAAAGAACAAACAAAAACGAATAATGAAAAAGAAATTTTAAAGATAATAGATGAGAAAAGCGGAGATAAACAAGATAAACAAAAAAAAGATGAAGATCAATCGGAAAGTCCTTTAATTTAGAGCAAAGCGATAAATAAGATTTGCAAATAAATAATGAAAAAGTTTTTAACTTTATAAGTTTTACAAACTTTCAAATTTTGAATTAAGTTTATAAATTTTACAAACTTTCAAATTTTGAATTAAGTTTATAAGTTTTATAGTTTAAATATGTCTGATATTACAATTTTTGGAAAAACAAATTTTAGAAACGAGCAAAAAAAGTTTGGCATTAAAACCGATGACAGGCGTCGGCATATGTATTTGATAGGTAAAACAGGTATGGGTAAAACTGTTACAATGGAAAATATGATTATTCAGGATATTGAACGCGGAAAAGGAGTTTGCGTTGTTGACCCGCACGGAGATATGGTTGAAAAATTAATTAATTATATACCGGAAAAACGGATAAAAGATGTTATATATTTTGATCCAACAGATATGGAATTTCCAGTAGGATTTAATGTATTACAAGTAAAAAACCCTAAATACAAGCATTTGGTTGCTTCTGGCTTAATGTCTGTTTTTACTAAAATTTGGGAAAATGTTTGGTCGGCTCGTATGGAATACATTTTGAGCAATTGCATTTTCGCTTTGATTGAGGTTCAAGGCAGCACTCTTTTAGATATTCAAAGAATGCTATCTGATAAGCAATTTAGAGAAAATATAGTTAATCAGATTAAAGACCCTGTTATTAAGGGGTTTTGGATTCAGGAATTTTCTAATTATTCTCCGCAATTCAGAAGCGAAGCAGTAGCTCCTATTCAAAATAAAGTTGGACAATTTCTTTCGCAATCTTTAATAAGAAATATAGTAGTGCAAAAAAAAAGCACTATTGATATTGAGGATATTATGAACAATAGCAAGATATTGTTTCTTAATTTATCCAAAGGAAAAGTAGGAGAGGATAATTCAGCTCTTTTAGGCGCTATGCTTATTACTAAAATACAGCTTTCAGCAATGGAACGCGCTAATATTCCAGAAGAAGCTCGAAAAGATTTTTATTTATATGTTGATGAGTTTCAAAATTTTGCTACAGAGTCTTTTGCTGATATTTTATCTGAAGCAAGAAAATACCGTTTGAATTTGATACTCGCGCATCAGTATTTGGAGCAACTTAGCGATGAAGTTAAAGCTGCTGTATTGGGTAATATCGGCACAATGATTGTTTTTAGAATTGGTAATACTGACGCTGAAATATTAGAAAAAGAATTTTTGCCCTTTTTTACTTTGTTTGATTTGGTTAATTTAGCTAAATATAATATGTATCTTAGATTGATGATTAATGGCGTTGCTTCTGATCCTTTTTCCGCGACATCTCTTCCTCCAGAAAGCACAGGCGTTAATTACGGATATGGTAAAGAAGTATTAATTTCTTCTCGCAAAATATACGCTAAACCAGTAAAAGAAGTTGAAAGAGAAATATCTAAAATGTCTGGAATGGCAGAGGAATATCAAGAAGATGTAAAACAAAAAATACCGTCTCAATTAAACAATAAAAATAAAAAAGAGTCTGAACCTATTTTTAAAAAATACCCGAATAAACCAAGTATAAGCCCTAAATATAATTCTGATTTTAAAAGTTTAGGAATTGGTTTTGGAGGGAAGCCTATATATAATATTTCCTCTATACAGATTGATAAAAGTCAGGAAAATAAAGAAGATATTTCTAATGAGGAAAAATTGAATTATTTTTCTCAATGTTGGGTTGGGAAAGAAGCTATTAAGGTTAGTTTTAAACCTGATGGCATTAGGCCAATTTTATGCAAAGAGCATTTAAAAGAATTTCACCAGATGAGGCAAGAAGGAAAAATTAGAAATTTAAAGCATTATTTGCAAATAAAAGGAATTGAAATTAAAAGACCTTTATTTAAGAATAAAAATGAAGATTTGAATAAAGAAATTCAAAAAAATGAAACTTTTGAAAAAAATATTAATAATAAAGGAAGCGCGTCTTTGCAAAATGCTTTAAAAAAAGCGCTTGGTAAAGATGAATAAATTCAATTTAAAACTGAAAATATAAAAAATATTATGACTATTACAATTTCAATAATAATATTGCGCGTAGTTATGGGTTTTCGTTTTCTTATTCCTGGTTTAAAAATGCTTAAAATATCTGATAAAAGCGCGAAAAAATATTTAGAAAAAACTCAAGGAAGTTTATCTTTTATATTTAAAAAAATTGCTAATTCGCGTCTCATTGATAATTTAAATAAGTGGCTTTTGATTTTAATAGGTTTAAGTTTAATATTAGGAGTATTTATTAAAATATCTTCTATATTTGGAATTATTATGATGATTATATACTGGCTTTCTAAATTGGGAAAATACAATGAAGGAATAATTAATGAAAATATAATTTATATAGCTGTATTTATATTATTTTTAGCGCTTAATTAAGATATAATGAAAAAAGTTTTTGTAATGCTTTCAGGCGGAGTGGATTCTTCTGTAATAGCTGCCTTGATTAAAAAACAAGGTTTTAATGTTATAGGCGTTTTTATGAAAAATTGGTCTCAAGGATTATTTTGCTCTGTAAAACAAGACCAAAAACACGCTCGCATTGTAGCTGCAAAACTTAAAATTCCATTTTATACATTTAATTTTGAACAAGAATATAAAAGCAAGGTATTCAAGCCATTTATCTCGGGCATTAAAAAAGGCATTACTCCTAATCCAGATGTATTGTGCAATGAATATATTAAATTCGGAGTGTTTTTAAAGAAATCTTTAAAATTAGGCGCTGATTTTGTCGCAACAGGACATTACGCTCAAATACGCCGAGAAATTATAAAACACAAATTACAAATTTCAAACAAATCCAAAATCAAAAATCCAAAATTAAAAACTAAAAAATCAAAAATAGGAATTTCTATATATCATTTAATGAAAGGAATAGATGAAACAAAAGACCAATCATATTTTTTATATCGCCTTAACCAGTTTCAATTAAGTAAAACTTTTTTTCCATTAGGAAATTATAAAAAAATAAAAGTTCGTGAAATGGCTAAAAAATTAGAGCTAATTACAGCTTATAAACCAGATTCTCAAGGCATTTGTTTTGTTGGCGAAGAACCATTTGAAAAATTTTTATCCCATTATATAAAAGAAAATCCAGGGAATATCATTGATAAAAAAGGAAAAATAATAGGAAAGCATAAAGGAGCGCGGTTTTACACAATAGGACAAAGAAAAGGCTTGGGAATAAGCAGTGTAAAGCCTTTTTTTGTAATAAAAAAAGATATAAAAAAAAATGAGATTATCGTGGGATATGAAGATGATAAAAAATTGTTTAAAAAAAGTTTAACGATAAAAGATTTGAGCGAAGTTTTTCCAAATTCTTTAAATATTCTTAAAAAAGATATTAAAAATATAACTGTTAGAATTAGATACAGGCAAGAAGACCAGAAAATAAAAAACATAAAATTATTAAAAACTGGAAAATTAAAAATTATTTTTCAAGAGTTTCAAAGAGCAATAACAAAAGGACAATCCGCGGTTATATATAAACGCGATGAAGTATTGGGAGGAGGAATAATTTGTTAAAAAACTAATACTTAATATATTTAGTTTATGTTTTATGAATAAAATTTACACAAAATACGGAGATAAAGGCTATACAAAAATTTTTAGCGGAAAAAAATTGCTAAAAAGCAATATAAGGATAAAAGCTCTTGGAGAAGTTGACGAACTTAATTCGTTTTGCGGAACAATAATGTCTTTTCCATTATCAAAAGTTCATTTTCAAAAAGTAAAAATGATGGTTTTAAAAGTACAAAACGATTTGTTTGTTATTCAATCAATTTTAGGAGGGTCTGATTTAAAATTAAACAGTAAAAATGTAAAATGGTTAGAGCAAAATATAGATATTATGACAAATAAGATGCCTAAATTAAATAAATTTATTATTCCAAGAGGGGATATTTCTGCTATTTTTTCCCATATAGCTCGAAGCATTTGTCGCAGAGCAGAGCGTGAAATTACAGCTCTGTCAAAAAAAGAAAAAATAGAGCCAAGTATTTTAAAATATATAAACCGTTTATCAGATTTCTTTTTTACATTAGCAAGATTTATCAATCATCAAAATAATCATAAAGAAATTAATCCTAAACTCTGAGTTATCCACATATATAAAAATAGCAAAAACGATATATTTATGTTTTTTTGTTTGTAGATGTATAAAAAATCGCTATTTTAATAATTTTACTTAATTTGCGAAATATAGTAAAATAAAGTTATTAATTAAAAACTAAATGAAAATTTTGAATAATTTATTAAGAGCAATATTTTTATTATTTATTGTTTTTATTCCAGTATCTGCTAGCGCAGAGATTTTTAACACTCTCCCAGACATTACTGATGCGTTTCAATCTCTTACAAAGATAAGAGATAATTTTTATTTTATTGGAAATAGTTTAAGCAATATTTCTAATCAAACAAAAAAACAAGCAATAGAACAAACAACAAGCATTATAAATAAAGTTGAGTTTTTGCAAAATGCCTATGAACAAGGATTAACAGATAAAATTCAGGTTGTAATGGAAGCCGTGAATATTATTGAAAAAAATAAAGCCGGATTTTTTGATGAAAGCAATGATATAACAAAACAATTTATTCCAGTAGAAGAAATTCAAAGTAAACTCGCTAAAATATTTTTTTTGTGGAAAAAACAGAGTGAAGAAAAACAAGAATCTAAGATTGAAAACATTGAGAATATTGATAATAAAACAATTAAAAAAGAACAACCAATAAATAACAATGAACAAAAAGAAAATTCAGAGCAAGTTCCAGTAAAAGAAAAAATAATTGAAAGAGTTTTGGAAAAAGAAATATTGTCTCAACAAGAAAAGCAAAGAATAACAAATAACGAGCAAAACATTAAATTTTTAATTGAACAAATAAACGATCTTAAAAAAGAGCGCGTAGTTTCTTTTTTACAAAAAGAATCATCATTATTAGATGAAAAATTATTATTGCTTGAACAAGAACTTCAAAATCAAATTAGATTAAGCGCCAATGCCACAACAAATCAAGTAATTCAAGTAATGGCGCCAATAGGAAACAACGAAGGGGCTAAAAAATTCACGGTCCAAGAATCTATTGTTAATCAAGGTTCTTTTACGCAACAAGGAAGCGCCACATTTCAAAACGGAATAACAGTTTTAGGCAATCAAACTTTCACAGGAGATCAAATTATTTCTGGCGATTTAGTTGTTAACGGGGGTGATATTACATCAAACGTAACAATATTTAATTTTGATATTGGCAATACAGGAACTTGGAATTTGCGAGATGGAACAAATAATTTAATTTCAGTATCAGATAACGGTACAGGAGGAATATTAACAGTAAATACAATCACGCCTTCAATAATCAATTCTTTTACAGCAGGAGGAAATATTGATATGGCAACTAATATTATTAGCAATATTGGTAATGCTGAAACTAATTTTACAGCAAGCGGAGGTTTAAATCTCGCTAGCAATTTTATTGTGAACACAAATAAGCTTTATGTTGACGCAACCACTGGCAATGTGGGGATTGGGACAACCACTCCCACCGCTGTTCTGCACCTCAAAGCAGGCGCAGCTACAGCTTCCACTGCTCCGCTTAAATTCACCTCGGGCGCTCTTAACACAACAGCTGAAGCAGGAGCAGTAGAATTTCTCACTGACGCATATTATGGAACAATAACCACTGGCGCGGCTAGAAAGACTTTTGCTTTCTTGGAGAGTCCAGCTTTTACAACATCAATTACAGGAAGTTATCTTACACCATCAGAGATTTTAATAACTGACGCTTCTAAAAACTTAGTTTCTGCGGCTGTTGCCACTTATCCATCCCTGACGGAATTGACTTATGTCAAAGGCGTTTCTTCGGCTATTCAAACGCAAATGGATTTAAAAGCTCCATTGGCAAGTCCTACTTTTACCGGCGCTGTAACTATTCCAACACCATTTACATTAGGAGCAACTTCTGTAACGACAACAGGAACACAATTAAATTATCTTAACGCAGCCATAGGAACAACCGGAACAACTGACACTAATTTAGTTTTTTCCACTTCTCCCGCATTGATTACTCCAGATTTAGGAACGCCATCAGCTCTTGTATTAACTAATGCCACAGGACTTCCCGCAGCCTCGGTATTAGCGGGAACTTTTGGAACAGGAGCATATACTATAGACACTTCTCTTACTATTCCAACTATTATTGGCGGGACAGGCACAGGCTCTGACCTCAATCTTCAAACAACTTCTGGCATAGGAGCCACAGGAGCTGATATGCATTTTCTTGTTGGCAACAATGGAGCTACCGAAGCAATGACGATATTGAATAGCGGGAATGTGGGGATTGGGACGGCGACGCCGGGGGCGAAATTAGATATTCAGAACTCAGGTACTAACTTAATCAGGGTTGATACATCTGGCTTTACAACTATTGGCGCAAACACTTCTGGGCGATTGATTGTTGATACAAATGATGTACAGATTATCGGAATAACTTATTCAAGTAGTCCATCTGTTTTGGTTAATGATGGAATTACCAGCTACATAAAAAAGAATAATAATACGAATGTGGCTGTAGGTGATACTAATACAATACAAATAGGATTCTGGACTAACGCAGATGTGGATTCAACAAGAGCGTTTGTTGGGATGAAAGGTGTTGTGACGGATAAAACAGCAACCCTGCCCGATGCCGATTTGGTTCTCTTTTCATCTCTTAATGCAGTTAAACAAGACGTAATGAGGATTACTTCCGGCGGCAATGTGGGGATTGGGACAATTACTCCCACTGCTGTTCTGCACCTCAAAGCAGGCGCAGCCACAGCTTCCACTGCTCCACTTAAATTTAGCTCAGGCGCTCTTAATACCACAGCTGAAGCAGGGGCAGTAGAATTTCTCACTGACGCATATTATGGAACTATTACAACTGGCGCGGCAAGGAAGACTTTTGCTTTCTTGGAGAGTCCTATATTTACCGGCGCTGTAACCATTCCCACACCATTTACATTAGGAGCAACTTCTGTAACATCAACAGGAACTCAATTAAACTATCTTAACGCTGTTACAGGAACAACAGGAACAACTGACACTAATTTAGTTTTCTCCACTTCTCCCGCATTGATTACTCCAGATTTAGGAACGCCATCAGCTCTTGTATTAACCAATGCCACAGGACTTCCCGCAGCCTCGGTATTAGCGGGAACTTTTGGAACAGGAGCATATACTATAGACACATCTCTTACTGTTCCAACTGTTATTGGCGGGACAGGCGCAGGCTCTGACCTTAATCTCAAAACAACTTCTGGCATAGGAGCGACAGGAGCTGATATGCATTTTCTTGTTGGCAATAATGGAGCTACCGAAGCAATGACGATATTGAATAGCGGCAGT
>Ga0209343_10001989_pt1 | contig 27031 bp, 18 predicted proteins | sample RifCSPlowO2_02_FD_184026 | JGI IMG/M metagenome (GOLD analysis project Ga0209343, IMG submission 184026) | Groundwater microbial communities from Rifle, Colorado - Rifle CSP2_plank lowO2_0.2 (SPAdes) (version 2) | ecosystem: Environmental > Aquatic > Deep subsurface > Groundwater | place... | reverse complement strand
CGACGTCGGCCACGGCCGCGATGTCGAGCACGACCATGCTCGGGTTGCCCAGCGTTTCGGCGAACACGGCGCGGGTGTTGGGGCGGATGGCGGCAGCGAAAGCGTCGGGACTGGTGGCGTCGACGAAGCTGGTCTCGATGCCGAATTTCTTGAGGTTCACCGCGAGCATGGTGACGCTGCCGCCGTAAAGCGCGCCGGCCGCCACCACGTGGTCGCCGGCCTGCAGGATGGTCATGAGCGCGAGCGCTTCGGCCGCCATGCCGCTGGCGGTGGCCACGGCCGCGCGGCCGCCCTCCAGCGCGGCCACGCGCTCTTCGAACGCCGCCACCGTGGGGTTGGACAGGCGCGAGTAGACGTTGCCGAAGGTCTGCAGGTTGAACAGGCTGGCGGCGTGTTCGGCGCTGTCGAAGACGAAGCTGCTGGTCTGGTAGATCGGCAGGGCGCGCGCGCCGGTGGCGGCGTCGGGGATCTGGCCGGCGTGGATGGCGAGGGTTTCGGGCTGGAAGCGGCGGTCGGCCATGTCGGCAATCCTCAAACGGGGCGCTTGGCCGAAATGACCTGCGTGTTCACGCCGGCCCAGTGGAGCCCGCCGAAGAGGCGCGCGTGTTCGATCTTGACGCAGCGGTCCCAGATCGAATCCATGCCCGCCGCGGTGGCGATGCGGTCGGCTTCTTCGCTCTTGAGGCCGAGCTGCTGCCACAGCGTCTTGGCGCCGATGGCGACCGCGCTGCGCGCGATGGCCGGGATCTCTTCGACCTTGCGGAACACGTCCACCATGTCGATGGGGAAGGGAATGTCTTCCAGCCGCGCATAGCTCTTCTCGCCCAGGATGGCGGGATAGCGCGGGTTCACCGGCACGATGCGGTAGCCGTGTTCCTGCAGGTACTTGGCGGCGAAGTGGCTGGGCCGGTGCCATTCGGCCGAGAGGCCGACCACGGCAACGGTGTGGTCGCGCGCGAGGATGCGGCGCAGGGTGGGGATGTCGTCTTGCATGGTCACACACAATACCGGCATGGCGACCGAACGCAAGGCCCTGCCTGTCATCGACAAGACCCGCTGCACCGGCTGCGGCTGGTGCGTGGCGGTGTGCCCGCCGCACGTGCTGTCGCTGGAGGTGGAGCACTGGAAGAAGTTTTCTCAGCTGCACGACGGGCCCGGCTGCACCGGCTGTGCGAAGTGCGCGGTGAGGTGCCCGTTTGACGCGATTGAGATGCTGCGCATACCCGACCCCACCGGTTCTCGCTGAACGCCCGCCGCTCGGGGCGGGTATCGCCTGGAGTCCATGCCATCATCCGGGAGGCGGCTGCTAGAAAAACAGCGCTCTGGCGATGCGCGTCTTGCATTGGTACCACTGCCCGGCGTCTTGCTGAAACATGGGACCGAACAGATAAGTGTCATTGCGCTCCGAGATGGGCGGTTGAAACGCTGTGACCTGCTCAGAGGACAGCGGAACACACACCGGCCACAACGCGAACGCGCCACCAACGAGTGCCGCGACAGCACACACCCAAAGCGCAACGCGCAGCACATTTGACATACAACGAAAGGATGTGGAACGCGAGGACCGCATTCGCTTCGTGGGATTATCTCGACCTGCGGGTGCTCCACCCCAAGACCCCCATCGGTCCGACCCTTGCCGTTGGGTGGGTCTTCATGCAGACCACCCAACAGCCCGCTCAAACCCCAAGGTAGCGCCCCGGCCGGTGGTTGAGCGCGAGGATGGCGCCGATGGCGATGGCGCCCACCACCGATTGCGCCACGCGCACGGGCGGCACCACCATCAGCGCCGCGAGCACGACCACCAGGTCCACCCCCATCTGCACCTTGCCCGCGCTGAAGCCTCTGGCCTGTTGCAGCCATTGCGCCAGGATGTTGACGCCACCCACGCTGGCCTGGTGGCGCAGCAGGGCGAGCAGGCCGAAGCCGATCAGGAAGCCGCCGAGCACCGAGGCGACCCAGGGGTTGAGCAGCTCGAAGCGCACCACTTTGGGCGCCAGCGTGGTGCAGGCGGACACGAGCGCGACGGCGCCGAAGCTCTTGAAGGTGAACACCGGGCCGAGCCGGACCCACGAGAGCACGAAAAACGGCAGGCTGAACAGGAAGAAGAACAGGCCGAAGGCGAGACCGCTGGCGTAGCTGGCCAGGAAGGCCACGCCCGCCACGCCGCCGGTGAGCAGCCCGGCGTGGCCAAACATGGTCATGCCCAGGGCGACGAACAGCGAGCCTGCGACGAGGGCGTGGGCGTCGTCAAGCCAGGAGTGGGTGTGGGGGGCGGGAGCGGAAACGGGTTGGGGGGTGGGAGCGGTGGGGTCCATGGCGGGGGAACAAGCACGAGGCGTGCCGTACCAACGGGGTTCGAAAGCGCGGGCGGACCAAGGCGTGCCGCCCCCAGCAGACTCCCCCGGGTTGGGGATGTTGGGGGCCTCTCGCGCGCCTACAGTTCCACAGCGGCTTCCCCGCCGGGGAAGGCTTTCACTGCGGAGGGACCATGGACATCACCGACATGATTCGTGCCATCCAGCAAGCCCTGGGGGTGCAGGTGGACGGCCGGGCGGGGCCGGAAACCTGGGGCGCCATTTACGTGGCGCTGGTCAAGAAGAAGATCGACGGCCAGGCCCCGCAAGCGGCCATTTCCCCGGTGGACGCGCGCAGCGAAGCGCGGATCGCCACGCTGCTGCCCGAGGTGCAGCCGATGGCGCGGGCGCTGGTGCAGAAGGCCGCGGCCAGCGGCATCCAGATCAAGGTGATCAGCGGCACGCGCTCGTTTGCCGAGCAGGACGCCCTGTTCGCCAAGGGCCGCACGGCGCCCGGTCCCAAGGTGACCAACGCGCGCGGCGGCCACTCGAACCACAACTTCGGCATCGCGTTCGACATCGGCGTGTTCAGCGGCAACAAGTACCTGCCCGAGTCGCCCAAGTACAAGGCGGTCGGCGTGCTGGGCATGGAGCTGGGCCTGGAATGGGGCGGCAACTGGAGCACCATCGTCGACCAGCCCCACTACCAGCTGCGCCCGGCGTGGGCGCAGGGCCTGTCGGAGCGCGAGATGCTCGCAAGCCTGCGCGACCACCTGGCGCGGGGCACGGCCGTGTTCGCATAAGGCGGGGCCCGCCCCGCGGCGCATCGCGCGCCCCCGTCGAAGGGGGCCACGCGATGCGGCCCGGCCGAGTGAACCGCAACTACCCCGGCATGGGAACGATCAGGGCGGGGCCGGTCTGTTGCCCGCTCTGCCCTGGCACCGGCTGGCCCAGGTTGTTGTAGCCGGTCACGCTGAAGCGGTAGGTGAACGGCCCGCCGCCCGCCGAGGGCGGCTGCACCAGCACCACCGTCTTCTCTTCGAGCTGGCTCGGGGTGAACAGCACGCTGGCGACATCGGGCTCGTCGCCCGGGCCCTGCAGATCGACCTTCACGGCGATGAGCGTGCCCAGCGAGGCCTGCGGCAGCCGCACCCGCACGCGCTGCGTGACGCCCACGCCGTCGAGGATCACCGCGACGTTGCCGTCGGCCGCCAGCTCGCCCGACTCGAACACCGAGCCGTCGCCGCGCACCACGGTGGTCTCGTAGGTGAAGGGCGGTGGCTCGGGGGTGAGCGTGGGGATGCGCAGCGAGCGGCGGTCGAGCCGGGTCTCGTCGTAGATCTCCTGGAAGTCGCGCCGGTAGCCCGAGGCCGCCTCCTTGTAGCGGATGTCCACCACGGCCTCCATCAGGTTGTTCTGGTCCAGCAGCGGAATCAGCCGGATGTTGAGTTCGCCCTCGAAGGGCTCGTTGATGATGAGCGCGGGGTCCGCCGTGGTGACCCAGTCTTCCTGCACGCGCAGGTTGCCCGACTTGAGGAAGTAGCGGGCGCGGTAGCGGAAGCTGCGCGTGGCGTTGTCCGACAGGCGCAGCTTCCAGTGCTTGGTGGCTTCGCCGGGCTTGAGCAGCAGGGTCTTCTCCACGTGGAAGGCGTGGACCGGGTCGTCGTACACCAGCTCGACCTCGACCTGCGTGATCTCGCCGCTGTCCATGTCGCCCAGCGAAACCTCCACGTCGAGCAGCTCGACGTGATCGAGCGGGGCGATCACCAGTTGGCGCGCCTGCTCCACCACCCAGGGCGTGGACACCTGGCTGTTGGCCGCCGTCCACTCGCTGTTGGGCGCGAAGGTGATGTCGAGCTTGTAGCGGTAGTTCAGGTCGCCGCGCTCGTTGAGGAAGGTGGTGAAGGTGCGCGGGTCGGTCTTGCCGGGCTGGAACAGGAAGCCGTCCACGTGCTGGGCCGGCTGGCCGGCGGGGCGCTCGCCGGGGTATTCCAGGTTCACCGCGACGCTGGCGATGCCGGCCTGGGCGAGGTCGGTGCCCATGGAGACGGTGGCGATCAGGCGTTTGAAGAAGCTGTCGTCCAGATCCACCATGCGGATGCGGTTGGCGAGGTTGAAGCCGGCCACGACGGTGCCGAACATGCCATTCGGCGCGGCCGTGCGCGCCTCGGCGGCCTGCAGGTTGTAGTCGAAGGTGCGCACCTGCAGCTCGTCCTGGTGCACGAACTTGAGCGAGAACGCCACCTGGAACGGCGCGATCGAGGCGTTGCCCGCCGGCCCCGAGGCGCCGCCGCTGCCGGCGTTGGCGCTGGCGGCGGTGCGGTTGATGGTGCTGGTGGAGGGCACGCCCTCCGACGGCCCATGGGCGGCCGGCGCGGTGGTGGGTGTGGCCGTGGTGGGCGCGCCCATGGGCGGCGCCAGCGCGGTGCCGGTCTGCGGGCCGGAGAGCCCGCCAAACAGGGACTGCAGCTGGCCGAGCATGCCGAGGTTGCCCGACTGCCGCGTCATGAAGCTCGGCGGCTCCAGGGCCGACTGGAAGAAGTCCTCCAGCAGCTTGGTCTGGAACCACTGCCAGGCCTCGTCGGCCTTCTGCTTCAGGTCTTCGTCGTCGGTGAAGTTCATCACCTCGATCTGCACCGAGCCGTTGTCGCGCAGCTTCTGGAACGCCACGCCGATGTCGGCCGCCAGGCTGACCATGCCCACCGAGCCGCGGGCACCGAGTTCGGCCTCCAGGGTTTCGTAGACGCGCTTGTATTCGGCGCGGATCTTGATGCGAAAGCCCGGCCGCAGGCCCAGGAACTCCAGGTTGTAGATGACGCCGATGGGGCTGATGCCGGTGCGGATGCCGGCCTCCATGAGGGTGGCGGCTTCGCGGTCGAGCATCAGGGCGAAGGTGGCGCGGTTGAAGCCGAACAGCGAGGGCTGCGTGGCGCCGTACACCTCTTCGTAGAGCTTCAGGCCCTTGCGCGCCGCGGGTTCGGGCGTGCCGCCGTCGGGCGGGTCTTCGGCGGCGTCCTTCACGATGGACAGGCGCACCGTGCCCTTGCGGAACTGGATCGGCACGAGCTTGACGTCGCCCTCGGCGAACTGGCTGAGCTCGCCCTTGATGGCGCCCAGGGTGCGGTCGTCCACGCCGAGATCGACGGTGAAGGCCATGAAGCCGCCGCCGAGCGACTGGTCGCCGGCGTCGGGGTCGAAGTCCGGGTTGTCGGTGATGTCGCGCCGGTACTTGAGGAACAGGAACTCGGGCACCCCTTCGTTCAGGGCCAGCCGGGGCCGCTCGGGCACGTAGTAGAAGAGGTCCGGGTCTTCGTGGTCTTTGTAGATCATCAGGCCGCGGATGGGGCCAATGGGTCCGTCCAGGTACAGCATGTCGGGCTCCTTGTGCGTCAGGCGGGGTGGTGGAACCAGCGGATCCAGCCCCCCAGGTCGTTGTCGCCGATGGACTCCAGCGCCTGGGTCGGGTCCTCGTAGCGGCGCGGTGGCGCCACCGCCGACGCGCTGGGGGCCGATCCCGTGGGCGGGACGCTGCCCGCGTACTGCGGGTTCTTGAAGAACACCCGCCCGGTCTCGCTGCGCAGGGCCACCACCGCGTGCAGGCCGGTGTGTGCCGCGTCGGTGGGTGGGGCGCTCCAGTGCATCACGAGCAGCATCGGGTCGCGCGCCTGCTGCAGCCGCTGCACGAAGCTGTTGCGCAGTTCGGGGGTGGGCTGGGGCGCCTGTTCCGTGGCGTGGGGCCGGCCCAGCAGGCCGCGCAGGGCCCGCTCCAGCTGGGCGGCGGTCACGCCCTGGCGCATGGTGGCCTGGAACACGGTGTTCACACCATTGGGCGCGTCGGGCGGCGCGGAGGGGTCGTACTCGGGCCAGTCGGCGCCCCGGGCGTACTTCAGCAGGGTCGACTGGAAGCCCAGTTCGGCGTTGGTGCGCACGAAGAAGGGCAGGGAGCTGGCGCCCGCGTACCGGGCCACCTGGTAGACCCCGGGCGGCACCTCCACCGGGTCGCCGTTGGCCAGCGTGGCCCGCCCATCGCGGTCGAGCAGGCCCTTGAGCAGGCGCACATATTCGCTGGCGTTGGTGTTGATCAGCAGGGTCTGCACGCTGGCCAGGCCGCAGGTGCTCGCGGTGCCCTGGTTGGTCTGGCCGTTGGGGTCCATGATTTCGGTCAGCGCGTCGTCCACCAGCTGCTCGGTCGCGGTGATGCCGGCCAGATCGGGGTGGGGGTCGATCTCCAGCAGGCCCAGCAGGTGGTCGATCAGCAGGGTTCCGTCCTTCAGGTCGGGCTGCTTGAAGATCGACATCTCCAGGTTGGCCGCGTTGCGAAAGCGCGTGTCGAGCAGGGTCGGCAGTTTCTGGCGCGCGCCGGGGCCGGCGAAGAGCCACAGCATCAGGATCTTGCCGCGCGTGGCGGTCTCGATCTCGTTGGTGAAGAAGCGGTGGCTGAACACCGCGGCGAGCGACTGGCGGTCGGGGTTGTCGGCGGGCAGGTTGTCCCACAGCCATTGCAGGAACGTGCCCCAGGGCACGGGCATGGCGCTCACGGCGGCGGCGTCGGGCGCCACCTGCGAGGTGGCCGAGAGGCTGGTCTGGATGATCGCCAGGCGCTGGGCCAGCGGGTCGTTCTGGAAGCTGCTGTCGGGTGGCCAGATCAGCACCGAGGCCGCGCCGGTCGGGTTCAGGCGCACGCGGTAGTAGATGTTGGGCGACATGGTGGACTGGCCCACCCGCGCCTTGCGAAGTTCCTCGCGGTAGCCGTCCCACAGGGCCTGCGGCATCTGCCAGCGCGCGCGGTTGCCGGTGAGCCGGATCACCTGCACCGGCAGCTGGATGGGCAGGTTGCCGCCCGCGGCGCGGGTGATGGTGACGTCCAGCGGCTGGCCGGTGTTGTAGTAGCGCAGGGGCACGTAGCCGGTGCTGGGCGCCAGCATGGCCTGCGGGTCCCAGGCCAGCTCGATCACCGCCTCGCCGTTCTCGTTGGCGCTGATCTCGAAGGTCGGCGGCGTGTCGGCCTCGGTCCAGTTGTAGAGCATGGTGCGGATGCGCACCCAGTTGCGGGTGGCGAAGGCCGGGTAGTTGTAGGCAACCGCGGCCTCGATGTCGAGCTTGCCGTGGCCCCAGGTGTTGTTCGGCACCGCGCTGCCGGTGCCGGTGTGCGCGTCCTTGCGGGTCGTGGCCTGCAGGCCCAGGCGGATCTGCTCCTGGCGCAGTGTGGGGTTCTTCTCCAGGATCAGCGCCACCGCGCCGGCCACCATGGGCGAGGCCATGCTGGTGCCCTGCATGAGCTGGTACTGGCCGCTCGCGTCGGTGGTGCCGGGGTTGGTGTCCGCGCTGCTCAGGGCGGACATCAGCCACTGGCCCGGGGCGGCGATGTCGGGCTTGATGCGGCCGTCGCGCGTCGGTCCGTGGGCCGAGAACTCCGAGATCCGTCCCTTGGAGCCGCCCGCGTCGGCGCCCGCCGAGGTCTTGGTGATGTAGCTGCCCACGGCGATGGCCTCGCGCGCCGAGGCCGGGATGCCGATGGTCTTGCTCACGGAATCGGTGCCACCGGTCCAGGCGGGAATCGGGTCGGGCTGGTTGGTCACCGGGTTGGTGAACAGGATGCGCTCGATCCAGGCGTCGAACGCCACCGGGGTGGCCGCCGCGTTGGTGAACGAGAGGCTCCAGGCACCGGGCGCGATGTTGGCGGCCGTGCCACGCTGGATCTCGATGTAGATGCGGTTGTCGTGGTTCTGCGGATCGTCGAGCCGCGAGTCGATGACGATGCGGTTGCCGCCGGGCAGCACGTGGTTCAGGATGGCCGGCCCCGCCGCCGGGTTCGCGGGTGGCGCCAGCACCGGGGTGCTCGCGCCGGCGGGGTTGGTGAGGGACACCGAGAGGCGGCCGCTGCCGGCATACCAGACGTCGATGCCGTCGCGCTCGCGGTCGGTGGCCGGCACGCTGAAGGGGTGGCTCTGGGCACCGGGGCCGGGCACCTGGCCGCTGGTGGCGATCAGGTCGTTGGCCGCGTTGCCGGCCGACACCACGTAGGCGCGCCCGGGGAAGCCGAGCTCCTGGTTGATGGCGCGCTCGAGCAGGGTGGTGCCGTCGTGGGCGCCCACGTTCACACCCTGGCTCTGGTTGATGACCACCGGGCGGTTCATGGCGGCGGCGGTGGCGTAGATGTAGCGGATGGCGTCGATGGTCTGCACCGAGTCGCCGAAATCGCGCCCCTGGAACAGGTTGCTCACGACGATGAGATCGGCCTCGGGGGCCACGCCCACGAAGGTGCCGGCGTTGCGCCCGTTGCCCGCGGCGATGCCCATCACGTGGGTGCCGTGGGCACCGGGGTCGGTGTGGCGCACCACCGAGGTCGGGTTGGCGTTGCCCAGGGCGCTGTTGATCTGGGTGTCGGTGTACTCCACGCCGTAGGTGTAGCCCGCCGGGGGCGTCTCGCCGGCCTGGGCCGGCAGGCCCTGGTCCCAGATGCGCAGGATGCGCGTGCTGCCATCGGGCCTGCGAAAGGCCGGGTGGCTGTAGTCGATGCCGCTGTCCACGATGCCCACGATGACGTTGCGCCCGCGGTAGGGCAGGGGCGGCGTTCCGATGCCCGGGGCATGCGTGCTGCCCAGGTGGGCGTCGCCCGTTGCCACGTCGAGGTGGGCCTGCACGGTGGAGGCGCCCTCGATGCGCACCACGCCTTCCAGCGCGGCCAGCGCGTCGAGATGTTCGAGCGCGATGTCGCCGGACATCACGTCGTCGAACCGGCTGCGCACCGTGAAACCGGCGGCGATGATCGGTTCGACCGGGCCGGTGAACTGCACCAGCACGGCGAGCTGGCGGTTGGCGCCCACACCGAACTGGTTGAACACTTCCTCGGGCAGTTGCCCGTCCTGCAACAGCAGTTTCGCCACGTTCAGGCGTGCATCGATCTTGCTCATGATGGAGTCCTTTGCAAGGGGTTCAACAGGGTCAGGGGCGTTTGCCGAAGCCGGCGGCGGGCGGGGGCGGGTCGGTGTCGTCGTGGCCCAGCGGCTGGGCCGCCGTGACCGAGCCGACGCAGCCCAGCCTGGCCAGGCCTTCGACCGCGCGCAGCGGCAGCCGCAGGGTCTGGATGGACGAGGGCGCCATCCCCGCGCCGGCGGGGTTCTGCCACTGGCCGCCGCTGGCGGCGATGACCGCCATCTCGGCGGCGCTGGGCGTGACCCGCCACTCGACCGCCACCGACACCATCGGGTCTTGGCCCTCGGGCAGGCTCAGCAGGGTGCTGGCGGTCTGCGGATCGATCTTGTTCAGGTACGACCTGTCTTGGTCTGTCATGGCCCACTCCTAGTGCAAAGGGGTTTCGCGCGGACTGCGCAACACGAAGTCGATGGCGAGCAGCGCGCCGTCGGGCCGCACGGTGATCTCCACCGCCGATCCGACGATGCGGGGCCGGTCGCCCGCGACCGCCTGGGTCAGCAGCTTGTACAGCGCCTCGGCGTAGCGGCCGTCGCCGCCCCAGTGGGCCACGGTGTCGGCCAGCCGGGCGTATTTCTCGGGCATTTCCGGGGCCAGGGCCCACAGGCTGCTCGCGGTGCGCACCGGGCTGTCGGCGGCCGGACCCTCGGCGCCGGGCAGCGACACGCTCCAGGGCCGGCTGCGCCGGGGCAGGGGGCGCCCCAGCAGCCGCGCCCAGACCGCTTCGATCTGGCGCCAGGCCTGGGCGCAGCCCAGTTGCTCCAGCACCGGGCCGGGGTCTGCGTGGCGGCCGAGCTGGTAGGCCCACCAGGTGGGCGGCCCGGCGGCCGTTTCGCCCGCGCCCCGCTCCGCGCGGTCCACGCGGTACAGGCGGCCCGCGAGCGCCAGCGCTGCGTGCCGGGCACCGGCCGGCTCGGGCAGGCCCCAGCGCGCGGGCACCAGGCCCGCGCTGGCGATGTGGACCGTGCCCACGGCCCGCGAGCCGTGCCAGGCGGTCCAGGTCTGGGTGTCGCCCGTGGCCGCCTGCTGGGTCCACACCCGCAGGCAGCGCTGGCCCGGGGCCGACACCGCGAACAGCAGCTCGCTGCCGCCGTCGATGCAGGTGTTCAGGCCGGGCGCGGCCGCCGAAAGGCCGGGGGCCACGGCGCCGGGCGCGGCCCCCGTGCCCAGGCCGGCCAGCAGGCCGGCGCGGTACAAGGTCTGTGCCTGGGCGTGCATGGCCTACCCCTGCGGTGGAATGGACGACAGCATCAGGAAGCGGTCGCGCGAGGAGCGGCGCCCCGAGCTCTTTTCGAAGCCGGTCCTGAGGAAGTAGGTCAGCTCGTAGGTGTAGTCGCGCAGCGAGGCGTCCTGCAGTTCGACGCGCCAGGGCGTGCCCACGCCCGGCTGGGCAAAGGCTTGCTGCTCCTCCACGTGCACGCCGTGGGCCGCGTCGTCGTAGCGCAGGGTCAACACGATGCGCTCCACGCCGTTCTGCCCCAGCGCCGGCCCCACCAGCTCGGGCTGCACCTCCATCAGCCTGACGTATTTCTCGCCCACGATGAGGGTGGTCTTGTCTTCCTGCTGGAAGCCGGTGGTGGTGACGTTGCCGTCGATGTCGATCAGGGTCTGGCTGAACTCGTAGCGCAGGCGCGTGGCATCGGCCGCGGGCATCTCCCACTCGTGCACCGAGCCGACGTTGCCCTGGTCGATCAGGATGGAGTCGCTGGCGACAAGGCCCGTGTGCGGGTCGGTGTAGCGCAGGTCCACGATCAGGTTGAGGATGCGCTTGCGGTCGCCCGCCACCATCACGCGGATCTTCGGCCGTGGCGGCAGGGGGTCGCGCACGATGACCAGGTCGCTTGCGGTGCGCTGCCACCCGGTCTCCAGCGTGCCGCCACCGGCCTTGAAATAGCTGAACCGGTAGTCCACCCCGGGATCGACCGCCGAGTCGGTGCGGAAGGCGAAGCGCATCGCGCTGTCGGCCTGGCTCAGCAGCTTGGAGTCTTCGTGGCTCCAGGTCGGCGTGGCGTGCCGCAGGTGCACGAACACGCTGGGGTAGAGGTCCCAGGGAAAGCTGGCGTCGGGCTGCACTTCCAGCGTGCGGCGCTGGTAGAGCTCGTCGGGCGTGATCACCAGCAGCTGCGAGTCGTGCGGACGCCAGCCGCTGGACAGGCTGTGGGTGGGGCCGGGCAGGGCCGAGGGCTTGAAGAAGACGCTGTAGCGGTAGAAGTACTGGTGCCCGATGTCGGGGTTGTACCAGGCCGATCGCTTGACGCGGTCGTCGGCCGAGTCGAACAGGAACGACCATTCCGCGTCGGGGTCGGCCAGGGGGTCGAAGTTCTCGGGCGCGCGGTACTGCACGTCCAGCGCCACGCTGTGGATGGCATCGCCCGCGTAGTCCGCGTTGACCACGGCATCGAAGGTGGAGGTGTTCCACAACGCGTCGTTGCCATCGACCACCGTCACCACGTCGTCGCGGGTCAGGCCGAAGTCTTCCAGGAACAGGCTGATGTGGGCCTGGGGCGCGATCTTGCGCAGCACGGCCTTGTTCACCTGGTAGTCGACCTGGATCGAGCGGATTTCCTCCGACGAGACCTCGCGCCGGGTGTAGCCGGCGCTGGGCCAGAGGTGCACGATGTTGCGGATCTGGCGGGCGGTGTTGAGCACCGTGTTCACGGTGGGGTCGTCGGGCTCGGCCTGGTTGGGGTTGGGCACCGGCTCGAAGAACTTTTCCAGCACCAGCTCGGTGAGGTCCTTGCGCACCTGGTTGAACTCGCTCTCCACCACCGTGGCCTCTTCGCCCTCCAGTTCGAGCGAGGCCTCGATGTTGATGATCTTGGCTTCTTCGAGGCGCTCGACGATGTCGTCCAGGTCCACCGTGACGAAGACCAGATCGAGCCCGAAGTGGTCCTGGATGAAGTGGTAGGCCTGCTCCCAGTCGGCACTCACCTTGACGCGGTAGGCCGTCTGCATGCCCACGAAGTCGAGGTTGTAGACCACGCCCGCGGGCATGAAGCCCTCGAACGAGCCGTACAGCAGCTTGGTGGCCTTGCGGCTGAGCATGGCGCTGAAGATCGCGCGGTTGTCGCCATAGAGCGAGGGCACGCCGCTGGACTTCAGGAACGGCACCCAGGTCTGTTTCGCGTCCACGGGGTCGGGCGCGGGCGGTGGCGTGGTGCCGCCGGGGTTGGTCGGGTCCACCGGCGGGGGCAGCGTGGTCGTGCGGTCCAGGAAGGTCAGCTGCACCGTGCCGCCCTTGTAGGTCAGCGGCGCCAGGCGCGGCGTGTCCGCCAGGTTCAGCTCCTGCTTGATGAAGCGCTCGGCCTTGCGCACCGCGTCGGAGTCCCAGGCCAGATCGGTGTCGAACACCAGGAAGCCGGCCACGTCTTCCTCGGCGGCGGTGCCGTCGGGGTTGCGCTCGATCTCGTCCTGCGCTTCCTTGAGGATGATGAAGCGGATCGCCGGCCGGCCCTGCTCGTCCACCGCGAGCTTGGGGCGGTTGGGGAAGTAGTAGAACTGGAACGGGTCATGGAAGTCGCTCATGACCGTCATTCCCTCGATCTGGAAATAGGGGGGGCCTAACGAAAGCATGGGGGTTCTCCGGTTCGGTCAGGTCTGGGGCGCGAGTTCGGGCACGAATTTCGGCAGCGGAAAGTGCTTCTTGTCGGTCTTCACCGGGGGCTGGGCAAAGGCCTTGCCGTCGGCGTTGAAGTAGGTGATCTGCAGCTCGTATTCCCGCGGCGAGTCCTCGCGGATGGCGATGCGGAACGACTGGTCGGTCGGTTCGGTGAAGAGCAGCGATTCGGTGAACGTGATGTGGTTCGCCGGGTCCGCGTAGCGCACGCCCACCTCGACCACCGGGGTGTCGATGAAGCTGATGAAGCGCGGCAGCACCGTCACCTTGATCTCCGGCGTGAGCAGCCGCGGCAGCACCACCTCGGTCCGGTCGTCGGTCACTTCCGCCTCTTGCACCGTGCGGCCATCGGCGGTGTGGAAGGTCACCTGGTAGCGGTATTGGCGCGGGCTGCTGTCGGTGATGGGGACGGTCCAGTCCTCGGCCTTGTCGCCCTGCACGAAGGTGAAGGTCTCGACCTTCTGGATGCCGTTGGCCGGGTCGCTGTAGCGCAGCGTGGTCTCCACCACCGGGCTGGCCGCGAAGTCCACCACGTTGGGCAGCAGCTTCACGTTGAGCTGCGGCACGGTGCGCACCACCACCGGCAGCGCCTGGTCGCCACTGGCCTGCACCCAGGGTCCTTCGCGCAGGTCGCCGTTCTGGAAGGTGGTGAGCACCTTGTATTCGAACTGGCGCGCCTGCGGGTCGCGCAGCACCACCGACCAGGTCTTGAACTCGTTGATGGCCTTCAGAGAGTAGGCCTCGTCGGCGCGGTAGTTGTTGGCGGTGTCCTCGTAGCGCAGGCTCACCACCGACTGCACCACGCCCGACCAGTCGCCCGAGGGCACCAGCCGCACGTCGAGCTTGTCGTAGAGCGGCGCGTTGACCAGCAGCTGGCGCGTGGTGGTTTCGCTCCAGTCGGTCTCGATGCGCTGGCCGTCCTTGAGGAAGAAGCGCGAGCGGTAGCGCACGGGGCGGTCCCAGGGGGTGAAGATGACCCGGTTGAAGGTCTGCTCCAGCTGGCCGTCGAGCAGGCGGAAGGTCTGGGTTTCTTCGGGCACGCCCGATTGGGTGTCGGCGTAGCTCAGGTCCACCTGCACCTGGTCCACCGTCTGCGCGAAGTCGATCTGCCCGGCCAGCAGCCGCACGTTGACACGCCCGGCGTCGGGGATCGAGAGGTTGAGCTGCGGCGTGCGCTCGCGCTCCCAGCGCGTGTACTCACCGGGTGGCTTGCCCTGGAAGGCGATGCGGTAGCGGTACTGGTACTCGCGCTTGGCACCGATCAGGCTGGGGTCCCACTCACCGCGCGTGCTGTCCTTGTTGAAGGTGAAGGTCTGCTGCTTCTCGACCATGTCGCCGTTTTCGTCGCGCCCCTCGTACTGCACCTGCGCCTCCACGAAGGCGATCGGGTTGTTCTCCCAGTCGGCGAAGGCCGAGACCTTCAGGCCCAGGGTCATGAAGAAGGGGTCGTTCAGGTCGGCCACACGCACGTACTTGCCGATCTCCGCCGCCGACATGCCGGCAAAGAAGGTCTGCATCGTGCCCTGCGGGTGCACGGGCCATTCGGCGATGCTCTTGATCTCTTCGTTGTAGGCGATGGAGGTGAACTCCATCTCCTGCTCGGACTTGAAGAAGAACACCTTGCGCTCGTCGTCCATCGCCACCGGGTCTTCGGTCGTGGCGGGGGCGTCTTCCTTCTTGAAGAACTTCTCCTCCATCAGGTTGGTGACGATCTCCATCGCGGTGGCGCGCAGCTCGTTGACGAACTTGTCGTCGAGCTTGAGGGTGCCGGTGTCGAAGCTGATCTTGATCAGGTTGGACTCCACCGCCATCTTCAGGTGCTGGTCGAAGTGGTAGAGCTCGTCCTCGTTGCAGGTGTTGCCCTCGAAGTCGTGCATCACCGCGCGCAGGCCCTGGTACACGCTGCGCGTGTCGGCCTCGATGGACAGCCGCACCGGCGGCAGGCGGGCCCACATCTTGAGGTCGAAGCGCACCTGGATCGGCGTCAGGTCGCTGCCGCCGGTGCCGTCGCGGTTGACCAGGGTCTTTTCCATGAAGGTCGCACCGGCCTCGGTCAGGTCCATGTTGGCACTGGCCACGTTGCTGCCGACCAGGGACAGCGGACCCTCGACCACGCGGTGGCTGACCAGCGACGCGGCCTGCGGCGCGCTCACGCTGAAGGTGCCCTCGGTCCAGGTGGGCACCGACAGGATCACCGCTGGCGCCTTGTTGCCGGGGGGCGACTCCGGAGCGTCCGGACGCAGCCCCAGCTTGACGTCGTGAATGGACAGCGAGGTGCTCATGGACCGGTTGTTGGCGTAGGCCCAGCTGCTCAGCCGCATGCCCTCGACGTTTTCGTGGTGGGCCTCGGCCAGGGCCTTCAGGCGCTTGTATTCGTCGTCGACCAGGGCCTGCAGCCGCGTCAGCAACTCGGCCTGGTCCTGCTCGGCCACGCGCATCTCCACGTCGAAGGCCATGAAGCCGCCTCCGCGCCCCAGCGCCGGGTTGGCCACCCGGTCCTGGTCACCAAAGGCGTACTTGATGAGCAGGAAGACCGGGTTGTCGTTCTGGTCGCGCCGGACGGAGATGTAGTCCGGTATCACATAGAACTTCCAGAACAGGGTGTCGTCCTGGAAGACGGTGACGCGCAGGTCCTCGAAATACGCGTAGGCGGGCACTTTGAGCATGGTGGTTCTCCTGGCGGTGGGTTCGGTGGGTCAGGGTGCGGGCTGCCAGCGCGGGATCACCAGCAAGGGCTTGTCGGTGTGGACCTGCGGCAGGGTGTGTGGCGTCTGGTCGGGCGCCACGAAGTAGGTGATCTGATGGCTGTAGAAGCGGCGGCTGAGGTCGCCGACCTCGATCGCCCAGTCCAGCGTCGCGCGCTCGCTGAACGCGACCGCGTGGCTGAGGTCGATCCCGCGCACCTCGTCCTGGTAGCGCAGGTCGACCGTCACCAGCGGTGTCTGTGCGAAATCGATCAGCGCGCCGACCAGCTGCACCTTGAACACGCCGGGCCGCGGCGGCTGGTAGGGCGGCAGCACCAGCACCGTGTCTTCCTCCTCGAAGGCGGGCAGCACCACCGGGTCGCCGGTGGCGGGGAAGTGCGTGACCTCCACGCGGTAGCGCACCGGCGTGCCGGGCGCCACGTCCACCGGCCAGGTCAGTGGCTGGCGCGCGCGGATGACGAAGGTTTCCTGCAGGCCGGTGGGCAGGTGGGTGAGCGTGACTTCGGTCAGCGGCGCGGCCTCCAGGTCCAGGCGGTCGGGCACGATCTGGATCAGGTGGCGCGGCGGCGCCTGGACCACGATGGCCAGGGTTTCTTCGCCGCTGTGCGTCTTCCAGGGGCTCTGCTCGAAGCGGCCGTCGAGGTAGCTGGTGTTGACGCGGTATTCGAAGCTGCGGCGGGCCTGGTCGCGCAGGCTGACTTCCCAGGTGCGGAACTCCTGGTTGGTCTTGAGCACCAGGCTCTCCTCGCGCTTGAAGGCATGGCCCGGGTCTTCGTATTTCAGGTCCACGATGACCTGGGCCACGCCGTCCCAGCCATCGCCCGCCGGCAGCAGGCGCACGCGCAGCAGGCCGCGCGCGGGCTGGTTGACGATCAGCTGGTTGCCCGGCAGCGACTGCCACAGGCTGTCTTCCAGCACCTCGCCGCTGTGCATGCGAAAGCGCAGCTTGTACTGCACCGGGCGGCTGCGTTCCTCGAAGATGAGCCGGTCCATCAGGCCGCTGGTGTTGGTCTTGTCGAGCACCCGGGTCTCTTCCTCGCGCGGCACGCCGGCCGAGGGGTCTTCGTAGGCCAGCAGCACCTGCACCTGGCGCACCTGGGTCTCGAAGTCGATGTCGCCGGCCCGGATGTCCACCCGCACGCGCCCGGCCATGGGGGCGGCGATGTTGAGGTCGGGCGAGCTGGACTGGGCCCAGGCGGTGTACGCGCCAAAGGCCCGGCCGGCGAACTTGAAGCGGTAGCGGTAGGCGTAGCTGCGTTCGTCGCCGATCAGCTTGGGCGCCCATTGCTGGGGCTGGTTGCTGGTGAAGGAGAAGGTCTTGACCTTCTCCTGGCGGGCCCCCGTGCTGTCGCGGCCCTCGTAGCGCAGTTCCACCTCGACCGCCTCCAGCCCGGTGGGCTCGAAGGGCGCGAACACGCGGGCCGTGAGGTTGAGCGACTGGAACACCGGGTCGTCAAGCGTGACGACCCGCACGTGATTGGCGATCTGCGCGGGCGACATGCCGCGAAAGAAGGTCTGCAGCGTGCCCTGCGGATGGATCGGCCAGGCCACCACGCTGTTCTGCTCCAGCAGCAGCTCCAGCTTCATGGTGGTTTCGTTGTGCTCCTTGCGCAGGTACTTCTTGGTCTTTCTCGGGTCCTTGCTCAGCGCCTCGGGCGGGATCTCGCTGGCACCCGCGGGCACATAGGCTTCGGAGGCCTCCATGGTGAAGAAGTTGGACTCCACCATCTGCTGCATCACCTCCAGGGCGTAGCCGCGCAGCTCGGCGATGATGGCGTCGTCCAGCGAGCCGCTGCCGGTGTCGATCTGCACCGTGATCAGTCCGGCGACCTCGGCGGAGCCGGTGTCGATGTCGCTGTGCTGGAAGTCGTAGCTGGTGCAGGCATCGACCCCGCTGCCGTCCATGATCTTGCGCACCTGGTCGTAGATCCGCCGCGAGTCGGCCTTGACGTGGATGCGCACGGGCGGCAGCCGGGCCCAGAACGTCAGGTCGTAGCGCACCTGGATCGGGGTCAGGTCGCTGGCGACCGCGCCGCCGTCGCCGATCAGGGTCTTCTCCATGAAGGTGGCGCCTTCGCTGGTGAGGTCCATGCTGAACACCGAGACGTTGTCGGCCAGCAGCGAGGGCGAGCCGGCCGCCACGCGCTTGCTCACCAGCACGCTGGTCTGGGGCGCGTCCATGGCCACGGCGCCGCTGGTGAAGGTGGGCGTGCCCATGTCCACCGGGGGCGGCGCGGCCATGCCCTGCACCGAGGCCTTTTCTTCGGCCGTGCCGTGCGCGCGGCGGGCGTGTTCGGCGTCCACCCAGGCCTGCAGGTCGGCGCGCACCGCTTCGCGCTGCGCGTCGTCGAGCTCGAAGACCACGTCCACGTTGAGGTAGCCGCCGCCGCGCGGCAGCGTGGGGTTGCGCGCCAGTTCCTCGTCGGACAGCGCGTACTTGACGAGCAGGAACACCGGGCGACCGTCCCGGTCGAGCCGCACGCGGGGCTGGTCGGCGACCGGGTAGAAGCGGAACCAGACCGTGTCGTCGGCGTAGAGGGTCACGCCGGCGACGGTCCTGAAGGCGGGGACTTTCAACATGGGGGTACCTCGTTGGGGGTGTCGGGGTGGGAGGCCATCGGCGGGTGCTCAGGGCGCCACGTCGACCGTCAGTTCGTTGGCCTGGCCGGTCTGCCAGGGGGTGTCGCGCAGGGGGCGGGTGGCCCCGCTGGCGTCGCGTTCCACCCAGTGCAGGCGCCAGGCGTAGCCGGGGGGCTGCAGCACGCTGTCGCGCCAGTGCGACCAGGTGCTGGTCTGGTGCGGGTCCAGCGTGAGCCAGGTGCCGCTGGCGCCGTCGGCGGGCAGCGCCGGGCCGGGGATGAGTTCAACGGCCACCAGGGCCGAGCGCGCCGCGAGCGATTCGGCCAGCCGCAGGGTCAGCACGTCGGGCGCGGCCGGCTCCAGCGCCCAGCCCGTGACCAGCACCTCGTCGCCCAGCAGGGGCTCGGCGCGCAGCACGTGGCGCTCGCCATGGGCCAGGGCCACCGAGACCTCGACCGTGGCGCTGGCCAGCGCGTCTTCGCCCTGCAGCACCAGCCAGCGCAGGGGGCGCCCGGGCGTGAGGCGCAGGTCGAACACCCGGCCGGTGGCGGTGGCGACACGGCCGTCGACGGCATCGGTGTGGCGCCACACCGCGGCGTCGCAGCGCAGGCACAGCGGCCGCACCCCGCAGTGCACACGGTCGACGACCACCTGCAGGCCGGCCACCGGCTGGAAGTCGGGCCCGGAGGACAAGGTGCGTGGCGGCTGGCCGTCGCGGGCGACGTACAGCGTGGTCCTGAAGCCCAGCTCCAGCCCGCTGCCGAAAGCGGGCAGCACCACGCCGACGGTGGCCAGCCCCCGGCTGCCGTCGAACACCAGGGTCTTGTGCACCGGCGCGCCGCTGGCGCCGCGAAAGCGGAGCTCGACGTCCAGCTGGGCCAGGCCTTCGGGGTGCATCGGCAGGGCACAGAGCACGCAGACGCTGGCCTTCTTCAGTGGCTGGAACGGGGTCACCACGGGGAAGACGTCGTCGCGCTGGCCGTGGGTCTCGTACAGGTCCCGGATCGACCAGCGCAGGGTGCGCGTCAGGGTGTCCGGGGTCGGGGAGCCGAGGCCCCAGGCGGCGCGCGGCACGCCGGCCGCGGGCAGGGCGCCGGGGTGCCATTCGTGGCCACCCGGCACAGGGCGCAAGAAGGTCTCCAGCGCGCGCCGGGCCGCGATGCGCCGCAGCGTTTCGTCCGGCACGGCGGGCTCGCCCGGGGTGGCGGGGCGGAACGACAGCACGCCGGCCGGCAGCCCGAGGAAGGCCATTTCCAGCTCCACGGCGGTGCACGGCCGGTCGCCGGGCAGTTGCGCGCGCAGCAGCTCGAACAGGGCGGGCACTTCGGCCTCGGCCGTCCAGGGCAGCCCCGGGCGCAGACCGGGCACCACGCAGCGCAGCTCCAGCTCGACGGGCTGCGGCCCGCCCTCGCCCGGCTCGCGCGTCAGCGCGACGAGGATCTGGCTGTCTTGCCGCGTGAGGTGGTGCGTGATCGACAGGGCGTCGGCGGAGCTCGCGCGCAGGGGCTGCCACTGGCCGGCCTCCAGCACCGTGTCCGCGGCGGTGCCGCGCAGCACCAGCCGCGCCTCGGCCGAGGCCGCTGCGGGCAGCTCGACCGTGCGCTCGCCCACCGCCGCGGCCAGCTGGTCCAGATCGGTACGGCGCCATTGCAGCGCGGCCTGGATCAGGCCGCCGCCACCGTCCAGGTCGTCGTTGGCAAAGCGCAGCAGCGCGAAGCGGGGCGACAGGGCGTCGTCCATCTGCAGCTCCAGCCGGTCGGGCAGGGCGTAGAGGCGCCGCGGGTCCCGGTGGTCGGGAAACACGTCGACGAAATCCGGCAGTGGCGTGGTCATCAACATGGCGCCACCTAGGGGAGCTGCACCTGCAGATTGCCCACGCCCGAGGTCCAGTCGTGCGCGACCTCGACGCCCTGCGCGTCGGTGAGCGTGAGGCGGTAGCGGTAGGCCGGGTCCAGGTTCAGGATGCGCGACATCAGCGACTTCTTGAGCACCACCGTCTGGTTCAGCAGGCCGGGCACGAGCGCCACCGTGGGGCCGCTCTCGAACTCGACCTGGATGCGGCCCAGCCCCGGGTCGCCGAAATACAGCGGGCTGGCCGACACGTCGACCGCGAACGTGGCCTCGGTGAAGGACTCCGTCACCGTGAGGCGGCCCATCAGCAGCGACAGCTCGGGCAGGATGTCGATGTCCAGCGCGGGCTGCAGGCTGAGCACCTCAAACTCCGGCGCGCTCACGCGGTAGCGGATCTGCACCGTCTGGCCGGGCAGCACCGGCTCGGCCGGCGGCAGATCGAGCGGCATGGCGGTGACCGTGCGCGGGCTGCCCCCGCCGGCGTCGGGCAGCGACCCGAGGATCACCGGTGACACCGCATGGATGCGCACCGGGCTCTCGATCCGGTTCCTGAGCGTGACGGTGTGGTGGCCCGGCACGCCGTCGTCCGACGGCAGCACCCGGGGCGCGTCAAACGGGGAGCCGGCGTTTTCCTTGAGCGAGAGCAGCAGCGGGATGTCCACCTCGGAGCCGTCGCTGAGCGTGGCCGTGACCATGCCCTGCATGCCCACGCCGCCGGGCGACTGCAGCGCGGCGGCCAGGCGCACGAACTGGTCTTCGTCGAGCGTCAGTTCGTCGGTGATGCCTTCGTCAAAGCTGACCGTGGCGCCGGTCCGTTCTTCGGGCGTGGCCGGCTCCCCGGTGGCCGAAGGGGGTTGCAGCGCGAGGCGGGCCGAGCTCGGCGTCAGGGCGGTCAGGCGCACGGCCGGGCCGAAATGCTGCCGCGCCATGAGCAGGAAGTCGTTGCCCAGGTACGGCCGGGCGTTGAACGCGATGCGCACGCGGTACTGCAGGGCCTCGCTCTCGGTGACCACCTCGTTGATGGCGAACAGCAGCGAGGGCAGGAAGGGGCTGGTCTCGCTGCGCGCGAGGCGGAATTCCTGCGGTTCGTAATAGACCTGGTCCCGCGCCAGCGAGTCCTGGAAGAAGGACACGCTCAGGCTGCCGATGTTCAGGTCGTGCTTGAACAGCACGTGGGCCGTCGCCGGGTCCAGCGGCGCATCGACGACGTCGGCGTCCTCGGGCCGGTCGAACACGAAGGGCAGCGACTGCAGGCACTGCAGCTCGCGGCGCACCAACACGGGCTGGCCCGCGGCGTCCACCACCAGGCGGCGCGGCACCGCCTTGACGAAGCGCTCCCGTGCGCCGGCCGGCAGGGCTTCGTCGGCGTCCGGGTCGTGGCGGGGGCGCAGGGGCCGAAAACCCTGCGGCGCCAGCCGCGCCGCATCGGGGGCGACGAGGGACGCCATGTTGGCGCTGTCGATGCGCAGGCTGTGCACGGCCATGGCGGGCGCGGCGTCGAGCGCCACCGCGCGCGGGGCCGCCATGACCGCAGGGCGCACGGGCTGCGGCGTGCGCAGCGCCGCGGCCATCATCGGCGCCTGCGGCCTGGCCAGGGGGCCGGGGCGGCGCCGCCCGATGGCGGGGTCGGGGCGGCCCACCCGGGCCGCGGCCGGCACCTCGTCGTTCAGGCTCTGGCGCATGCGCTTGACCAGTTGGGAGTTCACCTGCACCACGCTGAGCTCGGGGCGCATCACGGCCACCGTGGCGCGGTCCTTGAGCCACCATTGCTGCCATGAGCGCTGCCCCAGCGTGGCGCGGCAGGCGATCTCCAGCCGCGCGCGGTGGTCGGTGGCGGTGAGGATCTGAGCGATCCGGTCGTAGTCGGCCTGGGCATGAAAGGGCACCACGCAGCGGTGGGTGTTTTCGCCCACCGGCGTCAGCGGCCCCAGGTCTTGCCAGATCAGCGGCTGGCTCTGGGTGCCCGAGGCCGTTTTCGACAGCTCGTACACGCTGCGGCGGTCGGTGCGCCCATCCGCGTCGGTGTAATCGTCGAACACGTCCACCGACAGCCGCGTGGACGCCAGCCGCGCCGTGAGGGTGGTGGTCTTGAAGCCGAAGCGGTAGGTGGCCACCAGGGCATCACCCACCACCTCGGCCCCGGTGACGCCCCAGTCGCAGTCGCTGGGGTGGCAGCGGCCAAACCCGTGCATGGACCAGGCGCCGCCGGCGTTGCGGGCGATGACCAGGCGCGTCATGCCCCGGGTGTTGGCGTCCACGTTGGTCCAGCTGCCCTCGAAGGCGTCCGGGCCGGCCAGCGCGCCGTCCCGCGCGTCGACCACCGGCATCTCGTAACCCAGGCGCAGCTGGGCCACGTGGTCGATCGCCCGCAGGGTGTGGCGCGTGTCCACCGGCGGCACGGCCACCAGCTCCACCGACAGCCAGCCCAGCGGGCCGTGCGGGTCTTCATCGGCCGTGCGCAGGCGCAGGCGCGAGGTGTGGCGCCCACCCACGGTGCGCAACTCGTAGCGGGGCAGGTAGTAGCGGCAGGCCGGGTCGTCCGAGGCCTCGTACAGCACGTGCGGCGCCAGCGAACCGTCGGGCGTGATGGCCACCGGCTGCTCCGGCGGGGCCGACACCACCGGCCGGGGCCGTGGCTTGCGGATCAGCGACTTCAATTCGAAGGCCTCGAATCGATCGCTCATCAGCAGAACCTGTTCGTCGCTCGCCATGACCGCACCTCCAGGGAAGGCCCGTCGGCCGGGTGCCAAGGCGGCATGCGTCGGCCCCGGGCAACGGGTAGCGGCCAATGTAGGAGCGCGAGCGCTTTCGGGCTTCCTCCAACGGAGGGACGCGGCGGCCCAAAGCTCCTCCATGTGGGGGAAGAAAGGGCGCCAACCGTAAGATACGGGGCTTTACCCAACCGCCAGAGCCCGGGCTCCGGCGCGACAACACCATGCCCCACACCGCCCCCGCCTGCCCGCAATGCGGCCTTGAAAACACCTACACCGACGGCGAGAACTTCGTCTGCCCCGACTGCGCCTTTGAATGGCCGGTGGCCGAGGCCGCCGCCAGCGACGACGAGGCCGGTGGCGGCGTGGTGAAAGACGCCAATGGCAACCCGCTGGCCGATGGCGACTCGGTGATCCTGATCAAGGACCTGAAGGTCAAGGGCTCGTCGAGCGTGCTCAAGAAGGGCAGCAAGATCAAGGGCATCCGCCTGGTGGACGGCGCCGACGGCCACAACGTGGACTGCAAGACCGAGCTGGGCAGCATGCTGCTGAAGTCGGAGTTCCTGAAGAAGGCCTGAGCGGCTTTCGCCACGCTCGCCCATGTCCCGCATCGCCGTCATCGACTTCGAGACCACCGGCATCTCGCCCGGCATGGGCGACCGCGCCACCGAGGTGGCCATCGTGCTCACCGAGCGCGGCCGGGTGGTGGACCGGTTCCAGAGCCTGATGAACGCGGGCGTGCGCATTCCGTCCTTCATCACCCAGCTCACCGGCATCACCAACGCCATGGTGGCCAGCGCGCCGCCGGCCGAGCGCGTGATGGCCGAGGCGGCGCGGTTCGTCGGCGAAGTGCCCATGGTGGCGCACAACGCCTCGTTCGACCGCCGCTACTGGGTGGCCGAGCTCGCGCGCGCCGGGCTGCCCGCGCGCCAGCCCTTTGCCTGCACGGTGCTGCTCTCGCGCCGGCTCTACCCCGAGGCGCCGAGCCACAAGCTGGGCACGCTGGTGGACCACTTCCAGCTGCCGCGCACGGGCCAGGCGCACCGCGCCCTGGCCGACGCCGAAATGGCCCACGAACTGCTGGGCCGCATCCAGCACGATCTGCGCACGCGCCACGGCGTGGCCGAGCCCGACCACGCGTTCCTGATGGCGCTGCAGGCCTGCACGCGCGCGGCCTTGCCGAAGTTTTTCCGGGCACGCGCAGCCTGAATGGAACACCCCCGCCGCGCTGCGCGCGACCCCCTCAAGGGGGCAACGCGATGCGGCCTGGCGAAGCCAGTTCCGCCGCGTTCCGGGCTGGGGCGGGCTTGGCCGTCCGTTCGTCCTGAGCCTGTCGAAGGGCGGCCCGGCTGTGCCCTGGGCTAGACTGTTTCATGCGCCGCGTCCTGCCCTCCCTCGCCCTGACCGCGACCTTGTTGATCGCCGGCTGCGGCAGCGCGCCGCCGACCCGCGGGCCGGTCCACCGCTCGCTCTCGGCCGAGCAGTCGAGCGACATCGCCATCCATGCGCTGGGCCTGGTGGGCACGCCCTACCGCTACGGCGGCAACACGCCGGAGGGCGGCTTCGACTGCAGCGGCCTGATCGGCTATGTGTACAAGAGCCGCGCCGGCGTCGCCCCGCCGCGCACCGTGGCCCAGCTGTCGGGCTTCGGCCAGCCGGTGGACGCGGATGAGCTGCGCACCGGCGACCTGGTGATCTTTGGCAGCGGCCGGCCGTTCCACGCCGGCATCTACGTGGGCGAGGACCGCTTCGTGCACGCGCCGTCCACCGGCGGCACGGTGCGGCTGGACCACCTGAACAGCCGCTACTGGACGCGCCAGCGCACCGCCTTCCGCCGCCCTTGAAATGGAACACCCCCGCCGCGCTGCGCGCGACCCCCTCGAAGGGGGCGGCACTGGCCGTCCGGCAAAGCCGGCCCGGCGGTGCCCTGGGCTGCACCTGTTCATGTGTTGCAGGTAGCGCTCCGGCCTCGCAAAGCTGAAGGTGGCCTTCGCCAGGGTAGCGCGACAATACCGGGCTATGACCCACGCCCACCGCACTTCCACCCCACTGTCCACCCACGACACCACCCGCATCGACGACCTGCGCATCGGTGCGGTGCGCCCGCTCATCACGCCCGCGCTGCTGCAGGAATGGCTGCCCACGCCGCCCGAGGCACTGGCGCTGGTGGAGCGCAGCCGCGCCGCGCTCTCGCGCGTGCTGCACGGGCAGGACGACCGGCTGATCGTGGTGGTGGGGCCGTGCTCCATCCACGACCACGACCAGGCGCTGGCCTATGCGCGCCTGCTCAAGGCCCAGGCCGACGCGCTGGCCGACGACCTGCTGGTGGTCATGCGGGTGTATTTCGAGAAGCCGCGCACCACCGTGGGCTGGAAGGGCTACATCAACGACCCACACCTGGACGGCAGCTTCGCCATCAACGAAGGTCTGGAGCTGGCGCGCCAGCTACTGCTGGACGTGCTGGCCATCGGTCTGCCCGTGGGCACCGAGTTCCTCGATCTGCTCTCGCCGCAGTTCATCTCCGATCTGGTGAGCTGGGGCGCCATCGGCGCGCGCACCACCGAAAGCCAGAGCCACCGCCAGCTCGCCAGCGGCCTGTCGTGTCCGGTGGGTTTCAAGAACGGCACCGACGGCGGCATCAAGGTGGCGAGCGACGCCATCCAGGCGGCGCAGGCATCACACGCCTTCATGGGCATGACCAAGATGGGCCAGGCCGCGATCTTCGAGACGCGCGGCAACGCCGACTGCCACGTGATCCTGCGCGGCGGCAAGGCGCCCAACTACTCGAAGGCCGACGTGGACGCCGCCTGCGCCCTGCTCAAGGCGGCCGGCCTGCGCGAGCAGGTGATGACCGACGTGTCGCACGCCAACAGCAGCAAGCAGCACCGCAAGCAGATCGAGGTGGCGGCCGACGTGGCGCGGCAGATCGCCGCGGGCGACGCGCGCATCACCGGCGTGATGATCGAAAGCCACCTGCACGAAGGCCGGCAGGACATCGTGCCCGGCCAGCCGCTGCAGCACGGCGTGAGCGTGACCGACGCCTGCATCAGCTTCGAACAGACCGTGCCGGTGCTGCGGGGCCTGGCCGAAGCGGTGCGGGCGCGGCGGGCGCTGCACCAGGGCTGATGAAGGGCTGAAGCCGCCGGGCCGGGGCGGGCCGGTGTCAGGCTCGACAGGGGAAGGGGCAGCGCTCACGGGCGAGGTGGATAGAGTGGCGGCGGCCCGGCGCCAGGCCGGGTCGCTATCTATCCACCTGACAGGAGCGTTGAATGTCCCAGTTCGATTTGAAGGGCCGCAAGGCCCTGGTCACCGGCGCTGCCCGGGGCCTGGGCGCCGGCATGGCGCAGGCCCTGGCCGAAGCGGGCGCCGCGGTGATGATCGGCGACGTGCTGGAAGCGCAGGGCCGGGAGACCGCTCGCGCCATCCAAGCCACCGGTGCCCAGGCCGCGTTCATTCATCTGGACGTGAGCGACGAGGCCCACTGGCTGGCCGCCGTGAGCGCCACGCACGCGGCGTTCGGGGGCTTTGACATCCTGGTCAACAACGCTGGCGTCGAAGTCACCGCCCTGGTGAGCGAGATCGACCCCGATGCGCTGCGCCGCATGCTCGACGTGAACATCGTCGGCACCGCGCTCGGCATGAAACACGCGTTTCGCGCCATGCGCCCCGGCGGCCTGGCCGGGCAGGGCGGTGTGGTGGTCAATGTGTCGTCGGTGGCATCCACCATCGCGTTTCCCTCCATTGCCGGCTACTCGGCCACCAAGTCCGCCGTGGACCGGCTCACCCGCGTGGGCGCCATGGAGGCCGGCCAACTGGGCTACGGGGTGCGCGTGAACTGCATCTACCCCGGCCTCGTGCCCACCGACATGGGCATGAAGCTCGCGAGCGACGTGGTGAGCGCCGGGCTGTTCAAATCGCCCGATGCGGCCGTGCTGGCCATCGTGGCGCAAACCCCGCTGGGCCGCCTGGGCACGGTGAGCGACATGGCCGACGCGGTGGTCTTCCTGTGCTCCGACGCCTCGCGCTTCATCACCGGCGCGGGCCTGCCGGTGGACGGCGGCATGGGGATGTGAGGCCGGGCCGGGCGCGGGCCCGGCCGGTGGCCCCGGTGCTCAGCGTGGCTTGCGCGGCACCATCGGGCCGCGGCCCTCAATGTGGCGGAAATTGATCCGGCCCTTGGTCAGGTCGTAGGGCGAGAGTTCCAGAGAAACCCGGTCACCCGCGAGGATGCGGATGTGGTTTTTCTTCATCTTGCCGGCGGAGTAGGCAATCAGCTGGTGACCGTTGTCCAGCGTCACGCGAAAGCGCGTGTCGGGCAGCACCTCGTTGACGATGCCCATC